>Ga0194127_10003284_pt1 | contig 20922 bp, 17 predicted proteins | sample TA2KigC100mmetaG_FD_148624 | JGI IMG/M metagenome (GOLD analysis project Ga0194127, IMG submission 148624) | Freshwater microbial communities from Lake Tanganyika, Tanzania - TA2015036 Kigoma Deep Cast 100m | ecosystem: Environmental > Aquatic > Freshwater > Lake | place: Tanzania: Lake...
ATTTCTTATACTCTGCAAAACCTTCTTTTACTAACAAATCATTTACATTTATTTCATTATTAGATGAATCCAATAAAATAATTTCTCCAAGGTAACGACCGTACTTTTCATCTTTATCTTTGATAGTCTCAAGAAGAATTTCTTTGCCAAGAATTTTATTGCGCAAAAAATCTCTGGATAGAATACCCTTTTCCTTTTCGGATCCTCTCACTTCAGGAGCATTAATTCTATTGAGACGGATTTTTTCGCCTCTTGTCCACACATGAAGTCCGAGATCAATATCAACTGTGCAAGTATCACCATCATAGACTTCAGTAACAGTTGCTTTATAATGATATAAGTTTTTTTCCATTTTAACCTCACATTTATTTTGTTAATTTGATGTTGCGTTAACAAGAATATTTTCTGAACTTAATAAAAATAATGAACTTAGCGAGAAACTTTCTAATAATAATTTTATTGTGTTATAGTTCTTCAACTATCTCTTCGCAAATTAAACCTTTAGGTTTTGGCGGCATGGTTGGAATTGGAGAAATAAAAGGAAATTCTCCATCTGTTACCAGTTTTGGCGGTTCATTGTTTTTCGATTTTCAACTTTGGTTTACCGAAGATGTTTCATTTAGAACCGGTTTTTTTTACGCAAGGAAAATTGAATACTTCCTACCGGAAAATAGAATGAGCAGATATTATCCATTTTTGAAATCCTACTTTTTAAAGGGCGTTCTAAACATTAACTTTTCAAAACTAATATTCGCTGAGAGCAGTGCTGGAATAATGATAATTAATGATAGAACATTTAGTGATATCAATATTTGGGAACCGGGAGTAAATTTTGGTTTAGTTAGCGGAATAGATTTTACTGACGACAATTTAAAAGGTTTTAAATTAGGTTTAGGATTAGATTCTGGGATTGCATTCACTAAAACTAGTGCAAGTTATTATCATATCAACTTGCAGCTGCAATATTTATTTTAACAAACATCAGTCTATAATTTTTTTCATTTCTTCATTTTATCAATATAAAGTGTTTTTAATAATTGATGTACAATTTTACTTAATTATAGTTTATATAAATCCCTCATTAATTCTTCGAACTGATGAAAATAAAGTGATTGTTCACCATCGCTCCAAGCTTTTTCAGGTTCAGGATGGAACTCAACCATAATTCCATGTGCCCCTATAACCTTCGCAGCTTTTGCTAATGGAACAACTTTGTCTCTCTGTCCAACTGCATGAGATGGATCAACTATTATTGGTAAATGTGTTAATTCCTTTAATACTGGAATAGCACTTAAATCAAGAGTATTCCTTGTTGCAGTTTCGAATGTCCTAATTCCGCGTTCACATAAAATAACTTGCCGGTTGCCATGAGATAAGATATATTCTGCTGCATTTAATAATTCATCAATTGAGGACATCATTCCGCGTTTTAATAAAACTGGTCGGTGTGATTTTCCAACTTCTTTAAGCAAAGCAAAGTTTTGCATGTTACGTGCACCAACTTGTAAAATATCAGCAGACTTAGCTACAGCCAGAACATGTTCGGTATCCAAAACTTCAGTTATTACTGGAAGGTCATATGATTTTCCAGCTTGAGACAAAAACTTGAGAGCATCATTACCTAAGCCTTGAAAACTATATGGAGAAGTGCGAGGTTTGAAACAACCGCCTCTTAAAATTTGCGCTCCATTTTCTTTTACTTCTAATGCACATTCCATAATTTGTTTTTCTGATTCAACTGCACATGGACCAGCAATTACAACAAAATTATTTCCTCCTATTTGAACATCTTTTACTTTTATAATGGTATCTTCATTTTTGTATTCTCTGCTTGCAAGTTTATAACTCTTCCCTTTTAATTTTGGAGTTGGTACATCAACATTAGATTTTTTTTCATGATTCTCATTTGCAGTCGAATATTCTTTATCAAAAAGAAGTTCTGAAAATTCGAGTTTTGTCTTCACCAAATCTTGAGAAGGATAACTTCCGAGTATTTTTAAAAAACGTGTAAAGTGTCCTAAATCATCAAGTGCTTTTTGAATTTTTTCATCGGATGTGTTCCCTTCAAAATCTAAATAAAACATCTCTTCCCACGGATTGCCAATAATTGGTCGTGATTCAAGTTTAGTCATATTCACATTATATTTTCTAAAAATATTCAATGCTTCAACCAAAGAACCAGGAGTATGCGAGGTTGCCATTACCAAAGAAGTTTTAGTTGGAATTCGCGGATCAACCGAAGTTGGTTTGCGAGAGGCAATTAAAAATCTCGTATAATTTTCAGATTGATTAGCAATATCAGTTTTCAAAATTTTTACTTTGAATAATTTTGCCGCTTCTTCACTTGCGATAGCTGCATAATACTGATTCCCAATTTCTTTGATTTTTTGAACTGACATAGCAGTATCCATAAAATATTCAACTGAGCAATTCGGAACGGTTTCTATAAATTTACTACACTGAGCGGCCGCTTGATGATGTGCATATATTTTTTTGATTTTAGAAAGCGGAATATTTTTCTTAGCAACGAGACAATGTTTAACCTGAAATTTCTCTTCACCAACTATAGAGAGAGATGTGTGCAATAAAACATCATATACTTCATTAATTCCGCCGGAAGTTGTATTTTCAATTGGAAGTATAGCATAGTCTGCATCACCTTTTTCACAACACTCAACTACATCTTCAAACCGCTTATTGGAGATGAATAATAAATCATAACCAGCTTGAGAAAAAAATTTTTGCGCTGCTAAATAACTATACGAACCCTCAATTCCTTGAATTGAGATTTGAATCCTCTTTTTATCGCCATCCTTTTCATTTAATAATTGCTGAACAAAATTTTGCTGCATCCTAACTGAATCATCAATAATTTCATGAAAAACTTTTGTTACAAAATGTGAATCGAGTCCAAATTTTTTTCCAACTTTACTAAGCCGATTAAGTAATTCAACTTCTCTTTTTTGATCTCTAATTTGATTCCCTTCAATTTCCTTTGCTTTAATAACTTCTTTGCTAAGTTTTCTTCTATTTGAAAGAAGCTCAATTATCTTAGAATCAACTTTATTTATTTTATTTCTTAATTTTTCTAACTCTGGTTTTTGCTTGCTCATTACTTTTATCTCTTTTTAATCTGGTTGACAAAAATAACAGAATATTTGATTATTTGAAGCGTTTTTAATCGAATTTCGTTGACATCCAAAGACTAATAATGTAATTTTGAAATGGATAAACAGCTCCATTTAAATAGAATCCGATAATGAAACTTCTCTTCATACATATCACTTCAGGAATAAATCAAACCCATATAGATATAAAATCTTTTGAGAAATTTGAATCATTACATTCATTCTTGATTCATTTTACAAAGTAAGAAATAAATTATCTTTAAATAGATTTCTCCTATTCAACATAGATTGTTTTAAATCAAAAATACTGGAGAATCTCATATGATTGCATTAATTGTAATTCTTACAATCATCGTTTTTATTATCGTTGATGTTGCACTCCGATTTGCTTTCAAAAAAAGAGAACAACTAAAAATCAAACGAGAACGTGAAAGAGCGCTAGACATAGGTTTGAAATTAGATTTTACTGTAGAAGCTGCATCATTAAAAAGAGTTCAAGTCGATCATCAAAAAGCGAGAATATTAGCTATTGATGATGAACCAATTATTTTGGATAGCTTTAGAAAAATTTTAGTTCTTGCTGGCTATTCAATTGACACTGTTGAAAATGGAAAAGAAGCATTAGGATTAATTCAAAAAGAGGAATATGATTTTGTATTTACAGATTTAAAAATGCCTGAGATGGATGGCATCGAAGTAACAAAAGCTGTAAAACATTTACGTCCAGATATTGATGTAATAGTAATAACTGGATATGCTACAATTGAATCTGCAGTTGAAACGATGAAATATGGTGCGGCAGATTATGTTCAGAAACCTTTTGCTGAGGATGAATTAATAGAATTCGTTAAGAATTCATTGATAAGACGCCATGATCGAATAGAAAGGCAGATGAAACCAACCATACGTTTAGTAACTCAAACTACAAAGGAATCAACTTCAAAACGCGAATTTAATGTGCCGGCTGGTGCTTTCCTTTCAAATAACCATACCTGGATTCAGATAGAATTGAACGGTAATGTCCGAGTGGGTGTAGATGATTTCATTAAAAAAATTATTGATAAGGTAGATGAGGTTGTCTTTCCAGACGTCAATCATTTTTATAATCAAGGCAACTTACTTTTTTCATTAAAAGCATTTGGTACTACGTTCGAATTTAAATCACCGATAACTGGGAAAATAGTATCAATAAATGAAGAATATTTAGAACACCCAGAATGGATTAGGTTTAGGCAATTTGAATTATGTTGGATTTGCATCATTGAACCATCCAACTTGAGTGAGGAAATTGTTAACCTAAAAATTGGTAAGAATACTATCGATTGGTATCAAAGTGAAATTAATAGATATACGCAAATCCTAATTAGCGCAGAAAATAACTTGAAGGATGAGAATAAAAAGAAAGAAAAAATTTGGAATGACTTTAAAAATTCATTCTTATAGAAAATTATGAGAGGTTATAATGGTAGCTAAATTTTATGTTGTATTAATTTTCGTGTTATTTACTAACATGACATATTTCAATAATAGTAATCCTAGTATAGAAAATAAAACAAACATTGATAATTCACATTATGAAATAATTCAAATTAATTTTATCCGTACTGATACATTAAAAAATCCTAAAGATATAATTTTCAATTCTTCTATTGGAGATGTAAACTTTTTTCATGAATACCATGTAAAGAATGTAGAGATAAAATGTGTTTTTTGCCATCATCAAATTAATGCAAACTCACTAAAAACCCCCCACCCAAATTATTTTAAGTCGGGATGGATCAATTGTGAAATCTGTCATACCTCAAATTCATCCTCAAAAACACAATACTTTAGTTGCAAAAAATGCCATCATACACAACCTACCAAAATTACTGATGAAACATTGAGTTCTAAAGTAGTAGTTCATAAAAAATGTTGGGAATGCCATGAAGTAAAGACTGGTAAAGAAGCAAGTGAGCGTTGTTATACTTGTCATACCAAAAAAAATATTTGAATTGAAAAAAAATATTCAGCCTTTTAAGGAGTAGATATGGATCGAAGAAATTTTTTAAAAACTGCAGCAGCCATTTCTGTTGCACTGCCAAATGGAAAAACTAAAGCTGAAAATCAGAATGTGGAAAAGGAATTTTATGGAGTTCTAGTTGATACTACAAGATGTATTGGATGTCGATCATGTGAAGTAGCTTGCTCATTAGAGCATAATCTTTTTGTACCAGATATAACAAAAGACAATGCTTTCAATTCAATTAGGGATACAAGTGAAAAACAATGGACCGTTGTAAATTGCTATGATACTGCAAAAGGGAAAGTATATGTAAAAAAACAATGTATGCATTGCTGGCAGCCGGCATGCAGTGCAGCTTGTCTTACAAATGCAATGTTTAAAACTACTGATGGACCCGTAATATGGAGAGAAAATAAATGCATGGGCTGTAGATATTGCATGGTTTCATGCCCATTTGATATTCCAAAATTTGAATACCATGAATGGAATCCTAAAATTCAAAAATGCAAAATGTGTTATGAGCGAATTATTGATGGGAAAAAACCAGCTTGTGTAGATGCTTGTCCAATGGACGCTTTAATGTTTGGAAGTAAAAGAGAATTATTGGAGATTGCACGATATAGAGTATACAGCCATCCTGAAAAATATGAACCAAAAATTTATGGTGAGTATGAAGTCGGCGGAACCGGATGGTTATACCTTTCCCCCGTACCGTTTGATCAAATTGGATTTAGAACAGACCTTGGAAATACTCCATACCCAGAATATACTAGAGAATTTCTTTACGCTGTCCCATTAGTGTTGTTTGGAGTTCCAGCATTACTTTTAGGACTTAATATGTTGACAGAACGAAAAAATGAAATAGGAAAAACGGAGGAGTTGAATCATGAATAATTCACAGTCAATTCAATCCGAAATAAAAAGATTTTTGAAATTCTTTTTTCAAGAACTAAAACCACAAGGGAAATGGCTAACACCATTTAATATTATAACTATTCCAATAATTATAGTGGGATTAATAATCTTATATTTTCGCTTCACTGAAGGTTTAGGTTCTGTTACTAACTTATCACAGAAATATCCGTGGGGTTTTTGGATAGGGTTTGATGTAGTTACTGGAGTTGCTTTTGCTGGAGGAGCTTACATAATAACATTTGTTGTATATGTAATGAGAGTTGAAAAATATCATTCAATAGTGCGAGTTACAGTTTTAAATGGTTTGCTTGCCTATATTTTTTATGCCGGCGCATTAGTGCTTGATTTAGGAAAACCATGGAATATTATAAATCCAATTATTGGAAATTCCTTTGGATACAATTCGGTTCTGTTTTTAGTTTCATGGCATTTCCTATTGTACATGATTGCTGAATTTATTGAATTCTCTCCAGTTATCGCTGAATGGGCTAAATTTGAAAAGTTGAGAAAAATTTTGAACTCATTAACATTAGCCACAGTAATTTTTGGTATAACACTTTCAACACTTCATCAATCCGGACTTGGTGCTTTATTTCTAATGGCAAAGCCAAAAATTCACCCACTCTGGTATACTGAATTTATTCCAATATTATTTCTTGTCTCTTCCATTTTTGCTGGCTTATCAATGATAATTTTTGAGGGAACAATTAGTCATAAAGTGTTCAAGAAATTGATTGACCCGAAGCATCACCATTCATTTAACGAAATAATATTTGGATTAGCAAAAGGTGCAGCAATTTCAATGTTTGTTTATTATTTCTTTAAAGCATTAATTTTTGTTCATGGTAAGCATTGGGATTTATTGAATGATTTTTGGGGTGGTTGGTTTCTTTTAGAAGTAATTGGTTTGGTTCTAATTCCATGTTTCATGTTTGCATATAGTGTAAGAAATAAATCATTAGGAATTATTCGTGTTGCTTCTATACTAAGTTTAATAGGTATTATACTTAATCGCTTGAACATATCAGTAATTACTTTTAATTGGAATGTTGTAGATAAATATATTCCATCATGGCAAGAAATAGTAGTTACACTTATGGTTATTTCTTGTGAGCTGTGGGTATTCCGTTGGATTGTAACAAGAATGCCAGTATTTGAAAAAAACAAAAATTATTGAGGTTTGAGATGGAATCTTATACATATCTAAATATATTCGAAACAAAGGGCCTAGAGTACTTATTGTTAATGTGTTTCTTAGTATTATTTGTTTTTCTAATTAGGTATTTATCAACTGATAAAGAGAAAAAATAATTTTAATAAATTAATTAAGCTGAATGAAACGGTTTGGAGAAATAGGTTTTTATAGAAGGATTGCACTTAAATTAATTTTTGCAGTCGGTTTTACTTCGATTATTATAATTGGCGTTTATTCTTACTTCAATATAAAATCCCAAAGTGATGTTCTCCTTACAGAAGTTGAAAGACATGCGAATCAATTGAGTGAAACTGTTAAAAATAGTACTCGCTATAGCATGCTATTTAATCAGAGAGAACATATTCAAGAGACGATAAACACAATCGGGAAAGATCAATCAATTTATGATGTAAGAATTCTGAACAAAGAAGGAGAAATTATTTATTCGGCTCGCAAAGATGACATTGGCAAAATGTTAGATAAAGAAGCAGAAAGTTGCTATGCATGTCATGCTGAAAATAAACCGCTTGAAAGACTGGCTATAAAAGATCGAATGAGAATTTACAAACTGAACCCTGATTCAACTCGATTAATGGGCATAATTAATCCAATCTATAATGAGTTAAGCTGCTCAGTTGCACCGTGTCACGCACATCCTCAAGATGCTACTGTTCTTGGATTATTAGATGTAAGTTTATCACTTGCAGAAGTTGACAAACAGATAAATTACAATCGAATCAGAGAACTTTTATTCGCAATTGTTTCTATCACAGCATTAGCTTTTATTATTGGATTTTTTGTGAAGAGACTTGTTGATGTACCGGTAAAGGAACTAGTAAAAGCAACAAATGAAGTTGCTGTTGGGAATGTTAACTATGTTATAAAAGATCTTGGGAATAATGAGCTGGGTTATTTAGCTAAATCTTTCAATAATATGATTCAGAAATTGGAAGAAATTCGTTTACAATTAGTTCATGCAGATAAAATGGCTTCGCTTGGCAGACTAGCTGCCGGTGTTGCGCATGAAATAAATAATCCATTAACCGGCGTTTTAACCTACAGCAGCTTTTTATTAAAAAGAACGAAAGATAATCCCCAACTTCAAGAAGATCTTAATGTAATAGTCCGTGAAACTATGAGAAGTCGCGAAATAATAAAAGGACTTCTTGATTTTGCAAGACAATCTACTCCCAAAAAATCTTCTATAGATATTAATGAGGTTATTTCAAGAGCTCTGGCTATTATTAATAATCAATTAAAATTAAGCAGAATTAATTTGGAAAAAGATTTTGATTCAAGTCTTCCAAAAGTAATTGCTGATGCTAATCAGCTGCAGCAAGTGATTATCAACCTCCTTCTTAATTCTATTGATGCGATTGGTTTAAAAAGCGGAACAATTAAAATTAAAACATCTCATTTATGCATATCGCCAAAAGGAATTACACAAATCAAAAAAGCAGCTTGTCCAAAAAATCACAATCTGCTTGATAGTGAATACAAGTTCAGCGGATTACCATCTATTAAGTTGAAGATCAAAACAGAGGAAAACAAGGGTTTTGTTCATATCGATCCTATTTATGGAAGCGACAAAAGATATTTTGGAATTCCAATTGATAAAAAAAGTACAATTAATCTTAGTTGTTCGATTTGCGATTTCTCGCTAATTGATAAAAGCGAAACTTGTCAAGTCTGCAGCGGACCAGTTTATAAATTGATTGTGCCTGGTCAGGGTTATGTTGAAGGATGTGCCTCTTTCAAAGATGATTGGCAAAAATGGGATTTTATAGACAGTAGCGGAGATAAAAAATTTATTGTTATTGAAGTCTCTGACAACGGCTGCGGTATTTCAAATGAGAATTTATATAAAATATTTGAACCTTTTTTTTCTACCAAAGGACAGAGAGGAACCGGACTTGGACTTTCAATTGTATGGGGAATAGTTGATAATCATAATGGATTAATAAACGTACAGAGCGAAGTTAATAAGGGAACTACTTTTACAATTAGAATTCCGGAAGGCTGATGGACTATAAAGATATCTTAATCATCGATGATGAAAAAGTTGTTATCGATTCAATTATAAAAATTAGCGAACTCAATAACTACAGTATTGATTACGATGAGGATGCAATTTCTGGCCTCGCAAAGTTGAGGGTGAATAGATTCAAACTGATTATTTGTGATATAATGCTGTATGAAATGGATGGCTTCCAATTTATCGCTGAGCTTCAAAAACTAAATATTGAAACTCCAGTAGTTATGACAACTGGCTATTCAACATTAGAAAATGCTGTAAAGTCGCTTTCACTAGGCGCAATAGATTTTATTCCCAAACCATTTACATTTGATGAAGTTGCCAGTGTAATTAAAAGATGTATTAAATACTACGAGATTTTGGAAGAAGAAAAAAAATCGGAAGACAAATTAGTTTATGTTCCATGCCCAACAAAATATTTTAGATTAGGGTATTCATGCTGGGTAAACAAAGATTATGATGGATCGGTTCTATTGGGCGCAACTGACTTATTTATCAAAAGTTTGACTTCCTTAAAAACAATAGAATTTATGGAACCAGATGAAACAGTTAATCAAGGCTCATCAATAATAAAATTTTTTACTGATGATGGCTCAGTTCATAATCTATTTTCTGCTTTAAGCGGAAGAATAATAGAAAGGAATGAAAATTTAATTTCAAATAAATATTTATTAGAAAAAGATCCCTACTTCAAAGGATGGTTATACAGAATTTTACCGAGTGAGTTAGAGCATGAAATGAATATGCTTATTTCATGTAGTTCCGATAGATAGATTTAACATAACTTAAGGAGATTAATAATGCCGCTTTTTATTTTATCAATTATCGTTTTTATAATAGCTGATATAATTATTAGATATGCAATCAAAAATTTTAACGAAAAAAAATCACGAAAATATCGAGAAGCTATTTTAGCTGAAAGTGTTAAATACGATTTCAGCAAGGAAGCAATTTCTCTAAAACGAGTTGAGGTACCCGAACCAAAAGCAAAGATTTTGTGTGTTGATGATGAAGATGTAATATTAGATAGTTTTAGAAAGATTCTAGTGCTGGATGGTTATTCTGTTGATACTGTTACTTCTGGTGCTGAAGCAATTAATCTAATTAAATCCCTTCATTATGATTTTATTTTCACAGACTTGAAGATGCCCGAAATGGATGGAGTTGAAGTAACAAAAGTTGCAAAACATTTACGTCCGGATATTGATGTTATTATAATTACTGGATACGCAACTGTTGAAACAGCAGTAAGTTGTATGAAATTTGGAGCTATGGATTACGTTCAAAAACCGTTTACTGAGGATGAACTGTTAGAGTTTACAAAAAATGCTTTGATAAAACGTCAAGACAGAATTCATAAACAGTTGAAGCCAAGAGTTCACATTGCCCAATTACAAGAAAGTGAAAAATTAAGTGTTGGAGAATTTGCTATACCAGGCGGGGTATTTATTTCTGAAGGACATTGTTGGGCATCAATCACCCAAGATGGAACTGTTAAAGTTGGAATGGATGATTTTGCTAAAAAGTTAATTGGGAAAATTGATTTCTTAGATCTACCAAACCTTGGGATGACGATTGAAAAAGGACAGCCTTTATTTACTATAAAGCAAGGAACTCGTTCAACTCATTTCTTATCCCCAATAAGCGGCATGGTGCGAAACATAAACCACGAACTAATTGAAAATTTAGAAGCTTTAGATTTCACTCCATATCTTAAAAACTGGATTTGTTCATTAGATGCTGAAAAACTTGAAACTGAAATACAAAATTTAAAAATTGGTAAAAATGCAGTGACATTTTATCAGGATGAGATTGAAAACTATATTAATAAACTTAAAGAACTCAATCTTTACGATAAAAATGAATCTCAAATTTTCTGGGGTCAGCTTGAAAAATTTAACGATAAAGATTGGTATTCTATAACAAGTTCATTTTTCAAAAAAAATGTATAACAGATAAAATGAAGGTTTGCAAAATCAAATATTATTACATTAAAATTTGACAAAGTGACTTTAACTAAATATTTTTTGAAAAGATATAAATGTCCATTATCCCATTTCGGATTATTTGCGGACTCGCAACAGACTTTGGAATAATTCTTCATCAAGAATACGAACAGTATGAATAAATTAAAATTTTCTCTTGCCTTCTTTGTTTTGAGCATTCTTACTTTTGCTCAAAGTGAAGAAAATCAGCTTTGCTTCGATTGTCATAGTGACAATACATTAACAGTAGAAAGAAATGGCAAAAAAATTTCTCTATTTGTTAATGAGAAACCATTCAACAATTCTGTGCATAGTAAAATTAAGTGTATTGACTGCCACGCTGACATAAATCCAGATGATATTCCCCACCCAGAAATTCTAAAGAAAGTGAATTGTGCGAAATGTCATGAAACTGCTGTAATGCATTATGATAGAAGCCTTCACGGAGATGCGCACAGAAAAGGAAAATTTTTGGCTCCTAGTTGTGAATCATGTCATGGCAAACATGATATACTGGCATCAAAAAATTCAAGATCAAAAACTTATGTGATGAACATACCTACACTTTGTGGTAAATGTCACAAAGAAGGAACTCCAGTTTCTAAACTTGTTTCTGTTCGCGAACACCAAGCACTTGATGATTATTCTGAATCTATCCATGGTGAAGGATTATTCAAAAGAGGATTAATTGTAACTGCAGTTTGCACAAGCTGTCATACGTCGCACGATATTCTTCCTCATGAAAATCCGCTTTCTTCAATCAATAAAAACAATATTGCTACTACTTGCACACAATGTCATCGAAAAATTGAAGAAGTCCATACTAAGGTAATAAGTGGGAGGCTTTGGGAAAAAGAACCGCATAAAGTTCCAAACTGTATTGATTGTCATCAACCGCATAAAATTAGAAGGGTATTTTATACTGAAAGTTATCCAGATGATTTGTGTATGAAATGCCATAGTCAAGAAAATTTATATAAAATTGTTGACGGCAAGAAAAAATCTTTATTCGTTAATTACGATCAATTCAAAACATCTGTTCATACAGATAACGCTTGTTTCAAATGTCATACAAATGTTAACTTTTCAAAAAAACCGGTTTGTTTGAATAGTGGAAAAGTTGATTGTTCTATGTGCCATTCTGCTGCTACAGAAGATTATCAAATTAGTATTCATGGAACTGAGCATAATAAAGGAAATGAACACGCACCATATTGCACAGACTGCCATGAAACACATAACATGAAATCAAAAGTGCAGAAAAACTCACCTACATTTGCAAGAAATGTTCCTGAGTTATGCGCTAAATGTCATAGAACTGGAATGAATATCGCAGCTTCAATTGATGCAAGTAAAAAAGGAATTGTTTCGGAATATGTTGAAAGCATTCATGGAAAAGGACTGCTTCAAAGCGGATTAATGGTAACAGCAACTTGTGTTGACTGTCATTCAAGTCATCGAGAATTACCAAGAAAGGATCCACGTTCCACAGTATTTTCTGCAAATATTGCCACAACTTGTGCTCAGTGTCATCTTGGTATTTATGAAGAATTTCGAAATAGCATACATAGCCCGGAAATTTCAGATACAGATAAAAAATTGCCGGTATGTAACGATTGTCATTTTTCTCATGAAATTGGAAGAACAGATCAAGGAGATTTCAGAAAACAAATTCTAAATCAGTGTGGTAATTGTCATGAAGAGGTGACAACTACTTATTTTGATACATTCCACGGAAAAGTATCAAAGTTAGGTGCTCAAGGTGCTGCTAAGTGTTCCGATTGTCATGGCTCACATATGATTTTGCCGACTTCCAATCCAGAATCAAAATTAAGCAGAGCTAATATTGTTGAAACATGCAAAAGTTGTCATCCTAATTCGAATAAAAAATTTGTTGGATATCTTACGCATGCAACACATCACAATCGAGAAAAGTATCCTTATCTGTTTTACACTTTTTGGTTTATGACAATATTGCTTTCAGTTACGTTCTTATTTTTTGGAACGCATACACTTTTATGGCTGCCACGGGCATTACGCGAAAAAAGGTTAAAGAAACAAAAACATAGTAAATAGGCATTTTAGATGAATAATGAATTTCAGTATAATGGCGGGAAAAAGTATTATGAAAGATTTGATGCTTACTCTCGTTTTTTACATATACTAGTTATAATTAGTTTTTTAACTTTAGCAATTACCGGTATGGTAATAAAATTTTCTGATTCGTCTGTATTTCAAACTTTGTCTGATATAATGGGCGGATATGAAGTGACTGGTGCTTTGCATAGGTTTGCTGCGGTTATAACATTTACCTATTTCTTTCTGCATATTGGTTATTTAATTCGTAAAAGAAGAAAGAGAAAATCTTCCTTTAAAGAGATGTTAACTGGTGAAAGTTCTATTGTCCCTAATAAGAATGACTGGTATGAATTTAAAGCTACAATGAAATGGTTTTTGGGGAAAGGACCAAGACCAGTTTACGGTAGATGGACCTATTGGGAAAAGTTTGATTATTTCGCTGTTTTTTGGGGCGTTGCTATTATTGGTTCAAGCGGATTAATATTATGGTTCCCCGAATTCTTTACTCAATTGGGAATTCCTGGTGAAATGATAAATATTGCGACAATTATTCATAGCGATGAAGCGCTTTTAGCAACTGGATTTATTTTTACAATTCATTTTTTTAATACTCATTTTAGACCTGATAAATTTCCGATGGATACAGTAATTTTCACCGGAAAGGTAGAATTGGAAGAATTAAAAGAAGACCGTGCAAGAGAATTTGAACTAATTGAAACTGATGAACGATATAAAGAACGTGTTTCTAATGTTGCTCCTTCAACTTTCTTAATTAGAGCTGCCAAAATTTTTGGTTTTACTGCTCTTACAATTGGAATCCTTATTATTATTTTAATTTTATATTCTATGATATTCGTCTACCAATAACTTATAAATAGAACATAAATCATGAAAAAAATACTAATACTCATTTCTCTGTTTTTTACAGTATCAACCTCAACATCCATTGCACAAGATTTTAATTGTTTAGATTGTCATGAAAATAAAATTGAGAAATCAGTTCACGAATCTATAATTGAATGCCAAGATTGTCATTCCGATGTTAAAGATGAAGAACATATAGAGAAAAAACCGAGAACTGTTAATTGCGGTTCATGTCATGAAGAATATACCGGTTTAGTTAATGCTGATATTCATCATAGACTAAAAATCAAGAATCCGCCTAATTGTAAAACATGTCACGGAAGCCACAATGTTTCAACACCTCCATCAGACAATCGGCTAAAAGTAAAAGAGGTTTGTAGTAAATGTCATACATCTGCAATTTTAGCTAATCCTTATCATGCTAAAGCAATTGGAAATAAACAGTGCTATGCATGCCACAAGGATGTTGATACAAGAATAACATTGCCTTCTTCAGTTCATAAAAACTTACAATGTGCAGATTGCCACAATTATATTTCACATAATATTAATGCACATTCAAAGGAAATAAAATCAGAACAAATTGCAGATTGTTATTTATGCCACACAGATATTGCTAAGGTGCATCGTGAAAGTATTCATGGCATTTCTTTAAAGGAAGGAATTTATGAAGCGGCAAAATGTTGGGATTGCCATGGTTCACATGATATTAAAAAGGTGAATAGTCCTTCAAGTAAAGTTTTTCCAAAAAATCTTGCGCAAACTTGTGGCAACTGTCATGATAATCCGGAAATAATTAAAAAATATAAAATCGCAATTCCCAACCCCGGTGTCAGGTATTCAAATTCTGTTCATGGAAAGTTAGTTGAGGGAGGAAGACTTGAAGCAGCAAATTGCATTTTGTGTCATGGGGCTCATGATATAAAAAACAAAGTCCAGCATGGATCAAAAATTTCTACAAATAATATCCCGGAGCTTTGCGGAAAATGTCATCCAAAAGCTGCTGAAGAGTATCAACAATCAATTCATTGGATAAGAGCTAAAAAAGGATTTACTGAATCACCAGTTTGTGATTACTGCCATAGCGAACACTCAATACATGCTGTTAATATTTTAGGAAAACGTGAGGAAGCGAAAAAATTACAAGAAGAAACTTGTATGGTGTGTCATGAAAATCCTCGTATAGCAGCACGTTTTGGTAAAAGCGGAATTGAAGCATCGCGTTATCAAGACAGCTACCATGGAATGGCTGTAATGCGAGGCGATAAAGATGCTGCAATGTGCATTGACTGCCATGGAGTTCATAAAATATTACCAAAGGATTATTCAGAATCTTCTGTTAGTCCCGAAAATGTGACAGCTACATGCAAAAAGTGCCACACCAATGCTACACAAACATTTTCTAGAAGTTATTCGCACAAAACTCAACAAGATGAAGCTGCATACGTTGAAAATATAGTTGATGTAATTTATTTCTGGTTTATTATAATTGTTATTGGCGGTATGGCTCTGCACAATGCACTAATCTTTGTTTATGAAATTAAAAAGAAGAAAAATAAAAATATTAAACACATCAAAATCCCGAGATTTACCCAAAACGAAGTTATTCAACATTATTTATTGTTAATTTCATTTATAGTACTTGCTATTACCGGATTTGCATTGAAATATCATCAAAGCTGGTGGGCAAATCTTCTTTTCAATTTAGGAATGACTGAAACCGCACGTCAATATATTCACCGAGGCGCTGCGGTTGTAATGATGGTTACTGGAGTTTATCATATTGGGTATTTACTTTTTACTTCAAGAGGAAGAGATGTGTTGTCCAATCTATTACCAAAGTTAAGTGACTTCGTTGAATTTAGAGAGAACATGCTTTACTATCTTGGAATTAGCAAGCAAAAACCAAAATTTGATAAATATGACTATACAGAGAAAGCAGAATATTGGGCTTTAATATGGGGCACAATTGTAATGGGGATCACTGGTTTAATTCTATGGTTCCCCACTCTTGTTGGAGATTGGGCGCCAACATGGTTAATTAAAGTAAGTGAATTAGTACATTTTTATGAAGCGGTTTTAGCATCTCTTGCAATAATTATTTGGCATTGGTTCTTTGTTATTTTTCATCCTCATGAATATCCAATGAGCTTAACTTGGATAGATGGGAAAATGACTTTAGAAAATTATCGTCATCATCATGAAAAACATTTTCGAAAAGTTGTATTGCAGTGGATTGAGTATAAAAGCGGTAAAAGAGAATTCAAAAAATTGAGTAATTCTGTCATTTTGTTTACGAAAACATTGGAACAAAATGGCTTAGATCCAGATAAAATAATTAACTCGGAAATTGAAAAAGATCCTGAATTGAACGATTGGATTGAAAAGGAATTAGCAAAAGAAGTGGAACAGAATTAAGATAAATTGAATAATAAAAGGACATAATTGCCTTTTAATTCGAATTAGACTATTTTTATATAGAGTTCGATATTTCTAATTGCGTTTAAATAACATACAATGGGAGGATTTTCCATGAAAAAACAATTTGCATTTATTATCATTTTAGCTGTTTTTACATATTTACTGCCCACCAACCTTGATGCACAACCTTATGGATATGAAGGTGTTCAAGTGTGCGGAACGTGCCATAAAACCGAAAAACAAGGTGAACAGTTGAAAATTTGGCAAGAAAGCAAACATGCAAGTGCTTTCAAAACATTACAAACCAAAGAAGCAGAGGAAGTTGCAATAAAGCTATACAATAAAAAAGCAGTTGAAGCAGAAGAATGCTTGAAATGTCATGCAAGTGGAAACGGAATTGATGCTAAATTAATCGGTGCAAAATTTAAAGTTGATGAAGGAGTTCAATGCGAAACTTGCCATGGACCCGGCTCAGCTTACAAATCCTTAAAAGTAATGAAGAGTAAAGAAGAATCTGTAAAAAATGGCTTAATGGTTTGGAAAGATAAAACTGAAATAGAAAAATCATGCAAATCTTGCCATAACGAAGAAAGCCCTACTTATGTAGATTTTAAATTTGATGAAATGTGGGAAAAAATTGGCCATCCAGTTCCGAAAAAATAATTTTATGGACATAAAATGAAAAAAATAATTTTTTGTCTTGTATTTTCACTGCCGATAATTTTACTTTCACAGAATCTCAACGGCAGATTCTCTTCTTCCTTTTACACCTTTGAACGTTTTAATTCCCCAACAGTATCTGAATCTTTTATAAGAACTTTTCAATCGCTGAATTTAAATTTTAATTACGATAAAATTTCAATACGAACTCGATTTAATTTTGAAACAAATATTGGCAATTCACTTGATAGTGATTCAAGGCTGAGATTTTACAATTTATATCTTGAAGCAAGAGATATTGTACAATTTGCAACAATAAAATTGGGAAGACAGCCTCTTTTTTCTACAGTTGCCGGCGGTTTATTTGATGGTGTTAATCTTAAGTTAAAACATTCAGGATTCTCATTAACTGGTTATTATGGCGGAAATGTTCCACCTTATCAAAAATTAGAGTTTACTGAAGATTTTAAAAATGATTACGTATTCGGTGGAAAGTTTGAAATGACTGCTTTAGAGAATTTTAGGTTAGCTGTTAGTTATATTGATAAAAACTTCAAGTCGCAAAATTATAATGCATTACGTCTTGATAATGATTATGATCCAATCACTGTACTTATTCAGCAAAAATCAAATCAGTATAAATTTGTTTCTGGAGAATTATCATATGCATTAAATGATCTGTTTGAAATAAATAGTCGATATGAATATGATTTGAATTACTCAGTTACATCCAAAATTGAATTTGACGGTCGTGCTAATGTAACGGATAATCTGGGATTTAATGTTTACTACAATTATAGAGAACCGCGTGTTAGATACAACTCAATCTTTTCTATTTTTAATTTTGGAGCAACCCAAGAAATTGAAGGTGGAGTTGATTATACATTCGGAAAATTCTACTCTTTGATTGGAAAGTTTGGCTATGTAAAGTTTGAAGAAGAAAACTCAACTCGATTAACAATTGGCGCTTCTTCTAATTTTGGTAGTTTTAGCTATAGAAAAAATTTAGGATTTACTGGTGAACTTGATGCAGTATCATTATACTTTGCTCATTCATTGTTTGATGGAGTTGTTACTCCTTCTGCTGGTATTTCTTATACCAATTACAAACTTGACGAAGAATCTGAAGCAAATAATATTTTAGCAATTTTAGGTGGTATTAATTTAAGACCATTAACAAATCTTTCGTTCGATTTTCAAGGACAATTTTTTGATAATAAGATTTATAAAAATGATATGCGTCTTTTGTTAAAAGTAAACTACTTGTTCAATACAAATTTTTAGACTACTATGAAAATTAAACATTTTTATACTGCATTCGCATTAATTACTGTTTCATTTCTTTTCATTGCGGCAGTTAATTCAAATGAAAACAATGTCAGTAAAACAAATAAGGATATTATAAAGTTTTCGCATATTAAGCATACAGAAATGGTTGAATGTGCTTCATGCCATACATTGGTCTCTGAAAGCATTTCACTGAAAGATCGTTTGTTACCTGAAAAATCTGTTTGCGCCACTTGTCATGATGTTGAAGATACAGACAATTGCAATTTCTGTCATTATGAAGATGTCAACGAACCCTTGATCCAAAAGGAATCAGAATTAATTTATAATCACAAGATGCATGTTGCAGATCAAAAACTAGATTGTACAAAATGTCACAAAGGATTAGATAAAGTTGAATATAGCTTTGAAGCTGCCGAAGCTTTTCCAAAAATGAATGTGTGCTACTCATGTCATAATGATGTCAGTATTGCAACAAATAATTGCGAATCTTGTCACTCGTCTACTGTAAATTTAATTCCTCAAGATCATCAAAGAGTTGGATTTTTCAAATCTCATAGGTTTAAAGCAGAGTCTATGAATTCTGATTGCGAGATGTGTCACAACAATACATTTTGCGAGACTTGCCATGCTTCAACAACCATGATAACTGAAAAAAACACTGCAAGAGATTTTATTACTCCTTTTTCTCCACATAAGTTTGTTGATAATACAAAGCAGCAAAGTATTAATCGTATTCACGATTTGAATTACAGATTTACTCATGGTATCGATGCAAAATCAAAATCGATGGAATGTTCTACTTGTCATCAAACAGAAACTTTTTGTGCAGAATGTCATAATACAAGCGGCGGTGATTACGCAATGGAAGGATTTGTTCCGATGAATCACAAAGCCCCAAATTTTATTACTATAGGAATTGGCTCCGGCGGTGGTGAACATGCAAAATTAGCAAAACGCGATATTGAAAATTGCGCTGCTTGCCATGATGTTCAAGGTGCAGATGCCAATTGCATAATGTGCCATACTGACCCAGATGGAATCAGAGGAACTAACCCAAAAACTCATATCAATAATTTTATGAGAAGTGTTAAAGAGGGCGACTGGCACAGCGATTTTAATTCCGTATGCTATTCTTGTCATCGGGATGCAAATGCTCGACCAGGTGGAATAAAAGGAATTGGTTTTTGTAGTTATTGTCATAATAAATAAATTTAATCTATCAGGCTGAATATGAAATATTTCAAAATTTATTTCTTTTTCATTATTGCGTTAGGATTGATAATTAGTTCATGTTCAGATCTTCAGGATGATATTTCACAACCGGCTGAAGTTAGTGTTCATAGCAGTCAATCACTTGTAAAATCATCTCCAGATTTTCATGGAAAACAATTAGTTAATAAAAAAATGGATGATTGTAAAAGATGTCATCAATCTGATTTTTCTGGTGGAATTGCTGGTGTGAGTTGCAGCTCTGCAAATTGCCATCCAACAATTTCTGTACATAATGAAAATCAGTTTAATCCAAGTTCTCAACAATTTCATGGAAAGTATTTCAAAGCATTTAATAAAACAATGAATGCATGTTCACAATGTCACGGAACTACATGGGCTGGAAGCAGCATTAGTCCATCTTGCAGCCAATGTCATTCAACTATTACTGTTCACACTTCTAATATAATGAATCCAAGTTCTTCACAGTTTCATGGCAAATATATCACCGGGTTGAATTGGAATATGGCTCAATGTAGAACTTGTCATGGTTCAAACTATAGCGGAGGATTCTCTAGTCCTACATGCAACACATGTCACAATAAACCAGGCGGACCTGAATCATGCAACACATGTCACGGTGATTTTGGAAATGCGAGTAGAATTGCACCTCCAAGAGCGCTTAACAATGCTATCTTGACAAGCGACCCAGCAGTTGGTGCTCATAGTAAGCATCTATTTGAACTTACACTAAGTGCGAATACTGCATGTAATGAATGCCACTCAGTTCCTACTAATATTACTGCCGCTGGTCATTTCGATAGTACTCCAAAGGCAGAAGTGAAATTTGGAACTTTGGCCAGTGGAGTTGGAACAGCATCTTATAACTTTACTGATAATACTTGCAGTAATACATATTGCCACGGAAGTTTTGAATTTAACAGATCAGCTTCACAATATCCATTTGCTTATGTAGCAGATAAAATGACTGGTAATAATTATAAACCAGTTTGGAATAAAGTTGATGGCTCACAAGGTATTTGTGGGTCTTGCCATGGATTACCTCCAGCCGGACATTTGGCATCAACTTTATCAGCTTGTGCTACTTGTCATCAGGGTGTAATTAATACAGCTGG
>Ga0194127_10003289_pt1 | contig 20909 bp, 18 predicted proteins | sample TA2KigC100mmetaG_FD_148624 | JGI IMG/M metagenome (GOLD analysis project Ga0194127, IMG submission 148624) | Freshwater microbial communities from Lake Tanganyika, Tanzania - TA2015036 Kigoma Deep Cast 100m | ecosystem: Environmental > Aquatic > Freshwater > Lake | place: Tanzania: Lake...
CCCCTTACCCTCGCCTTTTCCCCGGAGGTGGAGCCCTTCGGCGACTGGATCGAACAGCTTGTCGCGGAGAGCACGGGGAAGGAAGGGAAGGGGATCCTGCCCGTCGTCGGGGAGCCGCTCGGCCCGCCCGGCGCGTACGGAGCCGACCGGGTCTTTGTCTCGCTGCGCATCGGTGATGACCGGGCGGGTGACGAAGGGCTGCGAAGGCTCGCCGCGGCCGGCCATCCCGTTGTCGACCTGCGGATCGTCGATCGCTACGACCTTGGCGGGCAGTGCTTTTTCTGGGAGATGGCCACGGTTGCGGCAAGCTGGCAACTTGCGATCAACCCCTTCGACCAGCCGGATGTCGAGGCCGCCAAGGCCCTTGCCCGAAGGATGATCGCCCAGTACGGGGAAAAAAAATGCAGCAGGAGTCGCCTGCCTTCAAGGCATCGGGCGTCTCGGTATACGGCGATGTTGCATCCGGTGCCCCCGGAGCGGCCCTCGCCGAATGGATGGGACGGGCCGAACCGGGCGCCTACGCGGCGATCCAGGCCTATCTTCGCCCCTGTCCCGAAACCGGTGCGGCGCTGGCGCGTCTTCGGCTCCGTTTGCGGGACCGATTCCGCATTGCCGTGACCGTCGGCTACGGGCCGCGTTTCCTCCATTCGACGGGACAGCTCCACAAAGGGGACGCGGGTCGCGGCCTCTTCATCCAACTGACGGCCGACGATCCCCGTGATGCGCCGATTCCCGATGAGCTTGGACGCGCGGCCTCGGCGCTCAGTTTCGGAATCCTCAAAGCTGCGCAGGCCATCGGCGATCGGCAGGCTCTCCTCGACGCGGACCGCCGTGTACTCCGTCTTCACCTGCACGGCGACGTGAACGGCTGCCTCGACCGATTGACGGAAACAGTATAAAGATGGAGGGCGGATGATTCCCAGGCCCAATATAGAGCAAATAGGAGTAAGATGATTTCCCCGACTTCGAACAGGCTTTCCCGCGAGAAGAGCCCCTACCTCCTCCAGCACGCCGAAAACCCCGTGGACTGGTATCCCTGGGGGGGAGAGGCGTTCGACCGGGCGCGGAGGGAGGATAAACCGGTTTTCCTTTCCGTCGGATATTCGACCTGCCACTGGTGCCATGTGATGGCCCACGAATCCTTTGAGGACATCACGGTGGCTGCCCTGCTCAATGAGGTCTTCGTCTGCGTAAAGGTCGACCGCGAGGAGCGGCCTGACATCGATGCGGTTTACATGCACGTCTGCCAGATGATGACGGGTAGCGGCGGCTGGCCACTCACGATCGTCATGACGCCCGAAAAGAATCCCTTCTTCGCGGCCACTTATATCCCGAAGGAGAGCCGCTGGGGACGGCAGGGGCTCGTCGATCTGATCCCGCGGATCGGAAGCATCTGGAAAACGCGGCGCGATGAGGTCGAAAAGGCCGCGGCGCAGACGCTCTCCCACCTGATGCAACCCGGGAGCGAGACGGGCGAGTTGCACCCCGAGGCGCTCCTTGTGAGGGCATTTGAGGAACTTCGAGGGCAGTTTGACGAACGGTACGGCGGATTCGGCGATTCCCCGAAATTTCCGATGCCCCACCAGATCGTTTTTCTGCTCCGGCACTGGCGCCGGACCCGCTCGCCGGATGCGCTCCGGATGGCCGAGAAGACCCTTTCCGCGATGCGACAGGGGGGGATCTTCGATCAACTGGGTCACGGCTTTCACCGCTACAGCACCGACCGGCAATGGCTTGTTCCCCACTTCGAGAAGATGCTCTACGATCAGGCCCTCCTGGCGATGGCCTTCACCGAGGCCTTTCAGGCGACCGGCGATGAAATCCATGCCCGGACGGTCAGGGAGGTGCTCGATTATTGCATTCGCGACCTGTGCGCGCCGGAGGGGGGATTTTTCGCCGCGGAGGATGCCGACAGCGAAGGGGAGGAGGGGCGCTTCTATCTCTGGAGCATGGATGAATTCCGCCGGCTCCTCGATCCTGAGGAATTACGCCTTGCGAAAGCCGCCTATTCGCTCGCCGAGGAGGGGAATTTCGTCGATCCGGTCGAGCCCGGGAAGCGGGGGGATAATATTCTTCATCCCTCCGGTTCCCCGGCCGGGATCGCGGAGAGCCTCGGATTGACGGAGACGGAGTTTCTTCGGCGCCTGGAGGAGGTCCGACTGCGCCTCCTGGCGGCCCGTGAAAAGAGGGTCCGGCCGCAACGCGACGACAAGATCCTGACCGACTGGAACGGCCTGATGATCGCGGCGCTGGCCCGGGCGGCCCGTGTTCTTGACGAACCGCGGTATTTCGATGCCGCCCGCATGGCGATCGGGTTCATCCTGTCGCGGCTCAGGGCGCCGGATGGACGACTCCTCCACCGATTCTGCAAAGGGGAGGCGGCGGTGACGGCCAATCTCGACGATTACGCCTTTCTCATCTGGGGGTTGATCGAAGCTTACGAGGCGGGCTTCGATGCCGACGATCTGCGGGCGGCGCTCGCCCTCCAGGAGGTTGTCGATAGGCACTTCCGGGATTCCGAAGGGGGTTTCTTCTCCACGCCGAACGACGGTGAGACGCTCCTGTTCCGCCCCAGGGAAGGGCACGACGGGGCTATCCCCTCCGGAAACGCGGTAACGCTGATGAACCTGATCCGGCTTGGGAGGTTGACCGGAGATCCCCGTCGGGAAGAGGCGGCGGCGGCGCTCGGCCGCGCCTTCGCCGGGCCGCTGCAGCGGATTCCGTCCGCCCATGCCCAGTGGATGATCGCCCTTGAGCTTCTTGCGGGCCCTTGCCGGGAGGTCGTAATCGCCGGCCGGCCCGGTGAGAAAGACACCATCGAGATGCTGGCGGTCCTGGGGCGATCGTATCTTCCCGGCATGACGGTTCTGCTCCGCCCCGAAGGAGAAGAAGCGCCGGCGGTAACGGAGATCGCTCCCTTCACGCGGGAGATGCGGGCAATCAAAGGCCGTGCCGCCGCCTACGTTTGTTCGGGTTTTACGTGCCGGCGTCCGGTGACCGATCCGCGGGAGCTGGAGGAATTGTTGGGGTCAGTTTAAAGTTGATGGGGTCAGGTCTTTAAAATTAGCGTTTCACGCTCTTTGAACGAAATGCTAATTTTAAAGACCTGACCCCATCGCCAACCTGACCCTTTGAATTACAGGGGGTGAGATATGAAGGTCAGCAGCGTTGGGCAGATGCGGGAGATGGACCGGCTGGCGACTGAAACCCTTGGCCTATCCGAGGAGGTTCTCATGGAAAACGCCGGAGCGGCATCGGCGCAGGTCCTCTCCGGGGAGTTCGGCATCGCCGGCAGGCGATACGTCATTTTTTGCGGTATCGGGAACAACGGGGGCGACGGTTTGGTCGTGGCGCGGCACATCCTCTCCGGCGGCGGAACCCCCCTGGTCTTTCTTGTCGGAGATCCCGACCGTTTCCGTGGGGCCGCCAAGACCAACATGGAGATCGTGAAGCGGCTTCCCATCGAGGTGAAACGCGTCAGGAAAATATCAGAGATACGCTCTTCGGTTGTCCACAGCGACGGAATCGTGGACGCCCTCTTCGGAACGGGCCTGGATCGTGAGGTCAAGGGCATTTATCGGGACGTGATAGAGCTGATCAATATAAGCGGAAAACCGGTCCTCGCTCTGGATATCCCTTCCGGCGTCAACGGAGAAACGGGGGGTGTGATGGGAGCCGCGGTTCGCGCCGACCATACCGTCACCTTCGGCCTTCCCAAGATCGGGAATATGCTCTATCCGGGCTGCGATCTCTGCGGAGAGCTGCACGTCTGCCGCATCTCTTTTCCCCCTTCGCTCTGCGACGACGAGGCTGTGTTGGTCGAGGTCAACGGTTTCATTTCGTTGCCGCCCCGCGAGCGGACGGCCCACAAGGGATCGGTGGGGGACGTCCTTTTCGTCGCCGGGGCAGCGGGCTACTTCGGCGCCCCGTACTTTTCCGCCATGTCGTTTCTGAAGGCCGGCGGGGGGTATGCCCGTCTCGCCGCACCCTGGTCGATGACCCCCTTTCTCGCGACGCGGGGGAGTGAAATCGTTTTCGTCCCGCAGGCGGAAACCACCGAGGGGAGTCTTTCGCTGAATAACAGGGAAGCCCTCCTGGCGCTGGCCGGGCGGGTGGACATGGCGGTCATCGGTCCCGGCCTCTCCCTCGCCGATGAGACGCAGCGGCTCGTCAGGGAGCTTGCCGCCGGGATCGAAAAACCCCTCCTGATCGACGGAGACGGGATCACCGCCCTGATGGGCAATCTGGAGATCATCAGGGCTCGCCGCACACCGACGGTTTTGACCCCCCACACCGGGGAGATGTCGAGAATCACCGGGAAGTCGGTTTCCGAGATCGAAAGGGGGCGGATCCCGATCCTTCGCGAGACAGCAGTCGATCTAGGGGCCTGGATTGTCCTGAAGGGTGCCCGCTCGCTCATCGGGACGCCCGAGGGGAGGGTATACATAAACCTGAGCGGCAATCCCGGGATGGCGACGGCAGGATCGGGGGATGTCCTGACCGGGACGATCGCGGCCATGCTCGGCCTGGGGCTCTCATTCGAGGAAGCGGTGCGCAAGGGGGTGTTCATCCACGGCCTCTCCGGGGATCTGGCGGCGGCGGACAAGGGGGAGGATGGGATCACGGCGCAGGACATCCTCAATTACCTTCCCTACGCGATGAAACAGGACCGCGAAGGTCTGGACGATGCGCTGGCGGAGCGTTACGATGGGCCGGCGGTGGTATGATTCCGATGAACGATTCGGTCCCAGAACCACAGGCGCCTTGTAAGAGAAGGTTTCTTGTTCTGATGATTAAGCTCGTTATTGCCCTCGCTGTTGCTTTTCCCGCCTTGTCCGAAGAGGCGCCCGATCCGATCGTGTTCTACCGAGTGAAGGGCGGAGGGGAAAAAGAGTTTCGTAATGATTTTTCACCGGGTGAGAAAATCTATGCCGACTTTGCCTTTCTTCCGCAGGGGGAGCAGGCGAGCGTCGAATTTCGATGGATCAACCCGCAGAATAAAAAGGAACAGGTCTACTCCGAGTTGGTAAGACCGCTGACATCTACCAAAAAACAAACCATTCTCTGTTGGCTGTATCTCCCTACATCGTTACCTGATAGGATTATTGGTTCGAAATACTTCGGTCGATGGCTTTTGGAAGTTTGGGTGAACCCCCATCGGGTGGCAACAAGAGCGTTCGACGTCGGGAATTAATCCTCATCGGGAGGATCGGTCTGATATGCTTCTGATAAATGTGTTCGTTTCTGGGTTGTGTTGACTTGCCCCCGAAAAGTGGTCCGGTTTTTATGTTAGGATTCTTGCATCCGTCATCACCTCGGTCATTGCCGTTCCTCCATTGCTTAAGCACCTGGCCCGCATCCTGTTGGGCGTAGTGGTGATCTCGGCGGTGATCCTGCTCTTTGTTACCGACTCCTGGTTGATGCGTTTTCTGATTGTGTTCACCAATTTTTTGGTGCAGATTCCTCTCTCCAGGCGACGGCGGAGGCTCAATGACGCCCTTCTGAAAGAGAAAGGCAATTAAAGATAGAAGAGGATTTGATATGATGAAGCACGATTTCAATTGCATGGCCACCGGCATCGGCAGCATGCCGATGCTCGATCCCGAACAGGCCGTCCGGCTGTCGCTGGCGTACCTATTCGAGGCGCCGCTCTGGCCGCAGCTCCCGCGGCGGGGCTTTTACGAGCACATGGATGCGCAGTACAGCGAGTCGCTGCCGGGTCTCGTCGTCGATGAGGAGAAAGCAAAGGTTTTTTTTGATACGTCAAAAGATCTCAGCCCCGAACTTGAAAAGTTCTATGAACGATACATTGCCAATGACTATGGATATTTCAAGATTTCCGAGAAGTTCGCAGCGGCGTTTCCGGTCTTTGTCCGGCTCCTGAAGAACGGTCTTCCGGCGAACATGAGGTATGTCAAAGGGCAGATCACCGGCCCCCTTACGGCGGGACTCTCCTTCAAGGATGAAACCGGCAGGGACATCATCCACAACGAAACGCTCTTCGATGCCGTGGTCAAGGGGCTCGCCATGAAGGCTGCGTGGCAGATTGAGGAGCTCAAAGGGTTCGGTAAACCGGTGATCATCTTCATCGACGAGCCGGTCATGGAGACGCTCGGCTCGGGCTACTCAGCGGTTTCGTCCGAAATAGTTGCGGAAAAGCTCAACGAGATCATCGATACGATCCACGGGCTGGGCGGCATGGCAGGTACCCACTGTTGCGGCAACGCGGATTGGTCCATGATATTCAGGACGAGGGTGGATATCGTGAACTTCGACGCCTTCGGGTATATGGACCGCGTTCTTCTCTACATGGGCGACATAAAGAAATTCTATTCCCGCGGCGGCGCGCTCGCCTGGGGCATTGTCCCGACCGGGATGGTCGCACAGGATCCGACGGCGGACATGCTGGTCTCCAGGCTCGAGGAAGGGATGATGCGCCTGGAGCGGGAAGGGGTCGATCGAGCGACGATACTCGGGCAGTGCCTCATCACGCCCTCCTGCGGTATGGGCAGCCTTACCCCGGACGAGAGCGTGACGGTTCTGAAGCTGCTTCGGGAGGTATCCGACAGGATGCAGAAGATGATGTAGTCTATTTCCGGAGGTTGCGCAGCGCCTTGACGGTATCTTCTCGCCCCACGAGGGTCTGCTTTCCCTGTGGACCGATGATGACGCAACTCGGCGTCGAATTGATCCGGTCCTCGTTGAGGTAGTTGCTGAAGATCTTGAAGACCGGCGCCGTATCAAACGGCCGGAGGGCAATCCCTTTTTTCTTCAGGAAAAGCTCCAGGCCTTCCTTATTGGATATTTTCTCGACCGCGGCCTCGAAAAGCGCCGCCCTTATTGTGACTGCCAGGCGGAGATCTCCTCCCTCCTTCGCGTTGAGGGCCGAGAGAAAATAGCCGGCGTAGAGGACCGTCTCCCTGTGGATCGGCGTGTCGATGAAGATGACACGGATAAGGGTTTTTTCAACCAGTTCCGTGATGAGCGCCATCACTTCCTTCTCCTCGGCTCGACAGGGCCCGCAGAAATAATCCGTGTAGATCCGGACTTCAACGGGACCTTTGCCGTAGGAGGGCAAAGGGGGGCCGGCTGCATAGGAAAGCGTTGCCGATCCGGAAAAAAACAGGAGGAAGAAGAGCACCCCTGCACCGGCAGCCAGGGCAGTGAGCCCCTTTCGGGATCGCTCGAAATTGATGATCAAGGTCATGATCACCACAGCAGCAAACACCAGGCAGTAAGGGCAATAGACGCCGCTGCGGATCTGGTAGCCGATGAGGAAGATCTCGCCGCCCGCTCCGAAGGCGAGTGCGAGAAGACGGAGCAGGGTCTGCCGCGTCAGTGCGAAGATGAGGATCGCGATCATGTACAAGAGCCCCATGTATTTGAGATCCACGCCCAGGATGGACCCTTTCAGGTTGCTGCAGGAGCCGAAGCAATACTGGTATGCGAGGATGACGACGATTCCGGCCAGGGCAAGGATAATGGTCAGATATCGCTTCTTTTTTTCCGTCAAGTGCGTCATGGGATCCACCAACTTTCTTGATATGTCATCAGTGCCTGAACCGTCCGTTTTCGTAAATGACGATCCGCTTTCCCGTCTTCAGATGTGCCGTAACCACCTTCTTTTCCGTGTTCACCAGGTCCCAGTGGAGGGCCGAGTCGTTGAACCCCAGCCGTCTTTTGTGCGCCCCGGTCAGGGCGGTAGTATCTCCCGTGTAAGAGTCGGTGTAGGAGGCCCCGACGGCGATATGGCAGTTCCCGTGCTCCCCTCCGAAGTTCTCGTCAAAAAGGGTATCGGCCATGAAACGATCGATCCGTGAAAAACGTTTGTCGGTCAGGGAGAATTCACCGATCCTTGATGCCCCCCTGTCCATCCGGAGCTGCTTCACGGTGAATGCCTCGCCGCTCTCGGCGTGGATTCCGACGGCGACTCCCCTGGAGAAGTTCAGGCGCACCCCCTCGACATAGTTGCCGCTTCGGTACGAGGGGAGGTTGGCGTAATAGGTTCCCTGGGTGCCGCGCCAGTCCGGGGAGAAGAAGAGCTCGAAACTGGGGATGTTGTGACCCGAGATTCCCACCCACTTCCTTTGTTCGCCCAGTGCGACTTTCAGATCGCAATTATCGGAGTCGCAATGGAAGAACTCTACTTTCATACCTCCCAACCATTGCTTGATGTCAGTCGCCTCTTGCCGAATGGAGGTCCATTTGGCGACGGGGTCCCTCCGGTCGAGATAACAGGCCCGGATGATTTGTTCGGCATAGAGTTGCGGGGTCGTACGCGCCTGCGCCGCGAGTTCCGGTGTCGGCAGGGTGCAGAGGGTCCAGCCGTGGAGCCCTTCCCGTTCGCGTTTTTCAAGGATGTCACGGAGCGGCTTACGCGCTATCATCACCTTGCAGATCCGGGCCGGATCTACCTGCTTCAGATGGGTCAAGGAGTCCGGGGCGTGGAGGTAGATTCTTCCGTGGAGGTTCCCCAAGAATTCCTTCTCTCCCGGCGCTTGAAACACCAGCTGGCGTCCGTCGGCCTTCCCGTAAAAGGATCGCTCCATATCGACAGTCAACCCCATCCGCTGTATGGGGTTCATCCCCGCGGTGATGATCCTGTCATAGAGGATTTCCGCGAGCCTCAGAGCGGCATGTTCGTATTGGATGAGGATCAGGTCTTTTTTACGAAAGCGCTCCCGTCGGGAAGTCATCAGACCCCAGAGCAGGACGTCGGCGTATCTTTCCAGATCACGTTCCTTCAGCATGACTTCACCTACCTATACGTAACATAATCTGTTTACCCTATTGATTTAAGTATGTTACGTTGTGTTTACCATATCCACAAATTCCAGCATCCGTCAAGTTGTTTTTAGATAACACCATGGCAAGATCACCACAAGGAGTTATCCACAGCCGCAACCGCGGCTTTTTGCAGAGCAGGACGGGGGCGGCTGTGGGTAACTCCGCCTACCCAGGTGGTCCTTTATTCTGCTCACTGTTTCGGTTACAGGCCGTTCGTTGCATGATCACCTCCATGGCTTTGAAGTAATCCCTTCGTACCCCAGTAACGTTGCGTGGTTCTGATGGAGTTGTGCCCCAGGAGATCCTGAATCGTTGAAAGATCTGTGTCAGCATTCAACATCTGTGTGGCCATCGTATGCCGGTTATGCTGAGTTCGGCATCTCCGGCATAATGCCGAGTTCCGGATTATGCCGAGTAGCATAGCTAAGTCTTCACCTGAGCCTTGCTACTCCAGGAAAGCATCTCTCATCAGTACTTGATTTACTCGGCATAATTCTGTCGTCTCTTTCTTTTGATCCCACTAAACAAGGAGGAGACAGACATGATTGATCAATTCTATTCACACCCGTCATCGTCAGAGCATTTGCGTCTCGGTCCGCTTGGTACCTACATTGACGTCTTTGCTCAACATCTTGCGGAGCGAGGCTATGCGAGATGGACCGTCAAAGAGAAGATCCATGTAGTAGCCGGTTTTAGTCGTTGGCTTCAGAGTAGGAAACGTGGAGTGGAGAACCTCGATGAGCAGGTAGTCACGGAGTTTCTCCGGTACCGGCGTCGTAAAGGCCTCTCACGGCATGGTGCCGTGCCAGCCCTGCGGGACCTGCTCAGGCATCTGCGGGATGTCGGCATTATTCCTTGTGCCCGGGAACCTGAGAGCAGCCCTCTTCATGATATCGAAGTGTGTTTCGCCCGGTATCTTACCGAGGAACGCGCCCTCACACAGCGAACCATAGACAGCTATCTCCCCCCGGTCTGCTCATTTCTATCCGAGTGTTTCGGTACTGAACCTATCGTACTGGATGAGCTCACTCCAAAAGACATCACCGGGTTCATTTTACGCCATTCGAACAGGGTAAGCCCGAGACGTGCCCAGCTTGTAACAAGCGTCCTTCGCAGCTTCTTCCGCTTTCTCTATGAACGGGGGAAGATCACCACGGACCTGACTGCTTCCGTCCCCAAGGTAGCAAACTGGCAACAGTCAACCCTGCCGAAGTTTCTTGAGCCGGAGCAGGTCGAACGCCTCATCAATGCCTGCGATAGGTCTACTCCCGCAGGACTGCGTGACTATGCGGTACTGCTCCTGTTGGCACGTCTCGGCCTGCGCGCCGGAGAAGTGGCCCATTTGGAGCTCGATGACATAGACTGGGAGAATGGAGAACTCATGGTCAGAGGAAAGAGTATCCGGAACGACCGCCTCCCCATCCCGAAGGATGTCGGTGAGGCCCTGGCGGACTATTTATGCGATGTGAGGCCTCACTGCTCGTCGCGCAGGGTCTTCCTTCGCCTGAGGGCGCCACTGCAAGGATTTACTAATTTCATTGCCGTCTGCAATATCGTCCAACGGGCCTTTATGCGGGCTGGTCTCAATTCGGAGTGCAGAGGCTCCCATCTGCTTCGTCATTCTCTCGCCACGCAGATGCTACGTGGAGGCGCGTCGCTCGCTGAGATCGGCGAAGTCCTGAGGCATCAGCTTCCCAGCACGACAGAGATTTATACCAAGGTTGATGTAACGGCACTGCGTTCCCTTGCGCTGCCGTGGAGAGGAGGTGAGCTATGAAACTGGTCGAAGCACTTGAAGAGTATCTTGCCTTGCGCCGTGCACTCGGGTTTATTCTTGATGCGCCGTGCCGTGTGCTCCACAAGTTTGTTGCCTATGCGGAACACGAGGGCGCTTCTTCTATCACCACGGATCTGGCATTGAAGTGGGCGATGCAGCCAGAGTGCCAACCGGCTCAGTGGGCGAACCGGCTCTCCATGGTACGGAGATTTGCACGTTATATGAGCGCTCTGGATTCGAGAACCGAGATCCCTCCTGATGGCCTGCTCCCCCATCGTTTTCGTCGCAAGCGCCCTTACATCTACACCGACGAGGAGATAACACATCTGATCGGGGCAGCGCAAAACCTTCCGTCACCCCTGGGACTGAGGGCAGCCACATACTCCACCTTACTCGGGCTCCTTGCGGTCACCGGCATGCGGGTGAGCGAACCCGTTGCCCTTGACCACGATGACATAGACCTTACCCGGGGGATACTCATCATCCGGCGCACGAAGTTCGGCAAATCACGGATGCTTCCTCTCCATGCCACTACGGTGGAAGTGCTCCGCCACTATCATAAACTCCGGGATCGGATGTTTCGAAACACAAAAAGCTTCTTCGTCTCCGAGCGTGGAACCCGGTTGACGGTATGGAGTGTTCGCAAAACATTTATCCTGCTGTCGCGGCAGATAGGTTTGCGAGGTCCGGATGACAGCCACGGCCCGAGGATCCACGACCTTCGACACCGATTTGCCATTGAGACGTTGCTTTCGTGGTATCGGGCAGGCATCGACGTCGAGCAGCGCCTGCCGGAACTGAGCGCGTATCTTGGCCACGTCCATGTCACCGATACCTACTGGTACATCTCGGCCGTTCCAGAGCTCCTGCAATTGGCAACGCTGCGCTTGGAACAGAGAGGGGAGGCACGATGAAAACCGACGTCGACTTCCCCTTCTTGCTCCAGTCATTCTTCAGTGACCGTCTCATGCGCCAGCGGCAGGCAAGCTCTCATACCATTGCAAGTTATCGCGACACTTTCCGCATGTTCCTCGTGTTTACAGAGCAGCGTTTGAAAAAGGCGCCATCGATGTTACGTCTCGATGATCTTGATACCCCTTTCATCGGCGCTTTCCTTGATCATCTTGAAAAAGAACGCGGCAATAGTGCCCGCAGCAGAAACGTCCGACTGGCGGCCATTCATTCGTTCTTCCGCTATGTTGCCCTCCATGACCCGGTTCACAGTGCCCTGGCTCAGCGCGTCCTTGCCATGCCGATAAAACGTTACCATCGAAAGCAGATCCAATTTCTGACCCGTCCCGAGATTGATGCCCTCATTGGAGCACCGGATCAAAAGACGTGGGCGAGCCGGCGTGACCGGACACTTCTCCTTGTTGCTGTGCAGACAGGGTTTAGACTTTCGGAGTTGATCGGATTATGCTGTGAGGATGTTGCCCTCGGCACCGGCGCCCATCTTAGATGCACCGGTAAAGGACGAAAGGACCGCTGCACCCCCCTTCGCAAGGAGACAAGCACTGCCCTACGAGCATGGCTTTTGGAACGTAACGGGCAACCCAAGGATCCCGTCTTTCCCAGCGCACGAGGCCATATGCTGAGTTCCGATGGGGTCGAGTATATCCTGACGAAGTATGCGCTGACTGCACAACAGCGATGCCCATCGTTGGAAAAGAAACGGGTCACGCCCCATGTGCTCCGCCACACTGCAGCAATGGAATTGCTCCAAAGCGGCGTAGACCGCTCCGTGATCGCCCTGTGGCTTGGTCATGAATCGATGGAGACCACACAGATATATCTTCATGCTGATCTTGAATTGAAAGAACAGGCTCTCGCCAAAACCTCCCCTTTTGGTATAAAGATGCGTCGCTACCGGCCGGATGATAAACTCCTTGCCTTTCTCAAGAGTCTTTGATTATGCCGAGCATGATATGCTGTAAAACCAGGGATAGCCCCACATTCGAAAATCACTCGGCATAATCCGGAACTCGGCATTATGGCGAAGATGGTGACAGGAGATTTTCAGGTTTGTTCTTCGGGCATAATATTCCATCCGTTTCTGGATGCCGCGAATGGATATTGGCTGTCCGGTGAGCGGCCCTTTTTCGACCAGAAAGACTTTTTTTACTTTATTGGCAGGTCTCACCCTGAGATATTCCAGGAGAGCAGCAAGGGCGTCGTTGCTGATATAGACAATCCGATCCTTGGCGCCCTTGCCGTCCTGGATAAACAGGATTCTGCGTTTAAGATCAATGCTACCGAGGGAAAGATGGGCCACTTCCTCCACACGCAATCCACATCGGAGCATAATCATAAACATGGCTCGATCCCTTGGCCCTTTCAGATTCTTGAAGAGGATTTCTATCTGCTCCTCTTTGAGATGCTTGGGAAGTCCCCGTGGTAGCTTCATGATATTCGGCTTCTTCACCGGGTTCACGATCGGGACTTCCTCCTCTTCCGAGAGGTAGTGATAAAACTGACATACGCTGTTGAGATAACAGTTTACCGTCTTGGGCTGTAGCTGTTTACCGAGCAGATAATCCATATACGCAATAATCTTCCGGTATGTGGTTTCCTCGATCGGAACATCAAGCCAGATCACAAAAAGTTTCAGGCCGTTCAAATAGTTCTTAACCGTGTTGGGTGAGATGTTCATTCTCTTCAAGAAACGCCTGTACCTGATGATCGCATCGGTAATATCCATCAATCTCCCCCCTTTCTATAATCGTCATGGCTCTGAAGTACTCATCCTCCCTTGTCTTGTCGGTCAGTCGGGCATAGCGCCGTGTCACATCCAGAGAGGTATGCCCCATCAATGGCTGAAGGCACTCGATCCGCATGCCGGCATTGAGAAGCTCGCTTGCAAAGGTATGGCGAAGCGCATGCAGGGAGTAACCCTTGTGGGCAAGACCGGCTTTATCGATATACTGCTCAAAGATAAGACGGGCTGTACTATAAGCCATGCTTTTCCTGCCCTGAGCGAAAAAAAGATACTCAGGACGGACCTCTCTTATCTTGAGCCACGCCTTCAAGGCCGCCATCGCATCATCACTGAGATAAACGACAAAACCCTGTCGGTTCTTTTCTCCCTCGTAAATATCGATCTTGCGATCCTTGATGTGAAGATCGTTCATCTTGGTGTTCAGCAGCTCGCCGATTCTCATGCCTGTCCGCAAAAGAACCATGATCATCGCCAGGTCCCTCGGGTTATCGATTCCAGAGATAAATTGCTTCACATCGTCCGGATCCATGGCTCGCGGCAATGTCTCGGGTTTTTTCAGCCGAATCCTTCTTGCCAGCACTTCAGCGCGGACTACCCCTGTGTCAATCCCATAACCCAAAAAGGCATTGACGCAGTGCAGTTTCGTCCGCACCGTCGATAGCATCAAATGGCGATCCTGCTCATGTTCAATGAAAGCTTCAATGTCACCTTTGGTGATCTCTTCCAGACAGGTTTTCCCAGAAGCCCTGACACCGGAAAGGAAGTCGTAAATAGCGATCAGGGCGCTTGCGTATGTCCGCGGTCGGAAGTTCCGCCGATACATACTCCGAACATATTCCTCAACATGTTCTTTTCCGGGCAACTTCCAGCCTGCAAGGCGATCCAATGCCCAATGAAGAGCTTTTTCTTCCTGCGTGTATCTTGGAAAAACCACCTCGCCTGATTTTGTTCGGTATATCTCGGGTAAAATAATGGATGGGAGAACCCCTGCTTGTTGATCATCGATTTCATATTCCGGCAGGGATTCTTGCGCTGAAACGATACTGCAATTACCAATAGCCATCTGGTCCATCTCTACCTCCTTTCCTGTGATTCAATAGGAAATACAGATAGATGATGAACCAAAAAAACCTAAGACACAATCATCATTTTGTTACGTATAGCACCTACTTCCTGCCAAACTCGTTAAAAATCGTAAAAGCCCTGTTTTCGGGACGGCTTCGTAAAAAGCTCCGCAGGCAAGGCGCGCGAATCCTGAGGAGAGAGGCGTACTTTTTCGTACGCTGCAACGACGAAAGATTTCGCGCAACGCGGCATCCGGACTTTTTACGATGCCGTCACTTCCTGCCGGCGAGGATCTTTTCCATCAGGGGGATATCGGCCCCCTCGACGACCTGGCCATCGATGAGAAACAGAGGCGTACTGTTGACGCCGATCCGGTTTCCGATCTCCAGGTGGGTTTTGCCTGATTCGACCGCCGAGGCGTCCTCGCAAGGCGTAAATTTCATGCTGTCCAATTTTCCGGTCATCGCCTCTTCGTATGCCGCTTTCCGGTCGGCGGCGCAGAAGATATAGCGAACCTTGGCCCCGGCGTTCGGATGCATTGAGAGGGGGAAGAAAAAGACGTACCGCGTCACGTCGTTCCTTGCGGAGAGAAAGGCGGATGCCTGCCGGCAGTAGCTGCAGTCCGGGTCGGTAAACTCGATCACCGTATGGGGACCGCTGCCGATCTTCAGCGCCTTATCGAGCGGGGCGGTCTTGAGATTTCCGGCAAGAATCATCTGGGCGCGCTCCTGCGTGAGATTTCGCCTGTCTCGGGTGATGATCGCCCCGGAGATGATGTACTCCGGACCCGGGACGTAATAAAAGACCTGACTGCCGGAGACGATCTCGTAGAGACCCTTGACGGAGGTCGGTCGTACACTGTCCGCACGGATATCGGGGAAACTCTTCCGGAAGGTTTCTTCCGGTGCGGCCGCCGGAAGCGGCGAAGCGGCGATGAGCATCGCCGCCGTTCCAAATACGGCAAGCATTTGCTTTACGGTCATGATCTGATCTCTCCGGACATAGTTGTTTAAAGCCTTCTTTCTATGATGTAATCGGCGATGGTAAGGAGAGCCGTTTTGGGTTCCGAGTCAGGAAAGGGACTCAGGAACCCCCGTGCCTCTTCGATGCACGATCTGGCTTTGGCCAGGGCGTAGGGAATGCCGTCGTAGCGATGGATCAGGGTCATGATTCCGGCGTTGGCCTCCTCGTCTTTTGCCTCGATTCCCTCTCTGATAAACGTCCGTTCCCCCGATGTGCATTTCTTTATGGTTCGGATAAGGGGGAGCGTCAGCTTCCCTTCCTTGAGATCCTGACCGATCGCTTTACCGAACTCCTCTTCATCGGCCACATAATCGAGGGTATCATCCGTGATCTGGAAGGCGCTGCCGAGTCTTATCCCAAAGCGGGTCAGCGCCTCGATTTGGTTGTCCGCTGCATTCCCGAGGATTCCGCCGATGGCGCAGGCCGCCGAGATGAGGATGGATGTCTTCTTCTCTACGATCGACAGGTATTCCTTCTCGGTGATGCTGACGTCCCCCGTCTTCATGAGCTGAAAAACCTCTCCCTCCGACATCGTGTTCGTGGTGGTGGAAATGAGCTTGAGGATGGCCAGGTTTCCATCGTCGGTCATCAATCGGAAAGATTTCGAGTAGAGAAAGTCTCCGACGAGAACACTCGCCGCATTGCCCCAGATCCGGTTTGCCGAAGCCCTGCCGCGCCTTGTTTCCGCGCGGTCGATCACATCGTCATGAAGCAGGGTCGCGGTGTGGATGAATTCGATGACAGCAGACATAGGGTAGCGGCGCTCCCCGCGGTAACCGCAAAGTTCGGAGGCGGCCAGAAGCAGCAGAGGTCGAAATCGCTTGCCGCCGCTGCCGATCAGGTGGTGTATGATCTCCGGGATGAGTCGCACATCCGAGCGGAGATAGATCTCCATCTGCTCTTCGACCCTTTTCAGATCATTCCCGTAATGGTGGAATACGTCCTGTATCTGCATCGTGCCAACTCCGGTCCCCGGAACTTCCCGGTAAATATAGCGGATAGGTCCCTGAATGTCAAACAAACCGATTAGGATTTGACGACGGCTCATATCCATACTATATTGCGAAAAATATTCAATGCGCGCTTCCAGGACATGATCCCCAGGTTGCGCAAAGGGTTTGATTTGACCATTCAAGCGAGAGAGGGGTTGGATCGTCATGAGCAATAAGATCGAGGAGGCTGTCGGCTGTTTCCGGGAGGGGTTCAACTGTTCGCAGGCGATTCTTTCCACATACTGCAGCGGGCTGGGCTTGGAGAAGGAGGCAGCCCTGAAGGCGGCCGCCGGGTTCGGGGGAGGGATGGGAGGACTCGGTGAAGTGTGCGGCGCGGTAACGGGCGCAATGATCGTTATTGGCTTGAGGCACGGCTATACGATGCCTAAGGATAAGGAGACCAAAGAAAAAATCTATGCCCGTGTCCGTGATCTGGCCGGTCGTTTCCGGTCGCGCAACGGTTCGCTCCTCTGTCGCGAGCTCCTGGGCTGTGATCTTACAACGGCCGAGGGGATGGCGATGGCGCGGGAGAAAAGGCTTTTTACCGAAAGATGCCCCGGCTTCGTTCGGGCGGCCGCAGAGATACTCGAAGATCTTCTGTAAAATCTGGAAAGGCAAAATGATCAGAGCCATATTCTGGGACAACGATGGAGTCCTCGTTGACACGGAAAAACTCTATTTCCAGGCGACCCGCGAGCTTCTGCTCAGGACCGGGGTAACGCTGACGGAAGCCCTCTTCAGGCAGATCTCTCTCGTCGAGGGTCGGAGCGCCTTCGACCTTGCCAAAGCGAAAGGGGTTTCCCGGGAAGAGATCGAACGCCACCACGCAGAGCGGAACAAACGTTATACGGAGCTCCTGATGGGCGGTGTTTCGGTGATCGACGGGGTGGTAGAGATCCTGGGGGCGCTGCATGGAAAGGTCTCTCAGGCGATCGTAACCAGCTCGCGACGGGAGCATTTTGATGCAATACACTCCGGAACCGGGCTTCTGGCGTGGTTCGATTTCGTCCTGACACGGGAGGATTATGTTTCGTCGAAGCCAAACCCGGAGCCCTATCTGACGGCCCTGGAGAAGAGCGGGTTCAAAGCGGATGAGTGTCTCGTCGTCGAGGACTCCCCGCGCGGTCTTGCCTCGGCGCTGGCGGCCGGCATCCGTTGCCTGGTCATTCCGAACGATCTAACGCGGGGCGCGCCTTTCGCCGGCGCCTGGCGGGTCCTGGAAAGCTGCCGAGAGATCCCCGGGGAGATCCTGCGTCTCAATGGGGGCGCATAAGAGTTATTTGGGCTTGACAAAGAGTTACTTTGGTCTTGACTTGCTCGCTCAGTAAGTATAGAAAGGCGCAGGTAACCGGCTCTGATAAACAAACCGAAGGCGAAACTCGCTTTGCCGCCAGGGCAGAGGCTGTATAAGGGTTGGATCGCAGAGGTACCAAGCTGCGGAGGATCACGAAACGAGGTTCATCATATTACGGAGGTAACGGCAATGAGTGTAGAGGTGAGGGCCCCGATGCCGGGCAAAATCCTGGAAGTCCTGGGGGAAGTGGGAGACCAGGTGAAGGAAGACGATGAAATTGTCATGCTGGAAGCCATGAAGATGGAAAATCCGATTTACGCGCCGGCCGATGGCACCGTGAAAGAGATCAAGGTCAAGGCCAATGACAGCGTCGAGACGGAACAACTGATGGTCGTCATCGAGTAAACGGATCGATTTCTGGAATGTTCTTCGCTGGTAAGAGGTGAAAAGGGGGCGCATGCCGATCGGCAATGCGCCCCCTTTTTTCAGCGTACAGTACGGCCGGGAGCGCATCCCGCAAGCCCCGCCATGTGGGCGGGGCTTGCGTCGCGCAGCGAAAAAAAGCATATCCTTGCCGGAAAACCGCGCCCAGTGGGAGGGGAGCTTCACATTGGGTTTGAGCCGCCTATAAAGATAAGATATGCCGCCGATACCGGCAGACTCCGACGCATGTAACCATCGCCAGGCCGCACGCCCCCAACAGACCCAGCGGGTATTCGACTGCAAGGACGACGGGTGTGAGCAGAACCCGCGTCGCCGTCCGAAGGACCTCACGATCTTTTATAAAATCGGACACCGGTGGGGAGTAGCGATTATAGAGGCGTACGAACGCCAGGCCCGGTCTGTTCGTCAGCAGATAACGGTCACGAAAATTCTGCAGGATCTGCACGCGGGGATCGAGATAGGAGCCGTAGGCTGCCGTTGCAATGAAACATCTGCCGCCACCTCCCTCGGCGGGCGCCGGCGCCGGTTCCCAAGCCATCCAGGTTTCGATGATCTCCTGGTTCTGTCTCACCAAACGGCAGCCGCCGGGAGCGCTCACCACATGGACGGCAACGATCCGCCTCAGGCCGGAAGCCGATTCCCAGACGGGTCCGCCGCTGTTTCCCCCGGTGGTGTCTGCTTCATAGTAGATGACGTGATCTGTAACGCCTATGACATCTCCGAAAGAGTGCCACATCGCTTGGCTGTTGGCCTCCCCTTGCACCGATAGGGGATAGCCGGCCAGATGGATAGATGGGGGAGCGACATCGAAGACCACCGGCATATAGGTGCGAAGCCCTATGCTGGTAAAGGATGTGTCAAAAAAAACAGCGCCGTAGTCATAATCGAACTGAACACCCGGATTGGTCATCAGGGCATCGATGTAATTGCCGTTCGTCTCCCAGCGAGAGGCGGTAAACTGGCCGTAAGGCCGTGTGACTGCACCTTCCGCCGCCAACTGGCGCTGACCGGGCGAGAAAGTCATGGAGCCGGCATAGCCGCCTTCGGTGCTCCAGTTATAGACCATATGCCCGGCGGTGAGAACCATGTAAGGGGTGACGATGGCACCGGACCCTCGATAGGCGCGGCCGGAGGCATATCGATTGCCGAGATAACCGACCGTGTTCCAGGGGTAGGTTTCCGTGTCGTTCACGCGGGTCCGGTCGTCGGTTCCAACCACATTTTCCGGTCTCGGAGGTGCGACGCGGTCTGAATCGATCCCGGATCGATCCTCCCTGCCCGGATAGGCGGGCGGGGCGGGCTTGTCCGGTTCCTGCGATGCAGGGACATCTCGGATCGGGAAATGATCGGGCGGCTTCGGGGCCACCGGCCTTCCCTGCAGACGGGGATCGGCGGGATCGAGGATCTCCGAAATACCCGGAGGGGGCGCCTGCTCGTGCCAGCGCACCGAATTTTGCAACAGTATCCTGGCCTCGCCGGCGGAGAGCCGGCGCTGCTCCGGTTTTCGCAGGAAGATGCAGAATTCACCCTTCTCACCGAGGCCATATTCCTCCCACTTGTGGAAAACGCCGTCGATATACTGCAGAACCACTCGGGAGGGTCGGCGCTTCTCGATGTCGTCGGGGCAGTTCTTTACACCTGAGAGATGCAGCTCCGCCGGTTTTTGATTCGCTATCTGTGCGCCGACCGCGGTGCAGGCGGCAAAGATAAAGGCAGCAAGAAGCAGGCCTCCCAGAGCGGGCGCCATGACCTTCCGGAGCGAAAAATGCCGAAGGTAAAGGCCCAACCTTTTTTTCATTTTACGTGCATTTCTTTACGTGGGGATGGTCTATTGCATCACCGTATCGCGATATCTCCACCTTCCCATCCTGACAGAAAGAAGCACAACGACCGGTGTAAAAAGGATGAAAAACAGTGCGAAGAAGGCGGGATACTGGATTGCCAGAATCACCGGCGTCAACAGAACCTGTGTGACGACTCTCAGGGTTTCATATTTCCGGATCATTTCTGCAATCGGCGGGGAATTCTCATAATACCACCGGACGAAATACTGCCCCGGTTGATTGGTCTGAAGGTGACGATCTCGAAAATTTCTTAAGACAACGACATGGGGATCCAGATAAGATCCGTAAGCGGCAGTCGCTATGAAGCAGCCCCCACTCCCTCCGTTTGTTCCGCTGACGGTGGTGGGGGTAACGGTCGTCGTTGTTGGCGTGGTTGTCGATGTGGTCGGACCGTCAACCGCCTGGCGGAAATTGGCCACGGTGTACGCGGTATTGTTCAATGAAGAACGGTTGTCGGCGGCCGTCGGGCCGCTGCCCGCAACACCCAGAAGCTCTCCCGTGGCGACCCACTGCAATCCGGGATTGGACCAGTAATTGATGCGGGGACAGGTCGTGCCCGAACAGGGGTAGGCCATCATCGTGCGGAAGACTTTCGACGGTGCTTGATATCCATAGGAGTAAGGATAAATGGTGGCGCCGCTTGCATTGGCGTGGTCATGGTTTGATCCCATGTTGTGCCCCATTTCGTGGGCAAAAGAATATTGCGGTCCGGCGACACAGGCGCGCGCGACCATGCAAAAGGCGCTGCTCTCGAAAGCGCTCGAAAGCGTGGCCATCATATAACCCAGGCCGTAGTAATAGCTTTTCGCAATGATCAACACAACGAGATCGGCGCCATACATATCGCGAAGTGCGTGCAGCTCGTCCATATATCCATCCGTTTTGGACCTCAACCGTGAAAGGTCCGTCGACCAGCCCGCGTCGGTATCGCTGCTCTCCGTATAGGCGACTTCCGCTGTGTGCATCA
>Ga0194127_10003290_pt1 | contig 20907 bp, 15 predicted proteins | sample TA2KigC100mmetaG_FD_148624 | JGI IMG/M metagenome (GOLD analysis project Ga0194127, IMG submission 148624) | Freshwater microbial communities from Lake Tanganyika, Tanzania - TA2015036 Kigoma Deep Cast 100m | ecosystem: Environmental > Aquatic > Freshwater > Lake | place: Tanzania: Lake...
AAAAGCGCAGCCTCATTCACCAAGTTGGCAAGGTCCGCGCCGGAGAAACCGGGGGTCCCCCTGCTGATGGTGCCGAGGTTAACATCGGGAGATAGCGGCGTCTTGCGGGTATGAACTTCCAGGATAGCTTTACGGCCTCGTATATCCGGCGTGGGCACCACGACCTGACGATCGAACCGACCCGGACGCAGCAGAGCCGGGTCGAGCACGTCCGGCCTGTTGGTCGCGGCGATCAGGATTACTCCTTCGTTAGTTTCAAAGCCGTCCATCTCGACCAGAAGCTGATTGAGCGTCTGTTCCCGCTCATCGTGCCCGCCGCCCAAGCCGGCGCCACGATGGCGGCCCACTGCGTCGATCTCGTCGATGAAGATAATGCAGGGCGCGTGTTTCTTGCCCTGGATGAAAAGATCTCTCACCCGGGACGCGCCTACGCCTACAAACATCTCCACGAAATCTGAACCGGAAATGGAGAAGAACGGCACGTTCGCCTCACCTGCGACCGCCTTGGCCAGGAGCGTCTTGCCGGTGCCGGGAGCGCCAACCAGGAGCACGCCTTTCGGGATCTTGCCTCCCAGGCGGGTGAACTTCTTCGGATCCCTGAGGAATTCGATGATCTCCTGGAGTTCCTCCTTGGCTTCCTCCACGCCGGCCACATTCTGAAACGTAATTCTGTTCTGGGATTCGTTAATGAGACGGGCGCGACTCTTCCCGAAGCTCATCGCCTTGCCTCCGCCGGCTTGCATCTGGCGCATGAAGAAGACGAATATGGCGATCAGGAATATCATCGGGAGCCACGAGACGAGAGCCGTCAGGTACCACGGATTGTCGTCTTCAGGCAGGACTTGGATCTCCACCTCTTTTTTCATCCCCGATGGGATCAGCTCTCTATCGTCCGGCGCAATCGTCCTGAATTGGCCGCTCCCGTCCACATAGGACCCTTTGATCCGTTTACCCTGGATCTGGACCGATTTGATTCCCCCCTGTTCGACTTCCTGGCGGAACCGGCTGTAATTCAATTCTTTCTGAGGGACCTGTTTCTGCTGGAACAAATGGAACAAGAAGATCATAACAAGGCAAATGACCAGCCAAAGCCCCAAATTCTTATATACGGTATTCAACGATCACCCCGATCTTCGTCTCTCACGACCGTCTAATTCTAGCACCAAATACCGGTCCCAGCAATCCCCCCTCACTTAGAATGGGCGGTAGCTGACCTTTTGTCAAGTTAGGCGCTGGAACTCCACAACAGCTATGGGCAGTTACGCGGATTTCCTTCTCCTGAGCTTCAACAAAAAACGGTTTGACAAAAGCGCCGACCCCACATAAGGAGGAGGCGGAGCGCTCGAACAAAGCCGGCTCTCAGCAACGCCCCAACGGAACGCGTCGGAACGGGCGGCACGGAAGCAATGAGCAATTTCTAAGAAGCGAAAAGGCGGCGAGCGCTCGCACGTTTCGGGCACAAATCGGAGGACCCGCCAATGAAGGCCGTCATGGCAGACTTCAGCTTGGGACGAGAAGTTTGGGACCGTTTCAGATCGACTGTTTTCAAGAAAGGGGTCAGATCCCACGCCCTGTTCGCTACGCTCACCGAAACCGGCGAACCCGCGATGATTTCATCGCGGTGGGTTAAGATCCGCGCCATCATGTCAGGTATCTCCGATATCGAGGAAGGAATTCTCCTCTCCGAAGATCCCTCTCCCTTCGGAGCTTTTGTCTCTTCCCCCTTTGTCCCCGGAAACGAACTCCTCGGCATCATTACCGATACGGGTGATGACGTGCATGGGATCGAGCCTGGGGAGCGCGTGGTGATTAATCCACTGCTCTCCTGCGAGGCTCGAGAAATCGAACCCCTCTGCCCGTCCTGCGCCAACGGCGACCCTTCGTCCTGCCGGAATTTCACCCGCGGCGTCTTAAGCCCCGGCATCATGATTGGAGGCTGCAAAGATACGGGCGGGGGTTGGGGCGACTACGTGATTGCGCACAAGAGTCAGGTGCGGGTCTTGCCCCAGAGCATGGCAAGCGACCACGCCATTCTTGTGCCTCAGTTCGCCAGGGCCCTGAGAGGCGTTCTGAAACATGCCCCAAGCCTGGGTGAACGAGTTATTGTGATGGGAGGCGGAGCGCTGGGACAACTGACCACTCTGGCCCTCAGAAGGCTCGGTCACGAGGCTCAGGTCCTCCTGGTGGTCGAGCACCCTTTCGAGGCCGACGTGGCAAGGAAACTCGGACAGAAGCAGATCGTCATCGCTCACGGCCCCGGCGATGTTTATGAGCAGGTGGCTGAACTGGTTGAAGGCTCGGTGATCTATCCTCGATTCGGTCATATTCACCTTGAAGGAGGAGCGGACCTGGTCTTTGAGACCACAGGGAAAAAATCTTCCATTGAACACGCAATCAGATTCGCCGGCGAAGGAAGGAAATTGGTGCTCATGGGCCTGGCGCATCCCTACGGTCTGGATATGACGCCTGTATGGTTCAAGAACGTTCAAGTATTTGGGACCGTTTTCTCCGGTTTGGAGACTCACAATGGTGAGATTACCAACACGTTCGATGTCGCCATGGAGATGGTCGCGCAGAACGGTCTCCCGTACGAAGACCTGATCACCCATCGCTTCAACCTTGAGGATTATCGTCTCGCTCTGGAAGCCGTGGCCGACCCCTCAAAGAGTCAGGCCATCAAGGCCGTGTTCCAACACGTTGTTTGAACGCGGACGCCCGCGAACGAGTGGGGAATGCGACCTCTCGCATCGCATGAAAGAATGTTATGGCCCTGACACGTATACACCTGATCATGAGAGACGTGGGGCTTGGGTCCCGTCGGCGCGCCGAAGAGCTGATCCGAGAGGGTCGCGTCACGCTTAACGGGCGAATCGTGCGGGATCCGGGTGAGAAGGCGGACCCCTATAAAGACCACATCAAGGTCAACGGCAAGCTGCTTCAGCCGCCTGACCCCCTGAAGCGCTATTACGTCTTCAATAAGCCAAGGAACGTAGTTTCCACCTTCGACGATCCTCAGGGCCGGCCGTGCATCGGAGATCTGTTACGACAGTTGAAGCAGAGGCTCTTTGCGGTGGGGCGCCTGGATTTCGACGCGGAAGGCATTATGATACTCACAAATGACGGCGATCTGGCCCAAGCCGTGAGCCACCCATCGCACGCGGTTCCCCGCACGTACCTGGTGAAAGTAAAAGGGGAGCCTGATTCCGAGGCTCTTTCACGCATTCGCAAAGGCATGGCCATCGGAGAAGGCGACCGCGTGGGAGAAATAAACTGCGCCGTCCTCTCGAAACAGAAGACCACCACCTGGCTTAAGGTCGTGCTCTTCGAAGGTAAGAAGAACGAAATCAAACGCATCTTCACACGCATCAATCACCCTGTGCGAAAACTGAGGCGTATCCGGTTCGGACCGCTCACGCTCGGGAAACTCCCTGTCGGAGAGTGGAGACCCCTCACCAATGCGGAAATCGCCAAGATTAAATCCCTCGCTCACCCAAACGACCGTCGCTCATGAAGTTTGCGTCTCGTACGGGTGACTTTCGAACCCGCCACCATCAGAACGCGTCGTTGCAAGTCCCGCTGAGCGCGGGATCGTTCCATTGCGCTGAATGATAGGCGTCTCGCCAGGCATGTTCACTAGGCCAACGGTCACCTCCACAGGCGCTAAGAAAGATTGACAAGATGCCTTCTCATCCTCTAGGCTGACGACGTGTGAGGCAACCCGGCGGGGAGGAAGATGCCATGAAGAAAGAGGGAAGAGTTGCGAGGGTTACTGAAGTGATTGCCGGTTCGCCGGATGGCTTTGACCACGCGATCAAGATCGCCTTTGACCGGGCCAACAAGACCCTGAGAAACATAACCGGAATGAGGGTCATTGAACAGCGGGTGAATTGCGAGGCGGGCAAAATAAAAGAATACCGCGTCCGGGCTGAAGTTATATTCGTGCTGGAATAATTTTTCCAGCGACAACCCCACATGTGATGCACCGACTTCGGGGTTGCCTCACTTTGTCTTCACACGGAGCGTTTCACTTCCAAACGGCGCTCATGTCCCACCGGGGCCGAGCGCAACGATCCTTGTCTGAAATCTCTACGCCCCATCTCTTTGAGCAACCTGTTTCGAACTCCACGGCGATCGAGCATCCAAAGGGGCGCCACCAACTCTTCCGCATGGGGATCGGACGTGAGCCGATGAATCACCGTCCGGGGAGGAAGCGCCCCGAGGACCGCAAGGGTAGCTTCCCCCGATTCACTTTCCGTCAAAGGCCGATAACTCCCGTCCTGATACATTTGTTCGAGCGCAGTGCTTCTCACCACGTATAGCGGGTGCAGCTTTACACCTTCAACACCCGCCTCCGACACTCGGATGGCTGTCTCAACCATATCTGCAACGGATTCTCCGGGCAGCCCGAGAATGAGATGGGCCACCACAAGGATTTTCCTTTGCCGCGTCCTCGTCACGGCATCGAAAAAGGCCTCGGGGCCGTGGCCTCTATTGATGAGCTTCAGCGTCCGCGGATGGACCGACTGCAGGCCGTATTCCATCCAGACCAGGCGTTCGTCCGCTAAATCCTCCAGCACATTGAGCGCCTCATCAGGCACGCAGTCCGGCCTTGTTCCCACCGCAAGTCCCACCATCTCAGGTCTCTCAAGGGCTTCCGCATACAATTTCGCCAGATGGGACGGCTCTGCGTACGTATTTGTGAACGATTGAAAGTAAGCGATGAACTTGCGGCAGTGGTACCGGGCGGACAAGAACTCAATCGCTCGATCCACTTGCTCTCGAATCAGGATACCGCGTTCGTGGGCGCCCGCGCCGGAACCGCGCGCATTACAATACACGCACCCTCCAAAGCCAAGAGTCCCGTCCCGGTTGGGGCAGCCCAAACCCGCGTCCAGAATAATCTTACGCACCGGCTCTCCGAACCTCTCCTTGAGCCATGACGAAAGCGATCTGTAGCGCGGGTCCATATCCTGACTCTTCATCGCAACCACGTATGTAATAATGTAACACGCAGGCTGATTCTTCAGCAAATACGCGCGCGCTTCGTTGTCCGAGGGATAATCCCCCTGCCTCCCATTCAAAAAGGAGGGTTCCTGAAGTCCCCCTTTTTTAAAGGGGGATACAGGGGGATTTTCAGTGCGACGGAAACCATGTCAAAGCGAAGCGGCTTTTCTTGCGCACGCGTAATTGAATGGTTTCGCAACCGTTGGAAATACCTTGAGATGGCCCGCGGAACAGGTTAGAAGAGAGCTGAATTCCGCGATCCCGCCGATGATTACGGAGCAAAAGGTGAAGGCCGAGACGGTTTTTGTCTGCACACAATGCGGACGAACGCTTGTGAAATGGATGGGGCGTTGCCCGGGCTGCGGTGAATGGAACACCGTTGTGGAGCGGGACATACCGTCTGTTCGAAGCAAAGCGGCTCTCTCACTCGCGCAAACCGAACCCGGAGGCGTTCTTCCCATAACAGAGATCCGCGGCATGCCTGAAGCCCGACTCAAGACCGGTATGGAGGAGTTCGACCGGGCGCTGGGCGGCGGCATCGTGGCAAGGAGCCTCATACTCCTGGGCGGCGATCCAGGAATCGGGAAAAGCACGCTCCTCATGCAGGCTCTTGGCGCCTTAGCCCGCTTAAACGAGCGAGTGCTCTACATTTCGGGGGAAGAATCCCCTGAACAACTCAAATTGCGGGCAGACCGGCTGGGGATTCTCGCGGACAACTTTCTTGTGCTGGCTGAAAACCGCTTTGAAACGGTCTTGAGCCATATCGACGAATCCCAATGCTCCGTAGTGGTGGTCGATTCGGTGCAGTCGATCTTCAGCCCTTCGCTGGACTCCGCCGCGGGGAGCGTATCCCAGATTCGACATGTTACAGCGGGGATTCTGGATGTGGTGAAACGCGGGGCCGCCGCGTGCTTTCTCGTGGGCCACGTGACCAAAGACGGGGTCTTGGCCGGTCCCAAAGTGCTCGAACATATGGTGGACACGGTTCTTTCCTTCGAAGGGGAGCGCAGCCATCCGTACCGTATCTTGAGGGCAAGCAAGAACCGGTTCGGGTCTTCCAGCGAAATCGGCGTATTCGAGATGGGAGATCGGGGTCTCCAAGAAGTGGCTAATCCCTCGGAGCTTTTCTTGTCCGAACGGCCGGAGGGAGTGTCCGGCTCCGCAGTAACGGCTCTGGTGGAAGGAACGCGCCCCATCCTGGCGGAAATACAAGCCCTGGTGACCGGGCCGGCGCCGGGCCAGGGCAGGCGCACGTGGCTGGGCGTGGATTCTCAGCGGTTGGCGCTCATGATTGCGGTCCTCGAAAAGAAGCTTGGTCTTGCGCTAGCCGATCAGGATATCTTTCTCAACGCGGTGGGGGGTGTCCGCGCTTCCGAACCCGCCGCGGACCTGGCTGTCGCGGGAGCGCTCCTTTCTTCGTTTATGGACCGAGTCGCGGGTTCCCGAACGGTGCTTTTCGGCGAAGTGGGGCTCGCGGGAGAAGCGCGTCGAGTCTCCAACGCGGAAGGCCGCATCGCTGAAGCCGCGCGGCTGGGATTCACCCGCATCATAGCGCCGAAGGCCAATGTGGAGGCCGCGGCTCCCGGGCGCGGCCTCAAGCTCGTTGCGATCACTCACATCAAAGAGCTGGCCTCGCTCCTCTTTCAGGAGGAAAGGGGGTTCGCAAGCGGAGCGGAGGCAGGACCCGTGACTAAACGAACTCAAGGTGAGAAGAAGCTTGAAGAGAGCGCCAAGCCTGGAACCCGACTGCGTGTGGGGCCCAATATCAGGGAGCTTAGGAAGCGAAAGGGGCTCTCGCTCCCTAAGCTCGCGAAGCTCACAGGGATTGCCGCGTCCAACCTGAGTTCTCTTGAGCTGAACAAATCCTCGCCCACCCTGAATACCCTCGTGCGCATCGCGGCCGCGTTCAACATGAAGCTGGGGGCATTCCTGGATGAGGTGGTGTACGAGAAGGCCGTGGTGCGCCGCCGAGGCCAAGGGCGAAAGCTCAAGACAAACATCCCGGGGCATGCTGTGGAGATTCTCGCTGGGGATGAGCCCCACCATACACTCGAAGCGCGCCTCGTGACGATCAGGGCGCCCTCCAAACCACTTGCGATCCCATCAAGAGAAACAGATCTTTTTGTCTACTGCCTGGAAGGGGAACTCACCGTACAGATCGAGAACTCCGGTTATACCCTGAAGGCGGGGGACAGTCTTTACCTTCTTGCTTCCGCGGTCGCACGCTTTGCCAACTCGGGTACAGGCGCCGTTCGTCTGCTGCTGTTCGGAGCGCCACTGACCTGACACTCTCCTTCAGAGTTGTGGCGAGGTACGGCTTTCACCGATATAAGAAACAAGAGCGGGGGAGTCGCTGGGGAACCCCTTCCTGGTGTCCTGTCCCGCTGATTCCTTGCATAAGCGTCTGCCGAATGCGGCGTCTGTGCCGAGGCCTGATTCGGACCATTATGCAGCGTATTTGCGGGACGCCACACTAGGAAGGCTTCCCCGGACTACGTCTTTCTCACAAGATGGGCCGGGTGAGCTACTTCTTCACGTACCCGTGGGCTCTGAGTTGCGCGATGAACTTGTTGGCCGAGCCTTTCGGAACATTGATGGTGTGGTTGATGGCTTTGCCGCGGGACTTCGCGGGGAAAACGCTTTGTTCAGGCGGGATCTGGGTATTGAGAGACCAGACGTCTCGGGGGGTGGCCTCCAGAAGCTTAGCCATAGCCGAAAACGTCAAGTCTTTGTTCAATTGAACGTCCTTGACCGTGTCGAATTCCATCCGGCCGCCTTTGGGCACTTCCACGCCGTAAAAAGCGCGATGCTGACTAATGATACCCAGAGCGATCCATCGGGGCACGTAGCGCTCCGTCTCCACAGGGAGCGGCACATCCCAATACGAGGAAGCGCCGAAGGATGTCAATCTCTCGGTCACACGCGCAGGGCCGGCGTTGTACGCGGCCGCCGTAAGGAGCCAGTTCTTGAAACCCTCTCGTTCTTGCCCGTCCAGGCGCATCGGCCTCACCCGGTTCATCCAGGCCAGGTAGCGGGCCGCGCAATGAGTGGAGAGGACCAGATCCGCGCGCTCGTCCTTCCACTTGTTCATTTCCATCTTCCAGTCATACATATCGTTGCCGATCGGGCCTTTCGCCGCGGTGGACTTGATAAACTGCCAGTACCCGTACGCGCCCGCTGAAGAAAGCGCCCTGCTGTTGTAACTGCTCTCGATCGCGGCCAAGTAGATGAACTCCGGCGGGAGCTGATACTGTTTCAGGATCGGAGCGATTATCGGCCTGAGGGCATCCGCGCGCGAGAGCCAAGAGACGACTTTGGAGCGTCTATCGAGCAGTAAGTAGTTTATTTCTTTAAGAATGCGGTCCCGCACATCCTTCCGTTGGATGGGCGCCTTGGTTCGCCCAAAAAACAGCCCTTTTTGCTGAATATCCGGGGGGAACTCGTAGCGGAAACCGTTCGCGAGCGTGTCCCAATGAGCCACACGACAGTCAGTGGTCGCGGAAGCGGAACTGATGATCAAACCGGACAAGCTCAACAAACACAGACATCCGATCGCCAGCAGCTTCGGAAGGGTTTTCGACACGAGGCTTGAATAGCGAGACCAAGTCCTGCGGCAGTCACCGTGACCCCCAGTGAGACTTGAAACTACCTTTGCTCCAAGCACCTGCCCACCCCTCTTAAAAGAGAATCGCAATAACACGCTCCAACAAAAGAAGCTCCGATTTCCGAAGCACGATGTTTCGGTACTGGGGATTCATGGATCTGAGAATCAGATTCGAACCGGCGAACTCCACCTTTTTCACAAATGCCTTCCTCTCGCCGGTGTCCTTGAAGATCACCAGGTCACCATCCTTAATCTCCTCCCAGGATTCGGGCTTGATGAAAAGGAGAGAGCCTTCGTTGATGAACTCCTGCAGACTGTCTCCCCTTACCCGGACGCAGTAGAGACGCTGCGCCAGCCCGGGATCCACGCCCGGTGGGAGCTCCACATGCTCAAAACCCTCGCCGGCCGGATACCCTCCATCAGTGAACGCAAAACCCACGCCCGCGCTCACATGGCCAACCACAGGCACGGTCCTGCGGTAACTCACCCGGGACCCCGGCTCAGCCAACTCTTCGAGGCGCTTCAGGGCCCGCTCAATCTCCGGGGAAGTGGAGGAGAACCTCACATCTCCGGTTTCAAGGTCCCAAGTCCACGACAAGGAACGGCCGCCAAAGAAATCCACCAGCTCGGACTCGATAAATTCCCGGTTGCCCCTGAGTTCCATACAAAGGTCTCTGAACCTTACCGGGCCGTAACCCCTGCTCTCGAACGGCTCGTCCTCCCGCTGGAGCAAATAGATTTGCACCAGAGCCTGAACGGCCAGGCTCTCCGCAGGGTGCAACTCCAAGGCTCGAACCTCCTCGCTCAGGTCAACCTGCCCCGCATCCAATGCCCCGAGGAGAAGATTCCTCATCCTACCATAACGGGGAGTGGGCCTGGGAGGCACTCGGTGGAGCTGGTACCGAACCAATTCCAGAATATCCTCTTCCGCCGCGTCCAGAAACTCAGCCCAGATCCTGAGTTGTAATCGATTACGCGCCCTACCCAGATCCGGCGGGTTTTTCTTTCCGGTAAATATCTGCGAGACGTACGCGGGGGAGACCCCGAGCTTTCGGGCCAAGGTTTTCTGGCTTTTGCCCGCTTTTCTGACACGTTCTTTCGCGTATTCCCCAAAGGTCTTCATCGGCAAATAATAACCCGGTTGGTTATCGAAGTCAACTTCGTTAATAGTGTGATATTTATATTATATTATCGGTCATCATAGAGCAAACGCGTGAAACAAGGGTGAGTTAACTATGAAGGGAAATCGTGGAAAAGGGAAGACCGCAGGGCACGCGCCCTGAGGTCCTCCACATGGCCGAGGGGCGGGGTCTTAGAATCGGAGAGAAAGATCCAGGTAAAGCCCTTCCACGTCCGCGTCAACCGCGAGGCGGGACCTGCTTCCATCCAGCTTCCACTGTTTGTAACCCAGTTTCATGCCTGCATCCACGTTCCTACTCACGGGCGGAGCGATCCCCGCGCCCAGATCCCAGGTGGAAAGGCCCAGTCCGTTAAAGCTCATCCAACTGAACCTTCCCTCCATGTAGGGCTTGTACCAGGAAAAGAACCCCGTATTGCTCGGTTCGTATCGAATGTGCGCGCCGATGGCCGGTTGCAAGATAGTCTGGGAGAAGTCGACGCTTTCCCCGTTGCTCTTGGCGACCCGCTGGTTCCACCTGATGATGTGGAAATCCGCGTTGGGGCCGAAGAAAAGATCGCGGTTAAACGCCACGTCATAATCCGCGCCGATGTCGAAGGTGGTCAGGTTGAGGCTCGCCTCGATCGCATCATCCGGCTGAAGAAGAAGACCGCCGAAATTGCCCTTGGAGGCCGCGTGACCCGTGCCGCTCCAATACCAGGGCAAGTATTCCAGTCTCAGCGCGACCTTGTCCCACAAGCGCAGGTGCGAATAGAACTCCCAGAGGGTATTCTCGGACGGCATGCGCAAGTGACCGGTGAAGCTGAGAAAGTTCCCTTCTCCACCCTTGCTGACCGCTCGGGACATGCCCGAGAGGACGCCAAAGAAAGGTCGGAGCCCCAAGGCAAGATCATAGGTCCTCTTCGGGCAGAGGATCTCTCTGGATGCGCCCGCGGCCGATTCCCAACCTCCCACGCCACCATAGGCGTAGGAAAAGCCGGAACCCGAAGTCCTTACTTTGACCGGGTACCGGTACTTCTGGTCCCAGGCGCCGGCCAGGCTCGCCCATGTGAGGAAGAGAGCCACAGTCAGCAGGGCCCAGGGAATTATCTTTTGGCCCCTTGCTACCATACGTTTACCTCCGAATGGTTGTGAACCGGAGCGCTGTAAAGACGATGCCAGTATCGCAGAGACATCTTTCCGAATTTGAACATTGGCTGCCGGCTATGCACAGGATCTCCCCCGACGGTTGGGTTACCGCAGGAGCGGGTCTCCACAAGATGCTCTTGTTGGGTATACCAAAAGGGGGTGGATGTCAAGAATTTTCTGTCATGATATGCCATATTATTTTGAGGTGTTAGTGCGAAAATCTCAAGTTAATTCTAGAAATGCGCCGCTCCCGACCCCACGCGGTCGCCACGTTCCGAAACCACCCCGCGCCAATTGGGTTCGTGACAATATATACTAATTTTAGCGTAATAAAAAGTTTTCTTCGTATTAATCCTTGTGTTCTATTCTTATCATAGCTAAATTACATATTAAATTATCTTTTTCCTTCACAAACACCCTCCCCGAAAACCGTGCCGTGGCGAGCGCCATGCTCCTCTCGCGCTCCCTCGGACATTGCTTCGTCCCAATCAAGCGGAATTCCCAATGACAGACTCGGAGAGGACACCGGACCCGCGTACTTCATAGATCCTGCGAAGGCCCTGCCCGCGGGCGCGTGCGCGTCCGGCATTGGCCTCTATTTGCCCACGCAGAAACGCTCGAATATCCGATCCAGCACCCCATCGTCCACCCGTTCGCCCGTGATCTCCTGGAGGGACTCTAGGGAACGCCTTAGCTCAAGGGAGACTATTTCCGCGCCGGGCTTTTCGCCTGCGTTCAGGCTTCCAAGCAGCTCGTTGATCGGCTCCAACGCTGCATTCACCAGCAAGAGACCCCGATTGCTGAGACCTGCGTTGTGATCCCCCGCCCGAACCTGGGTCTTGTCCTCCCCGATTTGACGGAGTATATCCATCAGCTTATTCATACCCTGCCCGCTCTTTGCGCTGATCGAGACCCGCGCGACAGCAGGCCTGGAGCTGCGAATTTCTTCCGGATTCATCTTCAAGCCCAGATCCGCCTTATTGAGGACGATAAGGGTCTGTTTGCCTTCACATGCGGCTAGGACTTCGTGATCTTCACGATCGAACGCCGCGCTCCCGTCCAGCATTGCCACCACGAGATCGGCTCCGCTGATACGCGCTCGGGTCCGATGGATCCCTTCTGCCTCCACTGGGTCCGGATTGAGCCTAATTCCCGCGGTGTCGCACAGGACAAAGCATGAGCCCCCCACGCGGAGAGATTCTTCCACCGGATCTCTCGTCGTGCCGGGGTGTGGGGTAACGATGGCGCGGTCGATCTTGAGCAGGGCGTTGAAAAGGGTGGATTTGCCCACATTCGGTTTGCCCACGATTACCGTGTTGATCCCCTGGCGGTGGATTCTGGCGATCTGCGCGTTTCTTCGGAGATTCTCAATCTTGCGCCCAATTCGCCGCAGATCGGGCTCCGGATCAGGCATGGGGCTTTCGTCCTCCTCATCGAAGTCGATGGAGGCTTCCATTTCCGAGAGAAGGTCCTTGATCGAGTCGGATATGACGCGAATCTCTCGGGAGAGTGTCTTGTCCAGCCGCCTTCTGGCTTCGGCTGCGCCTGCCGCGCTGGAGGCTTCAATCAAGTCGATGACCGCTTCGGCCTGCGCCAGATCTAATTTTCCCGCGAGGAAGGCTCGGCGGGTGAATTCTCCCCGCGCAGCCAGCCGCCCGCCCTGCTTGAGCAAAGTTTCCAGCGCCATGTCCAGCAGCACGGGGCTCCCGTGGAGACTCAGTTCCACCACGTCCTCACCGGTGTACGTGGACGGCCCGGGCATGAAGACCGCGAGGCCGTCGTCGAGCACCTTGTCGTGCTCTGGGTCTAGGACGCGACCGTACATGGCCCGTCGATCGGGGAATGACCCTTGACTCGACACAGGCCGGAAAACCCGGGCCAGGATGGACCTGGCTTGCGGACCGCTCATGCGGATAAGGCCGACTCCCGAGTACCCTCGGGGCGTGGAGAGAGCCGCAATCGTATCACCCGGGGGTTGTTTTGGTTGGCTCATGACGCGGAATAGTTCCGGACCAAGAGAATGGTCGGCTTGGACATATGGCGGGGGCTTTCCGTCGCGCGACCCGGCTAGGGAACAGGTCCCCGGCGCTCGTTGGCGCAAGCTAGATATCGTGTTCGGGGCTTTGGTGGGACGGGCCTCTCGCCTGACATTCCCTAATGGACAGGCGCCACGCCCATCCCACTAATCCTTCCCGACACATGGGCCCGAATTCCCGCAGAAGAGCGCTCAGCGCCAGGGTTCTTATCTGCCCCTTCGCTTGTTGACCGCCCCGCGCCGCGGATAGACGATAATACGGCGCCTCGGCTCTTCACCGTAGCTCTTGGTATATACGTCCCGGTCCTCGGCGAGGATCAAGTGGATGATGCGGCGCTCACCCGCAGGCATGGGATCGGAGACCGCGGGCTTGAGGCTGTTCTTGGCCTTGGCGCATAATTTCATGGCCTTTTCTTTTAGTTTTTCCGTTTTCCTGCGCCGGTAGTTCTCAGTGTCCACGATGATCTCGACCTTCTCACCGGCCAGCGCGGATTTGTTCACCATTTTATTCACGATGAACTGGAGGGCGTTTAGAGTCTGGCCGTTCTTGCCGATCAGGAGCCCGGAACCGTCCCCTCTTATATCCAAGTAGATCGCGCCGTGGAGGATCCGGGTCTCCACCTGGGCCGGGACGGACATTTTCTCCAGTAATTGCGCAAGGATTTCTTTGGCCTGATCTCTGAGCGCAGCTTGCTCGGGGGTTTCCGGTTCGGGAATCTCTTCTGAGAACTCTTCTCCCGCGCGGACCTTTTCCCCTGCAGGTTCCAGCTTCACGAGGCGACCCAGGACATCGGGCTGCTCCTCGTCGTTTTCAAAATCGTCCGCTTCCATTACTTCCTTAAGAATATCCCGCCGACGCACCCGGATCCGGGCGTTCCGCTGGCCGACTATGCCAAGGAAACCTTTGGTGCTTTCTTCCATTACTTCAATGTCGAGCAGCCCCTCTTCCACTTTCAATTCTTCGCAGGCGTTTTTCACCGCTTCTTTGAGGGTCCTTCCGGTAAATTCGACGTAAGACATGGTCCACTATCCTTATTGCGGGAGCTTATTCGTTATCAACTGCTGTCCTATGGATAGGATGTTGCTCACCAACCAATAGATAACAAGACCTGACGGGAAGGTCAGGAAAAGGTAGGTGAAGACTACGGGCATGAGCAGCATCATTTTCTTCTGCATGGGATCGCCGGTGGTGGGCGTCATCCATTGCTGCAAGACCATGGATCCGCCCATCAGGATTGGAGTAATGTAGTAGGGATCCGGCGCGGACAGATCCTTGATGCACAGGAAGATAGATGGCACGCAGAGAAAATACGCGTGTCGCAGTTCAATGGCGTACGAGAGGGTCTGGTACAAGGCAATAAAGACGGGAAGCTGCAGAAACATCGGCCAGCACCCTCCCAGAGGGTTCACCTTGTACTGCTTGAACAGATCCATGGTGGCCTTGTTCAGAGCCTGCTTGTCATTGCCGAACTTCTCCCTGAGCTTGGCGATTTCAGGCTGAATCTCCTGCATCCTCTTCATGGACTTCATGCTCGTGTGGGTGAGCGGAATGAAGAGGATTTTGATCAGCACGGTCAGGATGATAATGTCCAGACCCCAGTTGCCCGTGCCCGGAACCTTGATACTCGACGCCTGAAAGCCGTTGTGGGTGATCCTAAGGAATTTCATGAGGTACTCGGACATCACGTCCAAGAGCACATAATTGCTGTAATAGAGGGCTCGTGAGAGGTCGTGTCCGGCCTCGGCCAGAGCTGCTCGCTCTTTAGGGCCTAGATACACCACCAGGTTTAAGTCCACCGGCTTGCCGGGCGGAAGGTCAAGAGAGCCGTACCGCAGCCACATCTGCGCGACACCGTCTCCTTTGGGCTTGAAGAGCGTCACCTTGTGCGCGGGCCGGTCTTGAAAGACCAGAGCCGTGAAAAAGTAGGCATCACCCAATCCTCCCCATTGGATCTTGCCTGACGGTTCTTCGTCACCTCGGATATCCTTAAAGTAGTAGTCCTTGAGTTCACCATTGAGCAGGATTTCCGCGCTATTCCATGCGAACTGATCGTTCCCCTCACCCTTGTACACCTTGCTCCAGGGAAGGCTCACCAGGTAGTTCCTACTCTCCTGCGTATCGTTGGTCATGGAATATGAGAAGTCCACCGCGTACCGGTCTGCGAAGAAGGTGTAGGTCTTCGTAAGGGTGAGGCCCGCGGAGGTGGTTGTCTTGAACGTGATCGATTTTTTCGCACCCGCCTCCTTCAGGGAAATGGAGTTCTGTTCGGAGAGGCATTGATATGGCAGCCCCGCGTCGTTGAGCGTCTCGTCGGCCCGAGTCAACATAATGGTGGGGCCGCCGGTGTCCGGACCCTGGGGATCATAGAGGTTGACCGGCGCACCGCCATTGAGATTGATGAGATAATTCTTGAGCTTGAAAGAGATGATCCGGCCTCCACGCGAACTGAGCACGGCCTCGTACAGGGGGCTGTCGACGGTCACCTTGACTTCTTTGGCTTCGGTGACTGCGGCGACCGGGACCTCTCTCGTCTTGCCCGGTTCGAGTTCGGCTTGGGGCGGTCCTGAAGGCGGCGCTCCAGGCTCTACCGCTTCGCGGGCTTGGGTGGGTTTGGGAGGCTGAACAGCCTCCTTCTTTGCAGGCGCCTTCTTGGCCGGAGGCGGGGACACAGCCTGCATGTACAACTGAAAAACGACTATAATGAGCACCGAAAGAACGAGAGCTAGAACGAGATTACGATCCATAAGTCTCCGCCTGCAAAGAGAGTTTCACCAGCGCAGCCCGCCAATTCACCATTATCGGTCCAGCGACCTCCGGCCTGTTCAGGGGACCGGATCAAAACCTCTGGGGCCAAAGGGCCGACAACGCATCAGGCGCAGCGATGTCAGCCACAAGCCTCGCCTGACGCCGTGCTGGGAAACGGCTTCTCGCGCATATTCGGAACAGGTTGGATAGAACCGACAAGCGGAAGGGAAAAGAGATGATAGGAATAGCTGGTACAGGCGGATCAGCCCCCTGACGAAACGTCCGGCGCCGAGCGAGGCTTTCGCTCGAAGAATCTGTCCAATTCCATCGTGAGCCGGCTGGCGCTTAGTTGCGCCGCCCCTTCGAGGAGAACAAAGACGATGTCCGTTTCTGAGGGCATCTTGCCCCGATTGAGCCTGAAATACTCTCGAAGTCTCCTCTTGATCCGATTTCGTGCACAAGCGTTCCCGACTTTCCTTCCCGCGACGATACCCAGCCGTGTCCTCCGTAGTTCGTTCCTCAATGTCCGGATGTAAAAATGGGGCGTGCGATGGCGGGCGCCTTCCTTGCCTATTCTCCGATAGTCGGAGGATCGCCGGATCCTGTCCTCAGCGGTGAATCTAAAAGGATGGCGATCAGACTGACAGCCGCTTGCGTCCCTTGGCCCTTCTCCGGTTGAGGACGAGCCTTCCACCTTTGGTCCTCATCCTGACACGGAAACCGTGTGTCCTTTTGCGCGAAATGTTGCTCGGTTGATAAGTCCTTTTCATGTCGGTTCTATGGCCTTCCCCTCAAACCTCCAAAAAAATCATGTAACCAGATGCCCAACGGGAAGTCAAGGTCTCTTTTCCCCGATGCTGCGAAGCGCGCCTGTCCCTCGAGGCGCCTAATGCCCAGACTCCACCCCAAATTATACCATCGGGTGAGGCGTTTCCGGATCACGAAACTCCTGGATCACAAGAGAAGCTGCGAAAAAACTTTGCGGCCCAGGAGATGGTGCGAAATTATTTCTCATACGCTTCCCCACGCGCGATGCCACCCCCTGGCTGACTTCTTACTGCCCCGATGAACTGAAGACACCACAAACCCGCTTCCAATGCGTTCGTTTCACAAAGGCAAAAAAAAAAGCCCTTGGGGTAGGGCTTGAAGGGTATGTATTGTTTTTTGGTTGTGCAGAAAACGTAGCAATTCGCGTGCCAAACCAGTAACCCTTGTCTGCCTCCGCACACCCACGGCCTCCTACCCCTAGATCCCACCCCGTTGATTTGGACCCGCGATCTCCTCAAAGCCCTGTGCGCCTACGTCCCACGGAACTTACAATGTACACGGCGCCCCAGCCTCCCGTGGGAGTCTTCTCCCCTCGGGAGAGCATGGAATAACCCGTCTTGAGCAAACAAGCGCAGCGCCTTGGGGGTGGCCCCTTGTTACTTTAGATAATTATTGTAATTATTTGAAATTTATGGTACTAAATTCCGCCAATGCTGTTCAGGGGCCCCAACATGTCCTTCTCCCTACCATTTTTCCTCATCATACTTGCCGCGGTCGTGGCCTGCTTGAGCATCTGGCGCGACCGGATTAAAAACAGACCGGAAGCCCACGACACGGCTGACCGCGCCGAGCACGCTCTCTCTGGGATGCGTCTCAATGCCTGGTTGTTGATAGGTCTCATTGTACCCGCGTCGATTGCTCAGGCGCAGCTTCTCGGTCTTTTCACGTCGATCCGCGACGATCTGGCCTTGCTCGTGGCGCCTGCCAATAATCCCGGAATAAAGATCGATGAAGTCAAGAACATGCTCCGGGACCTTCAAACCGATGTCACCTTGAAGATCGACGGGGCTCAGATGTCTGCGCGCCGCGACCGCCAACGTCTTTCAGGCATTTCGATCCCACCTCGCGCGTTGACCGGTGTGGAGAACTCTGGGAGCGTCGGCGCTTTTGCGTTACCGAAGGTCGCGAGGGTTGAAGCTGACTTTGCGCGTGCTGCGCAAGCGTCGGCGCTTGGGTCGGTTAAGAGCTTGCAATCGGACGCGCCTCGTTCGCCGAGGGCTAGAGCTGGGGCAAAGGAGAAAGAAAGCCCGCCGCCTCCGGGTGGCTGGTCAATGCCGCTCAATCTCGTGGGCCTGGTTCGAGCTGACACGCTCATAGTGCGACAGCAACCCTCCACGGCGGCGCCGGTGGTGGAGAGGCTCGTATCAGGCCAGGAAATCAAAGTAACGGAAAAACGGATCATCGACAAACAGATGTGGTACTGCGTAATCACTCCATCAGGGAGGTCAGGTTGGGTGGATTTCCGCTATGTCCGGCTCAAGACCTGACGGGGAAGGCCCCTCGGAAACAGAGCCCCGTATAACTCTCGCCCCCTCTTTTGTCAGACCTATGGCCAAGAAGCTATCTCCTGGTTTTCGGACGTTTCAGCGAAATAAGGGGATCGGGTTTCCCCTGCTCGACCCGCCCTAATACATCGCTTGTCGAATGTGGTGACCGAAATTATTCGATCTGTCAGACCAGGGCGCACAGCCGGGCGCCGCAACAGGCGGTCCCGCGCGGCCAGCGTGCCGCGAGGCTTCGGGATCAGGTCATCCTGCGGCAGCGTGACCCGAGATCCCTGTCACGGAGAGAATCCGAGAAACCGGCCCATCGGACGCGGATGCGTTCCATTCCTCTCCGCGCGTCCGAGAGATCTTATCTTGTGTGGCGCGCCTGGTGTAGAATAAATATGAGAGACCGAGTTCGGGAAAGATTACGTCCCTTCCCAAATCGGGGAGCGGAAAGAGGTCCATTGGGAATGCACAGAGCACGCATCATGGTAGTGGAAGATGAGGGGATCATAGCGGAGGACATCCAGGAGAGCCTTCAGGAAATGGGCTACAATGTCACCTCGGTGGTCTCCAGCGGCGAAGAAGCGGTCCAGAGGGTCGAACAGGATCGTCCTGACCTGGTTCTCATGGACGTGGTGCTGCAGGGAGACATGGATGGCATTGAGGCTGCCAGGCGCATTAGATCCTCCATGGATGTTCCCATCATTTACCTGACCGCATATACGGACGCTAAGATGCTGGAGCGCGCGAAAGCCACAGAGCCTTTCGCTTACATGATAAAGCCCTTTCGCGAGCGAGAACTCCATACGAATATTGAGATGGCCCTGTTCAAGCACGAACTGGACCGGAGGTTCAGGGAGAGTCAGGAATGGTTCTCCGGCATTCTCGATAGCATGGGGCATGCGGTGATCGCGGCGGACAGGTCTGCCGCGGTGCGATTTATGAATCCGATGGCGCAGCGGATAACGGGCTGGAGCTTGGATCAGGCGCGAGGTCGTCCGCTCGGCGAGGTTTTCGCCGCGTGGGATGAAAAGACCGGCTCTTCTATTGAAGATCTCGTCGAGCAGTTGATTTCTCGCGGTCAAACGGTAAGCCTTGCCGACGTGTACAATACGCTTACTACGAGAGACGGCTCTACCAAAACCATAGACGCAGGAGCCGCTCCTGTGCGGAACGCTCGGGGGACTGTGATCGGTCTCGTGATTGTATGGCGTGATGTAACTGACCGAAAGCGGGCCGAAGAACACCTCATGCGCCTCGGAGCGGCTGTTGAACAAAGTTCCGAAGGTCTCGCGGTGGTTGATCTGACGGGAAGGCTTCTCTTTTTGAATAAAGCGTTCGCTGAAATGCACGGGGCAACCCCGGAGGATCTTGTGGGCAGTCACCTCTCGATTTTCCATAATGAAGAGCAGATGCCGGCCGTAGACGCCGCCAACAGGCAGATCCGCGCGCACGGGACGTTTTCAGGCGAAATTTGGCACACTCGACGTGACGGGACAACCTTTCCCGGCCTGATGCACAATACACTCCTTAGGGACAGCAGCGGAAAGCCTATCGGAATGGTCGGGACCTTGAGGGACATAAGCGATCTCAAAGCCTCGGAAGAGGCTCTACGCAGGAGCCACGAACAGCTTGCAGCTTATTCATCGGCCCTGGAGTTAAAGGTTCAGGAACGGACCAAAGACCTGGAGGAATCGAAGAGGGAGTTGAAGCGTTATTCCGAGAGCTTGGAGAAGACCAACGAGGCGCTGAAGCTGGTCATTCAAAACATCGAAGAGCAAAAGAAAGAGAGCGAAGCCAAGGTGATCCATAACCTCAACCTTACCGTGAAACCGATTCTCGATCAGTTCGCGTCGCTCGACCTCTCAGAATCGGTCCGGTACTTGCTCCAATCATTGGAGTTTAACCTCAACAACGTCTTTTCCGCTTTCGGATTCAATCTTATGACCGAAGGCGATAAGCTGACTCCCCGAGAAGTTCGCATCTGCGAGATGATTCGCTCAGGGCTTTCCTCTAAGCAGATCGCCAAAGTCATGGGGATCTCCGCGCAGACTGTGCTCATGCACCGCAAGAACATCAGGAAAAAGCTCGCGCTCACCAGTTCCAAGAAGAACCTTGCAACATACCTCAAAGCGCACTCTCAGCCACGAAGATAGGTCGTATCCTTGCGTTACTGTCGGCTGAGGCCGGGACCTCGATTCCGCGATTTGAAGACGCCAGCTGAAAGCTATTCGTGCGCCAGAATTTCCTGAAGCCAGACTTTCAGTTGTGGTAAACGCTCTTGAATGGTGCTCCAGACCAAACGAGAATCCACTCCGAAATAGAAGTGAATCAACCGGTCTCTCATCCCCGCCATTTCCTTCCAGGGGACGTGCGGATGCCGAGCACGTATCTCGGCAGGAATCTGCTTAGCCGCCTCGCCGATGATCTCGAATTTCCTCAACACGGCGCTGACTGTCTTGTCGTCCGCCTGGAACGTTTCAAAATCTATCCCCTTTGTGAACGCGTGAATACTCTCGATTGCCGTCAATATGTCTTTCAGGTAGAGCTTATAATCTCTCCTTCTCATACGGATATGACCTCGTGGAGCACTGTTGCTTGCAGTTCTTTTCGGAGGGCCCCTCGGGGAACCACGTCCACCTTCCTTTGGAAAGCCTCTTCCAGAAACAGCGCTAACCCTGTTAGGTCGAACAAATCCGCGCCCTCTTCAAATTCGACCAATACATCCACATCGCTTGTATGAGTTTGCTCCTCACGCACAAAAGAGCCAAATATCCCGATAGATTTGACCTTGAATCGAGTCTTTAGCTCGGGCTTGAGCGCTTTGAGGATTTCCAACAAGGGCTCTGTGCCTACTTCCGCCATTGTCTCAACACCTCGTCATCTACATATTGCCCACCCCAACGTATCAACCCGTGGCCGTAGGGCCCAAAA
>Ga0194127_10003292_pt1 | contig 20894 bp, 19 predicted proteins | sample TA2KigC100mmetaG_FD_148624 | JGI IMG/M metagenome (GOLD analysis project Ga0194127, IMG submission 148624) | Freshwater microbial communities from Lake Tanganyika, Tanzania - TA2015036 Kigoma Deep Cast 100m | ecosystem: Environmental > Aquatic > Freshwater > Lake | place: Tanzania: Lake...
GCGGTGAAGGAGGATTCTGATCTCGGCGAGCGCCTCGTCACGGTGAAGGTCGGCCAGCTGCCCGAAGCCGCCGCGCAGCAGGCATTGCGCAACGGTCTCGCGGTCGCCGAAAGGATGCAGGCGGGGCGGCTGATCGAATCGGCCTACCTCGCCTTTCAAGGGTGCGCCGTGGTGCTCGCGCGGCCGGGATTGGAGCAGCGCGACATTGCCTTTACACTGCGGCGCCCATGAAGCGCTTCCTGGTCGCCCTCGCCCCCTTGGCCGCCGCCCTGCCCGCGCGCGCGACCGAAGTGGTCGTGCTCTATCTGGGCACGCCCGGCTGCCCCTACTGCCTGCAGTGGGAAGCCCAGGCGCGGCCCGCGCTCCTCGCATCGCCCGAGGCGCGTGCCTTCCGCTACGTCGAGGTCCGGGGAGAAACCCTGCGCCGCCCGATCGAGGCGCGGCACTATCCGCCGGAGTCCAGCTGGATGTACGAGCAGATCGGGCCGAGCCGCGGCGTGCCCAGCTGCAGCGCTGAGGCCCGACGGGCATGAGCTGGATCGCCGGGGTTGACGTAGGCGGCACCTTCACCGACCTGATCGCGCTCGATCCGGGCGCGGGCGAGGTGCGGCTCGCCAAGGTGCCGACCACGCCACAGAACCAGGCGTTCGGGGTGCTGGATGCCCTCGGCAGGACCGGCATCGCGCTGGGCGAGATCGCGCTCGTCATCCACGGCACCACCACCACCACCAACGCGCTCCTCGAGCGCAAGCTGGCGAAGACGGGCCTCGTCACGACCCGCGGCTTTCGCGACGTGCTGGAGCTCGGGCGCCGTACCCGCCCCAGCCCCTACGGATTGCGCGGCTGGTTCGAACCGCTGATCCCGCGCGAGCTGCGGCTGGAAGTCGCGGAACGCATGGATGCCGACGGCGAAGTGGTGGTGCCGCTCGACGAAGCGGCGCTCGGCGAAGCCGTGGCGCGGCTTGCCGCCGCGGGCTGCGTATCGCTGGTGATCCATTTCCTGCACAGCTACATCAACCCCGCGCACGAGCGCCGGGCCCTCGAGCTCGCGCGCGGGCTCTGGCCCAACCGCTACGTCACCGCGGGCCACACCATCCTGTCCGAGTATCGCGAGTACGAGCGCGGCGTGACCGCGGCCGTGAACGCGTCGGTGCAGCCGATCCTCGACCGCTACCTGCAGCGGCTGGTCGACGAACTGCGGCAGCGCGGCTTCGGCCGCGACCTGCTCGTCATGCAGGGCAATGGCGGCACGGTCTCGGCCGCGCTCGCCGCCGATACCGCAGTCAACACGGTCATGTCGGGCCCCGCTTCCGGGGTCATCGCATCGGCGCAGTCCGCCGCGCAGGCCGGGTTCGCGCACGCGATCACCTACGACATGGGCGGAACCTCCACCGACGTCGGGCTGATACTCGACGGCGTGCCGCAGGTTTCCTCCGAGCTGGAGATCGAGTACGCGATGCCAGTGCACGTGCCGATGGTGGACGTGCACACGATCGGCGCCGGCGGCGGCTCGATCGCATGGCTCGGCGAGGATGGCATGCTGCGGGTGGGCCCGCGCAGCGCAGGCGCGCATCCGGGGCCGATCTGCTACGGCCGCGGCGGCGCCGAGCCCACGATCACCGACGCGAACCTCGTCCTGGGACGACTGAATGCGGAAAAGCTCCTTGGCGTGGACGGACCCGCCGACGTGCCCGGCATCGGACGCACTCTCGAGCAGAAGCTCGGCAGGCACCTCGGCCTCGACGCCGTCGCCACGGCCGCCGCTATCGTGCGCATCGCCAACGACCGGATGGCAGGCGCGATCCGCATGGTGTCGCTCGCGCGCGGGCACGATCCGCGCGACTTCGTGCTCTTCCCCTTCGGCGGCGCGGGTCCGCTGCATGCCGCGGCGCTCGCTCGCGAACTGGGCATCCCGCGGCTGCTGATCCCCGCACGCCCCGGGATCACCAACGCGCTCGGCTGCGTCGTTGCCGACCTGCGGCACGATTTCGTGAACACCGTGAACCGTCCGGTGGGCGCGCTCGACATGGCTCAGGTCCGGGCGCTGCTCGGGGCGCAGGTCACGGAGGGCCGTGCGCTGCTCGCGCGCGAGGGCATCGCCACCGAGGGCCTGCGCCTAGTGTATTCGGCCGACATGCAGTTCCAGGGCCAGAGCCATATCCTCACGGTACCGCTGCCCGGACCCGACATCTCGCGGCAGGACCTGCAGACGCTTTTCGACCAGGCCTATTGGGAGCGCTTCGGCGTCGAGCTGCCGGAAATCCGCGCGGTGCTGGTGAACCTGCGCACCGCGGTGATCGGACTGCGCCCGCGGCTCGATCTCGGGGTTCTCTCGGCCCGCGCTGTGCTCGACGCGCCGCGCAACCGCGCCGTCTGGTTCGAAGGCGACTGGCGCGAGACCCCGGTCTACCAGCGCGGCGCCTTGCCCGATGAAATCCAGGGACCCGCCGTCATCGAGCAGCTCGACTGCACCACGGTGCTCGAGCCGGGCAACGTGGCGCGCGTGGACCGGCTCGGCAATCTCCTGGTCGAGGTCTGAGCCTGTTTCGGCGCGAAATCGGCGCGCATCGGCTTACACCTTTGTCGCCGATGCCCGCGGCGGGCATGGCAGCGCGGCGCTGCGCACCGACTGGGCGCGCAAGATCGGCAAGCTGACGCAGCATTGCGAATGGATACTGCGGCTTTACCGCAGTTACACGCCGGCGGATCCGTTTCGTCTCCTGGATGGCGTTTGCCGCGGGGAGGCAGATCCGGTCGCGCAGCAGGTGCTCGAGCTGGTCAACGAGGCCCGCATGCGGTCGCGGATGTGCGGCAACGGGCGTTTTCCGAGCGCGTGACGCGCGCGGGATACCGGGCCATTGCGCGAACCTGGTGGCCTCGCAGTACCTCGAAATGGGGGTGGCGTACGCGGTCAACCGGGAGAGCAAGGCCGGCATCTACTGGGTGCAGGTTTTCGCCGCTCGCCGTTGAAGATCCGGAATCGCGACGTAGAATCCCGCCGATGGCAACAGCACACGCCGCAACGCTCGACCCGATCAGCCTAGCCGTGATCCAGAACGGCCTGCAGCAGGTCTGCAACGAGATGGACCTCGCCTTCTGCCGGGCGGCCTTCTCGCCGGTCATCTCGGAGGGCATGGACCGATCCGACGGCATCTACTCGCGCGAGGACGGATCGCTCATCGCCCAGGGCGAGCTGGGGCTGCCGGTGTTCGTGGGAACGATGCAGTTCTCCACCCGCAACGTGATCGAGCAGGTGCGCGCGAAGGGTTGGACGCTGGAACCCGGCGACGTGTTCATCGTCAACGATCCCTACCTGGGCGGCACGCACCTGATGGACGTGCGTTTCGTGAAGCCGTTCTTCTACCGCGGGCGCCTCTGGTGCTGGCTGGCGAACACGGGCCACTGGCCGGACCTCGGCGGCATGGTCCCCGGGGGCTTCTCGGCCAACGCCACCGAGGTCGAGCAGGAAGGCCTGCGGCTGCCGCCGGTCAAGCTCTACAAGAAGGGCGTGATGGACGAGGAGATCCTCGCCATCATCCTGTCCAACATCCGCATCGCGGACCAGCGCATCGGCGACATCAAGGCACAGGGCGCCGCTCTTGCGATCGGCGACAAGCGCCTCACCGCGCTGCTCGACCGCTACGGCACCGACACGGTGGAGGGCGCCATCACCGAGCTGCGCAAGCGCGCGGCGCAGCAGATGCGTGCCAAGATCGCGCGGATCCCGCCAGGCACCTATGGCGGCCACTCGCTCGTGGATTCGGACGGCGTGGTGGACGAGCCGCTCCACATCCGTGTGCGGATCACGAAGACGGCGGACAACGATCTCGAGTTCGACTTCGCCGGCTCCTCGCCGCCCTGCCGCGGACCGATGAATTCCGTCATCGCGACGACCTTCTCGTCGGTGTATCTCGCGGTCAAGCACGTGTTTCCCGACGTGCCGATCAATGCCGGCACCTTCGAGCCGCTGCGGATCGCGGAGCCCGAGGGGACGTTCCTCTATGCCAAGTATCCGCGCCCGGTCTCGGGCTGCGCCGCCGAAGTCAGTCAGCGCATCGCCGAGGCGGTGTTCAACGCCCTCACGCAGGCGATTCCGCAGGACCTGTTCGCCGCGCCGGCGGGAACCTCGGGCAATCTCGCCGTCGGCGGCACCGACCCCAGGCGCGGCCGCTCCTACGTGATGTATCTCTTTACCGGAGGCGGCTACGGCGGCAGCGCCGTCTCGGACGGCATCTCCAACGGCTGCTCCACGATCGGCATCTCGAAGATGCCGCCGGTCGAGGTGATGGAGCAGTACTACCCGGTGCTGTTCGAGGAATTCGCGATCCACGAAGGCTCTGGCGGAGCGGGCGAGGCGCGCGGCGGCTTCGGCGTGAGCTACGCCATCCGGCTGCGGCGCGGCGAGGCGCGCGCCTCGATGGTGATGGACCATGGGCGCAGCGGGCCGTTGGGGGCGCTCGGCGGCTCGAACGGCGGCGTCAATCGCGTGACGATCGAGAGCAACGGCGGCACCTACCGCCCGCCCCACCTGTCGAAGGACCAGGACATCGAGATGCGTCCCGGCGACGTGATCCGCGTCTCGACTCCGGGCGGCGGGGGCTATGGCGACCCGGGCCGGCGCGATCCCGCCAAGGTGGCCCGGGACGTGGCACGGGGCTACTACACGCGTGAGCAGGCCGCCGAGCTGTTCGGGGTGCGTTTCCTGCCCGACGGCGGTGCCACCCGCGGGAATTGATCCGGCTCCTGCTCGGGGCGCGCTGCGGTTCCTGCCCTGAAGGCCGGCACGGCGCCCCTCCTCGAGCTCTCCAGGCGGGCCGGAGAAGCGGCCGCGGCGCTCGCCAAGGCGCACGGCGGCGCGCCGAGGGTCGCGCGCACGAGGCTGCAGCCCCCCGGAGGGCGCAAGCGGCGCCGCCGGGCGCCCCCTGCTCGTTCAGGTTCCGCTGATGTAGCGCTGGAAGAAGAGCGTCACGCCGAAGCCGGCGAGCGCGAGCACGGCAAGCGCGAGCGAGCCGGCGCCCGCGATGAGCAGCGCATCGAGCAGCGAGATGCCGGCGATCAGGCTCACCACCGCGCGCGGGATGTCGCCCTTGGCGCGCCGGCGCAAGTACCAGAGCGCCACCAGCATCCAGGCGCTGAACAGCAGCCAGAAGGCTCCCGTCACGGGCTGCGCGAGCGCGCGCCAGGCGCCCCAGGCGACCGGCACCGCGAGGAACGCGAGCGGCCAGAGGCTTTCCACCTTGCCGAGGTTCTCCTGCTTGGCGATGTAGGTGAGGCCGATCAGGTAGCAGAGCATCAGCGCCGCGCCGATCCAGAGCGCATCGGGCAGCGCGCGCGTGATGCACAGACCCGCGCCCACGTACACCAGCACGCGGCACAGCCCCATCACCACCGGGCTGAAGACGTTGCCCTTGTGCCGCCAGTCGTAATAGGTGATGGTCGCCGCGAGCATGAGGCCGGCGACCGCGGGCAGCAGCCCGGTGCGCGCGCCCATGCCAAGGCCCACCACGGCGAGCAGCGCGATGCCCGCCGCCATCATGCCGTAGCCCCAGCGGTAGACCTCGCCGCGGCCCACTTCGCCCGAGGGGATCGGACGCTCGGGGCGCTGCGCGGCGTCAAAGGCCGCGTCGAAGGCGTCGTTGAGGAACATGCCGCCGGTGTAGAACAGCGAGAAGGCGGCGAGCATCACCGCGAACTCCGCGCCGATGGCACCGGCGCCCGCAAGCACGCTGCCTGAGAGCACGTTGGTCCACACCGTCGGCAGGTTGGAGACGCGGCCGAGCCTGAGCGCGGTGCGCAGCTTCACCGGGGCGCCTGCCGGCGGCTCACGCGGCCGCGCGCAGCGGCGCGAGCAACTGCGCCTTCACCCAGCCGATCTCGCGCGCGATTGCCGCGGACAGATCGGCGGTGCGATAGGCCGCGGGCAGCACGTCCCAGGTATAGGTCTCGACCTCGAGGTGCCGGCTCACCGGCTCGGCGCGGTGCTGCGCCAGGACTTGCGCGAGGAAAGCCTGCGTGGTGCCGAAGTGCTCCATCTTCTCGAGGAACACCGGCACATGGAAGTGCACGCGCAGCTCCGCGCCCGCGGGCGCGCCGCCGGCGTCGAGCGCCTGCGGCAGGTCCGCGTAGCGCACCAGCGCGCCGTCGAACTTCTGCACCGCCTGGTGCAGGTATACCGGCTCGGCGAAGGCCGAGAGCTGGCGCGCGCTCGCCGCGTCGAGCGCCGCGATGCGCAGCGCGGAGCTGAGCTGCAGCTTGCCGATGAGGATGCCTTCGGCGCGCAGCCGTGCGATGCTGTCCCTCGGGTCCTCGAACTCCACCGCGGCGTGGCAGACGTCGTAACACACGCCGATGTGCCGGCGCAGCGCCGCCTCGGCGAGCGGGGTCGAAAGGCCAGTGAGCGCGGCTAGGCGCGCGACCGCTTCGCGCGCGAACATGCGCTCCTTGAAGAAGGCGACGGTCTCCTCGATCGTCTCGAGGTAGCAGCACGGCTCCGGCTCGAGCGCGAGCGAGATCGCCTGGCCGGTGCGCGCGGCGATGCCGACCAGGTGCGCCACGTGGCGCAGGAGATGCTCCGTGATCGTTTCCAGCCGCCCCGCCGCCCAGGGCTTGAAGGTGCAGGGCACGGTGCTCACGCTGCCTTCCTCGCCTGCGGGCAGCAGCTCGCTCAGGATGTCGGCCAGCCGGTTGGTGTAGGCAAGGCGCGCCGGGTCGCTCCAGTCCGGCTTGTAGGCGTCCTGCTTCACCGCGCGGCCGTGGAACGCGCCGTAGGGAAAGCCGTTGAGCGTGAAGACGTAGTAGCCGCCGTCGGCGAGGAAGCGCTTGAGCTGCGCGAGCGCGCTTGGCTCGGCAAGGCCCGCAGCGGCCGCGGCGCCCAGGCGCAATCCGACGCCGAAGGGCCGGTCGGGCGCGACTTGCGCCTTAATCGCGGGCAGGTGGCGCGCGAGGCTCGCCATCACCTCGGCGAGCGACTCGCCGGCGTGGATGTTGCTGCAGTAGGTGAGGTGCCCGAGGTCGCGCCCCGTGCCCGACGTCGCGCCGAGATGCATCAGGCCTCGGTCGCGTCGCGCGGCATCAGGCGCTCGCGCGGTCCTTGAGCCACGCCATCGCCGCGCGCATGCACTCGCGGTCGATGGCGTGCACTTCGACGCCCGTGCCGATGCCGCCGAGCAGCGTGATGGTGAGCTCCCCGCCTAGGTGCTCCTGGAACTCGCGCAGTCCTTCGAGGATGGTCCACTCTCCGTTGGCACCGGTCTTGCCGAGCGCCGGGTGCCAGAGGCTGAACCCCAGGTACTCCAGCAGTGCGCAGATGCGCTCGTCCTCGCCCGGCGCGAGCAGCCCGGCGAGCACCGAGTAGCGCGCATCGAGCGCCATGCCGATCGCCACCGCCTCGCCGTGGCGCAGGTGGTGGCGCGTGAGGCTCTCGAGCTTGTGCGCCGACCAGTGGCCGTAGTCGAGCGGCCGCGCGCTGCCGGTCTCGAAGGGGTCGCCGCCCAGGCCGATCTGCCGCATGTGCAGCCCGGCGCAGCGCCGGATCATGGTCGCCATCGCCTGGCGCTCGAAGGTGGCGAGGCCGTCCATGTTGCGCTCGATCCAGGCGAAGAACTCGGCATCCCGAATGAGCGCCACCTTCACCGCCTCGGCCATGCCGGCGATCTTGTCGCGCTCGGGCAGCGTGGCGATGAAGGCGTAGTCGTTGATCACCGCAAAGGGCGGCGCGAAGGTGCCGACGAAGTTCTTCACTCCCTGCAGGTTGACGCCGTTCTTCACGCCCACGCCTGAGTCGTTCTGCGCCAGTACCGTGGTGGGGATGCGCACGTGGCGAACGCCGCGGTGCGTGGTCGCCGCCACCAGGCCCACGGCGTCGAGCACCGCGCCGCCGCCCACCGCGACCACGTACGAGTGCCGGTCGATGTGCAGATCGAAGAGCGTTTGCTGGATGCTCTCCACGAAGTGCAGCTCGGCCTTGATCTTCTCGCCGCCGGGCACCAGCACCGGCGGGCAGGGGAGCTCGAGCGCGTCGCGGTGGCGCTCGGCGTAGCGCGCGATCTGCTCGGGCAGCGCGGCGTGCCCAGCCTTCAGGCCGTCGTCCACGAAGAACACCGCCCGGTGGCGCTTGGCGGGCTCAAGGCGCGCCAGCACCTCGCGCAGCGCGGGGTTGTCCGCGTCGAACACGCCCTCGGTGAACACCACCGGGAACTCGTAGGGCACCGAGAAGCGCTGCCAGTGCGTGGCGGTGCGCGGCTGCGCGGCGCGAGCGTCGGGGCTCATGGGCGGATTCCTGTACTAGAATGGCGCCTATGCGCTACCTGCACATCGTGCTCGGCCTGCTGATGACGGCGTTCGCGGCCGTGCAGTACAACGATCCCGACGCGCTGCTGTGGATCGTCATCTACCTGATCCCTGCCGCATGGGCCTTCGTCGCCGCGTTCCAGCCGGGCCGGCTGCGCTCGCTCGCCGCGGAACGGCTGCTCTGGGTCACGGTTGCCGCAGGCGTGGGCGCCACGGTGTTCCACTGGCCCGCCGTGCCCGGCTTCTGGCTGCGCGAAGCGTGGTGGGCGCAGGGCGTGGCGCGCGAGAGCCTGGGCGCCATGATCGGCAACGAGGAAACGGTGCGCGAGGGCCTGGGCGTGATGATCGGCCTCGCCGTGCTGCTGGTGGTCCTCGCCGACGTCATGCTGCGCAAGGTCAAGGCCTAGGGCGAAAAACCGTTGCTCTTGATGTAGGCAACGACGCTCTTGCGCTGATCGATCGAAAACACGTCCTTCCATCCCGGCATCTTGCCAAAGCCGTAGGTGACGCGCTCATAGATGAAGTCCGGGGTCAGGGCGCCCGGATTGAGCTTGGGCGCCTTGCCGGGATAGGCGGCCGCCCCGTGGCAGTGGCGGCACTGGCTGTCCCACACTTCCTTGCCGGCGGCGGTGTTCTTCCTGCTCGACAGGAAGGACTTGTCGAAGACCGGGACCGGCTCCGTGACGGCCTTTTGCTCCTGCGCGGGCGCCGACAGCGGCGCCAGCACACAGAGCAGCGCGGCGAGCCGCAACTGCGGGCCTGGCTTCCTCATGATCGAGATGCTACACCGGAAAAAAGCGCCGCCACCGCGCAGGCGCGCGCGGCGGCGGCGGTTCTGCGGCCGCCTATTTCGAAGGAACGATCCGGTAGATCGTGTCCAACGAGCCGTTCGGGCCGGTGGTGATCGAGGTCAGCGCGTACACCTCGCCGCTGCGGTCCTGCGCGAACGCCAGGATGTAGGGCAGCTTGCCCTTGCGGTTGGTCACTTCCGCATGCTCCATGGTCCACTTGCCGTCGGAGCCCTTGGTGGCGAAGAAGATCTGGCCGTCCATCTCGGCGAAGGACTTGCTCCAGTCGCCGAAGATGTACTTGCCCTTCCACTCCGCGTGCTTGCCCTGGTAGACGTAGCCGCCGGTCACCGAGATTCCCTTGCAGCCCTGGGGCTTTGCCGTGCAGTTGTTGTACTGCAGGATCGGCGGCGTCAGGCCGGCCTTGTCGCAGTTGGCCGGATGATCGTCGGGCTTGAGGTAGTCAAAGCAGTGGTTCGCCTCCATCCGGCGCCAGCCGAGGTTCTGACCCTTGCCGACGATGCTCACCTCCTCGTAGCTGTTCTGCTGCACGTCGCCGCAGAACAGGTCGCCGCCCGCCGTGTCGAACGAGCAGCGCCACGGGTTGCGCATGCCGGAGGCCCAGATCTCGGGCTTGACTTTCTTGTCGCTGACGAAGGGGTTGTCGGCCGGGATGCCGTAGGCCTTGTCGCCGGTGCGCGTGTTGACGTCGATGCGCAGGATCTTGCCGTGCACCGTGGTCATGTCCTGGCCGTTGCCGATCGCCGGGTTGTGGCCGATGCCCCAGTCGTTGGCGTAGCCGCCGTCGCCCATCGAGACGTAGAGCATGCCGTCCTTGCCGAAACCGATCCAGTGGCCGTTGTGGTTGAACTGCGGCCAGGGCGTGCTCATGATGCGCCGCGCCGAGCTCGGGTCCGCGGCGTTCGGGTCGCCCCTGGACACCGTGTACTCCTCGACCACGTTGCTGTGCGAGTACCACAGCATCTGCCCGAGGTCGGACTGGTAGTCGAGGTGCGCGCTGTAGGCGACGTAGAGCTTGCCGTTCTTCTTGAAGTCCGGATGGAAGGCGATGCCCAGCAGGCCGCGCTCGTCGAAATCGTGGTGCAGCGCCGGGATCTTGCTGCGGATGTCGAGGAACGGCGTCGGGCGGAGCTTGCCGCCCTCCAGGATCCTGACGCGGCCGTTCTGCTCGATGACGAACATGCGGTTGTCGCTCGGCGGCTGAACCATCGCCAGCGGCGTGTTGATCGCCGTGACCAGCGGCTCGAGCCGGATCTTCACCTGCGAGAGCGCCGCGCCGCTGGCGGTGGCAAGCACCACCGCGACCGAAAGCGCCCCTCCTGCTTGCTTGATGTTCATTGTCCATCTCCCCTAATGTGAGTGGCCCCTAGCCGCGCGCACCGCCGGGCCAGCGTTCGTGCGCCGGGCGAGCGCAAACTCCCTTGCGCTCGCCACCTCCCCTGACCTGCAGGGAGGCTTAGTGTATGCCTCTGCGGCACGAATGGCCACATTGTGGGAACGCATCCCAGCAGCGTGTTTCGCGCCAGGCTGACGAAAATGAAACTCGGGTGCTGCATTGCACAAACCGCAGCGCGGATGCTGCGGCGCACTACTGGATGATCAGGTCGTCCATCGTGCGGCGGCTCTTGTGCTGCTCGACCTTGGGCTCGCGCCCGCCGCGCAGGATGGAATTGCCTTCATAGACAGCGCGCTGGTCGATGGCGACCGGACTGAGCCAGTCCTCTTCCTTCATCTGGCCGCTCTGGCCGTAGGCCGCGAGCGCGTTCTGGTAGCAGGCCAGGCGCACTTCGGGCTCCGGGATTCCTTGCTGCAGCGCAAGCTTGGCTGTCTTCGCGACGCCGAGGGGCTCCGAGATGCCCCAGTCGCAGGCCGAGTCCACGATCACCTGTTTCGCACCGTACTGCCGCAGGATCTCCACCATGCGCGAATTGCCCATCTTGGTGCTGGGGTAGATGGAGAACGCCGCCCAGTAGCCGCGATCGAGCGTCTCGCGCACCGTCTCCTCGTTGTTGTGGTCCACGACCACCTTGCTCGGATCCAGGCCGTGCTCGTCGCAGACGTCCATCGAGCGCGAGGTGCCGCGCTTCTTGTCGCGGTGCGGGGTGTGGATCATCACCGGCAGCTCGAGCCTCTTGGCCAGCTCGAGCTGCAGCCGGTAGTACTTGTCCTCGAGCGCGGTCTGCTCGTCGTAGCCGATCTCGCCGATCGCCACCACGCCTTCCTTGAGCGCGAAGCGCGGGATCAGCTCCATCACGCCCTCGGCGAGCTGCTCGTTGTTCGCTTCCTTGGAATTCAGGCCGATGGTGCAGTAGTGGCGGATGCCGAACTGGCTCGCGCGGAAGCGCTCGAAGCCCACGATGGCGGAGAGGTAATCGAGATAGGAGCCCACGCTGGTGCGCGGCTGGCCGAGCCAGAACGCCGGCTCGATCACGGCCACCACGCCGTTCGCCGCCATCGCCTCGTAGTCGTCGGTGGTGCGCGAGATCATGTGCGCGTGCGGGTCGATGAGCATCATGGCGGGTTCCCCTCCGGTGTCGGCCTATTCTACTGCACGCTCGCCCAGGTGAGCTGCTTCCCGGAGATGTCGGCGGCGAGCGCCGGCACTTCCGCGAGCAGCTTGGCCGCGCGCCGGTCGGGGCTCGCGGCGAGCGCGAGCGCCGCGGCGCGCCGCTCCACGCCCTCGCCGCTCGAGAGCACGCGCGCCAGGTCGTCGATCGCGCCGCCCTCGGCGAACGGCCCGACGCAACGCCAGATCTCGTAAGGCACCGGGCGGCCCGCCGCCCAGCGCTCGTGCGCGAACTCGCACATGATGCGCGCGAGCTCGGGGTTGGCGCGCTCGTCCAGCCCCTGGATCGGCGCGAGCCGGCTGCCGATGAACAGGGCCTTGAGCACCATGTGGTTCCAGCGGTGCGGGTCGAAATGTGCCTTGGGATAGGGATTGCGGTGCGTGATCGCCTCGAACACGCCGCGCATGTTGCTGCGCAGGCCCTCGCCCACCTGGTCTTCGAGCGAGGCGGGGTCCGGGTAGAGCGGCAAGCCCCTGTATAGCGTCGTCAGCTCGGCGACCTCCGCGGTGCGGCACAGGGCGCGAAAGCGCTCGGCGAAGGGCTTGCCGCCGGCGAGCGGCCCGCCCAGCAGATAGATGCGCGCGGCATCGGTGACGCTCCAGTGGCGCGGGTCCCAGCCCGGGATCGCCCCGTCCGCCGCGCTGCAATCGGCGTCGCTGAGGGAGAGCGGGTCCTTGCCGAGCTTGCGCGGCACCATGCCGAGCGCAATTTCGAGCGCGGCGTCGGATGCGTCCTTCGCGAGCGCCGCGGCCTGCGCATCGAGCCAGGCGCCGCGCTCGGGACCCAGCTGGCGCTGCAGCCATTCGCGCAGAAGTTTCCTCGCCGCGTCGCTCATGGCACCTCCATGGAGGCTGCTATTCTAGCCGCATGCATCCGGTCCTGGTGGTCCTTGCGGTCGGCCTTTCACCCGCGCTCGTCGGCGAGCACACGCCGAACCTCAAGCGCCTTGCCGCGCGCGGCGGCCTGCGGCCGCTCACCACCGTGACGCCCGCCGTCACTTGCACGGTGCAATCCACGCTCGTCACGGGCCTGGCGCCAAGCGGCCACGGCATCGTCGCCAACGGCTGGTACTTCAGGGATTTGTCAGAAATCTGGCTCTGGCGCCAGTCCAACCGCCTGGTGGCCGGCGAGAAGATCTGGGAAGCGGCCAAAAAGCGCGACCCGGGCTTCACCTGCGCCAAGATGTTCTGGTGGTACAACATGTATTCGAGCGCGGACTGGAGCGCGACCCCGCGCCCGATGTACCCGGCGGACGGACGCAAGATCCCCGACCACTACGCGCATCCCTATCAGCTCCACGACGAGCTGGACGCAAAGCTCGGGACGTTCCCGCTGTTCAAGTTCTGGGGCCCGCTCACCGACATCAGCTCGACCGAGTGGATCGCCCAGGCGACGCTGCACGTCATGCAGACCCGCAACCCGACGCTCGCCCTCGCCTACCTGCCGCACCTCGACTACAACCTGCAGCGACTCGGCCCCGATCTCGCGCATCCACGCCTGCAGCAGGATCTGCGCGAGCTGGACGCGGTGTGCGGAAAGCTGATCGACTACGCGCAAGCGAGCGGCCGCGAAGTGGTCGTGGTGTCCGAATACGGCATCACGCCGGTGACGGACGCCGTGCACATCAACCGCGCGCTGAGGCAGGCGGGCCTCATCGCCGTGCGCCCCGAGGAGCACGGACGCGAGATCCTCGATCCGGGGGCGAGCGCCGCCTTCGCGGTGGCCGACCACCAGGTCGCGCACGTCTACGTGAACGACCGCGCCCGCATCCACGATGTGCGCGCGCTGCTCGAGAAGCTGGACGGCGTGGAGCGCGTGCTGGACGGGGCGGGCAGGCGCGAGATGGGGCTCGAGCACGAGCGCTGCGGCGAGCTCGTCGCGATCTCGAAGGCGGACCGCTGGTTCAGCTACTACTACTGGCTGGAGGAGGCTCGCGCGCCCGATTTCGCGCGCACCGTGGACATCCACCGCAAGCCCGGCTACGACCCGGTAGAGCTGTTCTTCGACCCCGAGATCGCGGCGCCCAAGCTGGCGAGCGCCTGGCGCCTCGCCAAGAGGAAGCTCGGCCTGCGCACGCTGATGGACGTCGTTTCGCTCGAGGCCACGCGCCTGGTGAAGGGCTCGCACGGGCGCCTCACCGACGACCCGGCGCACGGCCCGCTCGTCATCAGCTCGCGAGCCGACCTCCTGCCCGCCGGCGCAGTGCAGGCCACCGCCTTCAAGCCGCTGGTTCTCCGACATCTCTCAGACTAGGGGCGCGCAGCGGGGCAGCGCGCGGCCGGGCGAGTCTGCGCCTGGGTGAGCATGTCTTCCGGGTTCTTCATGCGCGGCACGCCGCGCGCCGCCATGGCCGCGAGCCAGGCGGGCTTGGGCAGCACGTCGCGCGCAGCGCCTCGTCGCCCGCCGCCGCCGCGGTCGGCTGCTCGATCATCGACGAGGACCTGCCCGGCCCGGGGGAAGTGTGGGCGGCGGCGGGCACGCCGAACTCGGTGTTAAGCTGGACGCTGCAAGCCTTCCGCGGCTCACGGCAGGCGTGGTGAAATCCGTCAAGCCGTAAGCGGCGGCGCACGCAGGAGGACCTGATGGTGGAGTACAGCCTCGATGCGGACAAATCCACCCTCGTGGTGAGGCCGAAGTCGGCGCTCGAAGCGGCAGACTTCGCGCGGCAGTGGGTCCTGGAGCGAGACTGAGCCGCGCGACGAGCGCCGGCGTGGCGGCGGGCGCCGCGGTTCTTCTGCGGCCCGCGCAGGCCGATGACCGCAGGCGCCTTGCGCCGGCGGCGGCTCGCCTGGCGGCGCGCGCAGCGCTGGGCCTGTCGCTCCTCGTCGCGGCCCCGCCGCCGCTCGCGCACGAAGGCGACGGCGCGTTCACGAACAACAGCGCGCAGGCGCCGCACAGCCGCTACGTGCTCGACCTCGGGCCCGTGGACCTCGGCAAGCCCGGCAGGCGGGAGTTCCGCTTCGCGCGCCTGCCGGGCGTGGAGTTCACCCTCGGCCTGAAGCTGGCGTCGCGGCCCGGGGAGCAGGCGCCGCCGGCGGCGGTTTCGCTGCGCCTCGTCCTGGAAAACGAGAAGGACGAGCTCGTCGTCCACGCCGACGGGCGCCTTGCCGACTGGCTCTGGTCCGAGGCGGGCGACGCCTGGTTCGTCTACCAGCGCGGGCAGCAGATCTACGTCACGATGGCGCCGCGCGCCACGCGGCCGCAGCGCATCGGCCTTGGCGCCGACGGCGGCTGGGGCACCTACTTCACGCCGCGCGCGGAGGCCCGCTACCGCTTGGTCGTCGACGTGGCGCGTGCGAATATCGAGGAGCGCCCGGTCAGCGCGCGCCTAATCGCGGTGGCCGGGGGCTGGAAATGAGCGCCCCCCGCAGCAGACGACCGTGCGCCCGCCGCCACCCGAGGTGCCGCCTGGCATGATGAGAAAGATCGCCGCCGTCACCCTCGCCGTCTCCTTTGTCGCCATGGCCACCTCGGGGCTCATGATGTTCGTCGTCGAGAGGCCCTCGTTCACCATCCAGATGCACCCGGTGCACAAGACTTTCGGCATCCTGATGGTGGCAGCGGCGATCGCGCACCTGTCGCTCAATTTCCGCTCCCTGCTCGCGCACCTGAAGACGCGCTCGGTGGCGGTGTACGGCGGCGTGCTCGCGGCGCTGCTGGTGGCCGCCTATGGCGTCGCCATCCACAAGACCGTGCCGCCCGAGCTCGCGCGGCAGATGGACGCGGTGGCGGCGCAAGCCGAAGCCGATGATTGAGGCGGCCGCAGGCTCAATCGCGGGCTGGCTGCTTGGCGCGGGGCTCCTCGCCCTTGCCGGATGCGCTGGCGCGCCGGCACTCGCGGGCGACACGCTGGCGCGCCGCGCTCGCCGACGCGCTGCAACGGCCGGAGTTCGCCGCGCCGTATCGCTCGAATTCGAGCGATACGGCGCCAACCAGAACCATCGTTTAACCTTGCAACCGCGGACTTAACCAACCGCCCGGCCGCGTCGGCATCAGGTTCAGCTCCTACGACACGAAGTCCCTCCCGGTGGACACCGACAAACTCTGGCTCCGGGTGCAAGCGAAGTTCTGAGGCGTGAGCACGGCGCGCGAAAATGTGCGCGCGCGCTCGCGATGACGCCGGTGACCGCCCCTCGGGGCGGCGATGCGGTGGCGAACCGCCCCCCCCGAAAGCCCGCGTTTCCCCGCGTCATATACTCTCGGTGCATGGCCTTCGCCGCACCCTCAGAGCGCGTGCATGGGCGCTGAATCCCCGGCGCCACGCCTCGCGTTGCGCGGCATCCGCAAGGCCTATCCCGCCGTCGTCGCCAACGACGGCATTGACCTCGCGGTCCTGCCCGGCGAGATCCACGCCGTGCTGGGGGAGAACGGCGCCGGCAAGTCGACGCTGATGAAGATCATCTACGGCGTGGCCAGGCCCGACGCCGGCGAGATCCGCTGGGAAGGCCGCCGCATCGAGGTCCCCAGCCCGCAGGCGGCGCGCGCGCTGGGCATCGGCATGGTGTTCCAGCACTTCTCGCTGTTCGAGACGCTCACCGTGGCCGAGAACGTCGCCCTCGCGCTTCCCGGCGAGCGCGACCTCGCGGCGCTGGCGCGGCGCATCGAGGAAGTCTCGGCGCGCTACGGGCTGCCCCTGGACCCGCGCCGGCTGGTGCATTCGCTCTCGGTCGGCGAGCGCCAGCGCGTCGAGATCGTGCGCTGCCTGCTGCTAGAGCCGAGGCTCCTGATCATGGACGAGCCAACATCGGTCCTCACCCCGCAGGCGGTGCGAAGGCTCTTCGAGACCCTGCGCCAGCTCGCGGCGGAAGGCTGCTCGATCCTCTACATCAGCCACAAGCTGGACGAGATCCAGGCGCTGTGCCACGCCGCGACCGTGCTGCGCGCCGGCCGGGTCACCGGGACCTGCGATCCGCGGCGGGAAACCGCCTCCTCCATGGCGCGCATGATGATCGGCAAGGACCTGCCGGTCTGCGAGCACGCCGAGGCGCGCACCAGCGGCGAGGCGCGGCTGGTCCTCGACGGGCTCTGCCTGCCCGCGCAGGACCCCTTCGGCACCGAGCTGCAGGACATCCGCCTGAGGGTGCACGCCGGGGAGATCGTCGGCGTCGCGGGGATCTCGGGCAACGGCCAGCAGGAGCTGCTGCGCGCGCTGTCGGGGGAGGTCACGCTCGGGCGCGCCGAGGCGGTGAAGCTCGCCGGGGTCGCCGCCGGCCGGCTGCATCCGGGTCGGCGCCGCCGGATGGGCCTCGGTTTCGTGCCCGAGGAGCGGCTCGGGCGCGGCGCGGTGCCCACCATGACGCTGTCGGAGAACACCCTGCTGACCGCGCACCGCGCGGCGGGCATGGTGCGCGGGGGGCTGGTGCAGCGCGCGCGCCTGCGCGCGTTCGCGCTCGAGGCGATCGGCAGGTTCGCCGTCATGTGCGGCGGCCCGGAGGCCGAGGCGCGCAGCCTCTCGGGCGGCAACCTGCAGAAATTCATCGTCGGGCGGGAGCTGCTGCAGGCGCCCAGGATGCTGGTGGTGTCGCAGCCGACCTGGGGCCTGGACGTGGGCGCCTCGGCGTTCATCCGCCAGGCGCTCATCGACCTGCGCAACGCCGGCGCCGCGATCCTGGTGATCTCCGAGGAGCTCGACGAGCTGTTCGAGATCTGCGACCGCATCGCGGTCATGGCCAAGGGCCGGCTCTCGCCCGCGGCCCGCACGCGGGACACCAGCGTCGAGGAGATCGGCGTTTGGATGAGCGGCCTGTGGCCGGGCGCCGCGCCGGATGCCGGGGAGGCGGCGCGTGCGCCTGCGCCTTGAAGCGCGCCCCGCGCCCTCGCGGGCGATGCGCTACCTCTCGCCGCTGGTGGCGGCCGCGCTCACGGTGGTCGCCGGCTTCATCTTGTTCTCCGGCCTGGGCCGCGAGCCGCTGGCCGCGTTCCACGCCTTCTTCGTGCAGCCGGTGTCCAGCTTGAACGGGCTCGCGGAGCTGGTCCTCAAGGCCTCGCCCCTGATGCTGATCGCCACCGGGCTCGCCATCGGCTACCGCGCCAACGTCTGGAACATCGGCGCCGAGGGCCAACTGATCCTGGGCGCCATCTTCGGCGGCGGCCTGGCGCTGGCCTTTCCCGGTGCCGAGTCGCGCTGGTTCCTGGTCCTCATGGTGCTGGCGGGCGCCGCGGGCGGCCTGCTCTGGGCGGCGATTCCCGCGCTGCTGCGCAACCGCTTCAACACCAACGAGATCCTGGTGAGCCTGATGCTGGTGTACGTCGCGACCCTGCTGCTGTCGTACCTGGTGCACGGGCCGTGGCGCGACCCGCAGGGGTTCAACTTCCCTCAGTCCAGGATGTTCGCCGACGCCGCGCTGTACCCGATCCTGGTGGAGCCCACGCGGCTGAACGCCGGCTTCCTGGTCGCCCTCGGCGCGGTGGCCTGCGGCTGGCTGTTCATCGAGAGGAGCTTCCTCGGCTACCAGATGCGCGTCGCCGGCCTCGCCGAGGCGGCGGCGCGCTACGCCGGATTCAGCGCCGGGCGCACGGTGTGGATCGGCATGCTGGCCGGCGGTGCCGCGGCGGGCATCGCCGGGGTCGGCGAAGTGGCCGGGCCGATCGGGCAGCTCACCTCGTCCATCTCCCCGGGCTACGGCTTCGCGGCGATCATCGTCGCCTTCGTCGGCCGCCTGAACCCGGTGGGCATCGTGTTCGCGAGCCTGCTGATGTCGCTGCTGTACCTGGGCGGGGAATCGGCCCAGATGGAGCTGCGCCTGCCCTCGGCGATCACCGGACTGTTCCAGGGCATGCTGCTGTTCTTCCTGCTCGGCTCGGACGTGCTGGTCCACTACCGCGTGCGGCTGCTGCCGCGCGCCCCCGCCCCGCGCGAGGAGGCCGCCGCATGACCGAGCTGCTGGTGCCGATCGTCGTCGCCACGCTGGCCGCCGGCACGCCGCTGGTGTTCGCCGCGCTGGGCGAACTCGTCGCCGAGAAGTCCGGCGTGCTCAACCTGGGCGTCGAGGGCATGATGCTGGTCGGGGCGATCGCCGCCTTCGCCGCCACGGTCGCCAGCGGCAGTGCGTGGGTCGGGGTGCTGGCGGGGATGCTGGCCGGCGCCGCCATGTCGTTCGTCTTCGCCGTCCTCGCCCTGACGCTGCAGGCCAACCAGGTGGCGGCCGGGCTTGCGCTGAGCCTGTTCGGCCTGGGGCTGTCGGCCTTCGCCGGCAAGCCGCTGGAGAGCGTCGCGCTGCAGGCGCCGCAGGCGGTGCCGGTCCCGCTCCTCTCAGAGATCCCCCTGCTCGGGCCGATGCTGTTCTCGCACCAGCCCCTGGTGTACCTGTCCTGGCTGATGGCGGTCCTGGTGAGCCTGTTCCTCTACCGCAGCCGCGCCGGACTGGTGCTGCGCGCGGTGGGGGAGTCGCCGGCCTCCGCAACCGCGATCGGCTATCCGGCGATCGCCATCCGCTACCTGGCGACCCTGTTCGGCGGGGCGATGGCCGGGATCGCCGGCGCCTTCCTGTCCATCGTCTACACCCCGATGTGGGTCGAGGGCATGACGGCGGGGCGCGGCTGGATCGCGCTGGCGCTGGTGGTGTTCGCCACCTGGCGGCCGGCGCGCGTGCTGGCCGGCGCCTACCTCTTCGGGGGCGTCACCATGCTGCAGTTCTTCGCCCAGGGCGCCGGGGTGGCGGTCGCCTCCCAGCTGCTCTCCAGCCTGCCCTACCTGGCGACCATCGTCGTGCTGGTGCTAATTTCGCGCAATCCGCATACCATCCGCCTGAACGCGCCGGTTTCGCTGGGCAAGCCTTATCATCCTGATGCCTGAAGCAACCGGCAACGACCAACCCTTGAGGAGGAGACATGCACATGCCAAGCAATTTCGGTAAGGCAATCATCGGGGCGGCCCTGGCGCTGGCGCTGGCCGGCGGCGCCGCCGCGCAGCAGCCGCTGAAGATCGGCTTCGTCTACGTCACCCCGATCGGCAGCGCCGGCTGGACCTTCCAGCACGAACTCGGGCGCCGGGAGATGGAGAAGGCCCTTGGCGCAAAGGTCGCCACCAAGCACGTGGAGAACGTCGCCGAGGGCGCGGACGCCGAGCGCGTGATCCGCGAGCTCGCCACCAGCGGCCACACCCTGGTCTTCACCACCTCCTTCGGCTACATGAACCCGACCATCAAGGTGGCGAAATCCTTTCCCAAGGTGGCCTTCGAGCACGCCACGGGCTACAAGCGCGACACGAACGTGGGCACCTACAACGCGCGCTTCTACGAGGGCCGCTACCTGACCGGCATCGTCGCGGGCAAGATGACGAAGTCGAACGTCGCCGGCTACGTCGCCGCGTTCCCGATCCCGGAGGTGCTGCAGGGCATCAACGCCTTCACCCGCGGCATGCGCAGCGTCAACCCCAAGGCCGAGGTCAAGGTGATCTGGGTCAACTCCTGGTACGACCCCGGCCGCGAGCGCGAGGCGGCGACGACGCTGATCTCGCAGGGCGCGGACGTCATCGCCCAGCACACCGACTCCACCGCCCCGGTGCAGGCGGCGGAGGATAAGGGCGTGTACGCCATCGGCTATCACTCCGACATGTCCAAGTTCGGCCCGAAGGCGCACCTCACCGCGAGCACGCACCAGTGGGGGGCCTTCTACACCAAGGTGGCGCAGGACGCGCTCGCCGGCAAGCACAAGCCGTCGAACCTCTGGGGCGGCATCAAGGACGGCATGGTCAAGCTCGCGCCCATCAACCCGGTGGTGCCCAAGGAGGTGCAGGACATGGTCGCCAAGGCCGAGGCCGACCTGCGCTCGGGCAAGCTGCATGCGTTCGCCGGGCCGGTGAAGGACCAGGCCGGCAAGGTGCGCGTGCCCGCCGGCAAGTCCATGCCCGACGACCAGCTCGCGGCCATGGACTACTACGTCGAGGGCGTGCAGGGCCAGCTGCCGAAGAAATAGGCGTGCGGCGGCAAAGCCGCCCCGGATGAGCGAGACACTCGCCCTCCGGGGCAGCCTGCTTCATTTCCTGCGCGACCCGGGCGACGAACCCGCGGGCGGCGCGGCGCAGTACTTTGACGACGGCATCCTGCTCCTGCGCGACGGGCGCGTGCTCGAGGCCGGCGACGCGCGCGCGCTGCTGCCCCGGCTGCCCGCGGACGCGGCGCGCCGGGATCATTCCGGGAAGCTGCTGCTGCCCGGGTTCGTCGACACCCATATCCACTATCCGCAGACCGACCTGATCGCCTCGCACGGCACGCGGCTGCTCGACCCC
>Ga0194127_10003301_pt1 | contig 20858 bp, 16 predicted proteins | sample TA2KigC100mmetaG_FD_148624 | JGI IMG/M metagenome (GOLD analysis project Ga0194127, IMG submission 148624) | Freshwater microbial communities from Lake Tanganyika, Tanzania - TA2015036 Kigoma Deep Cast 100m | ecosystem: Environmental > Aquatic > Freshwater > Lake | place: Tanzania: Lake...
GTTCTGCCCCCGCTACTCAATGAAGACCACATGCTGTGTGGTCTTTTCGATTAAGGTCTGCACGCTACGCGGCAAGTTCTGCCCCCGCTACTCAATGAAGACCACATACTGTGTGGACTTTTCGATTAAGGTCTGCACGCTACGCGGCAAGTCCTGCCCCCGCTACTCAATGAAGACCACATGCTGTGTGGTCTTTTCGATTAAGGTCTGCACGCTACGCGGCAAGTCCTGCCCCCGTTACTCAATGAAGACCACATGCTGTGTGGTCTTTTCGATTAAGGTCTGCACGCTACGCGGCAAGTCCCGCCCCCGCTACTCGATGAAGACCAAGGATTGTATCGTCACCTCCTCTTCCCTTCATATTACAATCGTTATATGTCTCAGCGAGTCAAATCCACCCCGCTGGTTTGGTGGATCGTTTTTACAGTGCTTGGAGCCGTCCTTGGTCTCGCCGTCTCTGTGCTGTACGATCTTCCCTCGATTGATTCTCTGCCGGACGGATTGAATCAACCCAGCATCCGGATCACGGATCGCAGCGGAAGGGTGCTGTATGAGTTCCTGCCGACGCAAGGTGGAAGGAACACAAAAGTTGATATTGGATCGATCCCGCAATGCATGAAGGAAGCCACGATCGCCGTGGAGGACAAGAATTTCTATGAGAATCCCGGAGTGGACGCCGAGGGCATCCTGAGGGCGCTGTGGATCAATATTAAAGGAGGGGAGGTGCTGGCAGGCGGCAGCACGATCACCCAGCAGGTGGCGCGCATCCTGCTGCTCGACGAGCAGGAAAGAACGGAGCGAACGATGCGTCGGAAAATGCGCGAATCCATTCTTGCCTGGCGGTTGACCCGGCGATATACCAAGAATGAGATCCTGGCTCTGTATCTAAACCAGGTGTATTACGGCGGCATGGCTTATGGCATCGAGGCTGCAGCACAGACCTATTTTGGTAAACCGGCCTCCGAATTGCTCGTGGCGGAGTGCGCCCTGCTTGCCGGCCTGCCTCAGACTCCCGGCATCTACAATCCCTTCACCAACCCGGAACTTGCGCTTGAGCGTCAGCGTGTGGTTTTGGGGTTGATGCAAAAGCAGGGATATATCTCGGAAGCGCAGCGAATCGAAGCCGAGGAATCGCCCATCAGCTATACGAGCGAACCCTATCCCATGAAATCGCCGCATTTCATCTGGATCATCAAGGATCAGCTGGATGAGTTGCTTGTTCAGGGCCTGCTCGAGCCAGGACATGGCCTGGTGGTACGCACCACGCTGGATCTGGACATGCAGCGAATCGCGGAACAGGCAATCGAGCGGCGCATGCAAGCCTTAAAACCCAAACCCGGTGAGATCAGTTACAACGTAAACAATGCCGCACTTGTCGCGCTTGATCCGCGCAGCGGAGAGATCCTGGCGATGGTTGGCAGCGTGGATTTTTTCGATCCCTCGATTTCCGGGGCGCTCAACATGGCGACCTCCCCTCGCCAGACCGGTTCCGCCTTCAAGCCGATCATCTACGCCGCCGCCCTGGACCCCGCCTCGGACGCGCCCCTGACCGCCGCCTCCACACTTCTGGATGTCTCCACAACGTTCGAGACCAGGGATGGCGCCCCATACAAGCCGGTCAACTACGACGGCAGGGAGCATGGGTACGTTTCCGTCCGCGAGGCGCTGGGATCCTCGCTCAACATACCGGCAGTTCTGACCCTCGAGCGGACTGGTATCGAAGGCGTACTGGAACTTGCTCATCGTCTCGGAATCGAATCGTTGCAGAAGGCGCAGGATTATGATCTCTCCCTTGCCCTTGGAGGCGGGGAGATGAGCCTGCTCGAGCTCTCTTCAGCCTTTTCTGCACTCGCAAACCAGGGAATGTACACCGGGGTTCATTCGATAATAGAAATCCGCGACGCAGACGGGAATTTGCTTTATTTGCCTGAACCAGCGAATCCTGTTCAGGTGCTCGATCCGCGCGTGGCCTGGCTGGTCACCGACATCCTGGGCGACGACCGTGCAAGAATGACCGGTTTCGGATTGAACAGCATCCTTAAAATCGACCGGGCTGCGGCCGTCAAGACCGGCACAACCACCAACTTTCACGATAACTGGACGATCGGGTATACGCAGGAGCTTCTCGTGGGCGTGTGGGTCGGGAACAGCAATTATGAGGCCATGCATAATGTAAGCGGTCTAACCGGCGCGGCGCCCATCTGGCACGAGACCATGCGAGCCATACTCGAGGGCCATCCCGATCGATCCTTTCCGCGGCCGGAGGGATTGGTGCAAGTGGAGATCTGTGACCTCTCCGGCCTCCTGCCCTCATCGGCGTGCACTCGCACGAGACAGGAATGGTTTATTGAAGGTACCCAGCCAAAGGAAGTGGACGGTTTTCATAAACAAATCTGGATCGATACCCGGACCAACCGGCTGGCGGGTGAGTCCACACCTTCCGACCGGCGCGTTTCAAAGGTTGTGCTGGACCTGCCGATACAGGCGCAGGAGTGGGCGCGAAAGCAGGGATATTCATTGCTTGGCGACTATACTGCGACTGGATTGGAAATTTCCTTGACCCTGATCACACCGCAGGATAATTCCACATATCATATCGATTCCAATTACGACCTATCCTCACAAAGACTGTCCATCGAAGCCGTGGGTGGGGAGGGATTTGCCAAACTTGTATTCTTTGTGGATGGAAACATCCTGGCCGAGGTCTCATCCTCCCCCTACCAGGCATGGTGGAAATTATCCGAGGGACGCCATCACATCTGGATCGAGGGATTCACCCTTGAAGGTCTATGGATCAAAAGCAATGAAGCGGTGATTGAGGTGATAAAGTGAGGAAATGGCCTGATGGCTGTTCCTCGCAACATGTTCAGGTATATGCCACACGGGTGATCACTCGGTAATTTAAAGTATTAATCTACGCAGTTCGCGAGTTGCGCGATTTGGTTTACTTCATAAATTGTCACAGTTCTGAGTAAACCAAGTCGATTTCAAAGACTTGTTGGATGGTTTGTGTCTGTCAGGACGCAAGTATCGTATCCGCCCAGAATACCACTTTCGAGGCTAATGCCAGAGCCTCCTCATATTCTTCCTGGGTGATTTCTTCAACCGGGCTCGGGTAACGCGTCTGCACCGCATACTGGGTCAAAATGTCGGCAAGTTTGACGGCCTTGGGGATTGTCATACCGCTCGATTCGACAATGTCACACAAACGGACAATGGAATGTGTTCTTGGAAAATCCAGACCTTTGAATAGACAGACGGCTTTGAGTGCTTTTTCGGCGGCCTGCTGGGTGTTGAAGCACAGATCTTCCAGCATCACATCTTTACCGCGGCCATGCTCAGCCAGGCGGAGATTGCTGTATGCGCGTGCAAGCCATGCATGTGGATCGGAGGGATCAGCGGGCATATAGCACCTGGCCATCCCTCAGCGCCGGTCGCAGGATCGTGCCGAATTTGTCCCCGTAGCGAGTTACATCATCCTCCGTGGCAACGACAATATCCACCGGCGCGCCGATGCCGTGCAAATTCTGATCAATTTTTTGTGCCAATTGGCGGCGGTGAACGGGACCGCGTACGATGACCAGAATGTCCAGATCGCTGTCTTTGGTAAATATACCGTGCACACTGGAACCGAATAGAAGCACGCGTTGAGGCTGAACCGTTTCGAGGATGCGGCGTGTGACTTCGTCTGCGATTCTTGCCACTTCAGGCGATAGCCTGGGCTTTCTTGGCGATTTGGTTGTCATCATGATGCCTGCCGGTTCAATTTTACCTGAATTACATCCTGCCGATAGGCATTCGTCCAAATCACCGAACTTGCGAAGGTTCCCCTAGAATCCGTTTAGTTATTCGTAGATATACCCGCTGCATTGAACAGGTCGAACCTCCGCCAGACCTGGAGCGTCATTCCCTTCGCAGCAGAAAGAATTCCCGGTCGCTCACCTTTCTCGAAATAACAAAGGAGTGTCCTACTTCACTGTAAATATACGTCCTGCCCCGCGCCCAGCGACGTCCGGGAAGTAGAACTCTGAGGCGGTGGGGGGGATGACCTTGAACACACCCTTTGTACTTGCGCGTGCAAGGTAGGTATAGACGTACGTACCAGCGGGCAGATAATCCGCCGACAGGGTCACGTTTTCGTCGTGCAGCTCGATGTGGTCGAAGTACCACCAGCCCCAGCCGCGCTCTTCGTAATCCTGGATCGTGTACGCGAGCGGCACGAGGGTATCGGTCGCAAGCGTGGAATCGATCGCCTCCATGCCGGCTGGGAGCGGATCGTCGATCACGATGTAATGAACCCCGGCGGGCAGAACGATCGTCAGGCGCACCTTCACTAATTCCCCACGTCCTACTTCGGTAATCGGGTTCTTCGAGTCCTCGAGGGTGAAATACTCCCTGGAAAGGATCACGCCCTGGTCGAGAGCCTGGATTTGCTCTACTGGAAGAAGAGCGGTTAGATACGCTGAATAATACAGGTTGCCTGATCCACTCCCGCGTGTGAAGACGATCTTGTTCACCTCACCCCTGAGCAGGTCCTCCAAATTAACCTCCAGCCCGATGGTATCGGTCAGGCTTTCCCGCGTTGCCCTGCCTTCTTTCAAAAGATCCCCGTTCAGGCCAACGGCGAATTTGTAATCGGCTTTGAGTTCCCTGGATTCGACCATCCAATTGGTCAACGCGATCAAGGACCAGGCTGTTTCCTGTGTGGAGTACCAGTGCCCGCTCTCGCGATGGGCCATCAACCAGCGCACGGCGTTGGCCGCCAGTGGATTGCGCGGATCGATCTGTACGAAGGCGTTCAGAACGATGGCGGTCGTGCGTGTATCCGTGTTCCAGTTCAGGTCGTCGCGCGCGGCTTCCTCCCAATGCGCCCCGGAGGCGGAGAGGACCGCGGCCGACACGAGATCCGACATCAGCGTCTCGATGCGCGGATCCTCCTCATCCAGCAAATGCAGGGTTTGAACGAGATACGCCTTGCCATACAGGCCAAGCGATTCGCGGTATTCGTAGATCAGGTTGGTCTGCCCGCCGCCGAGTTCATCCGCACGAGCGAGAACGTACAGCATGAACGCGTACCGATTGAACTGCCACCTTTCATCGTTGCGGCGGAGATCGGGCAGGTTCCCTTTGAGATATTCGATGCCGTTCCCCAGCACGCTTTCACTGATCTCGTATCCGGACTCGCGCGCCTCCAGCAGTCCATAGACGACGTATGCGGTAGTTTGGGCGTCGCTTTCCGGTCCATCCCACCAGTTCCAGCCTCCATCGTATAACTGTTTTGAGTAGATCCTTTGCAGGGCCGCGTTGACTTGCAGATCCACATCCTTCCTGGAGGCTGATTCAAGATCGAGCAGCTCCATGGCACGGGCGCTGATCACATTGGGCAGGAAGCGTGAAACGGTTTGTTCCATGCAAAGGTATTCGAAATCTTCCAGATAGGACAATCCCGAACCCATGGACGCAGCCAGCGAAGGCGCGACTTCAATGTTCAAGCTGGCGTCAGTGAAACCGATCGTCGTGGACAGGAGAATGGCCTCGGTGGCGGAATTCGCCGAGGTGAGCAAGCCCGAAGTGCCGACCGTCTCTTGTATTGTATAGGTCAGGACCGGTATACCCTGATCCGGCAGGGTTCCCAACGGTGGTTTGCTGGCATCGGTAAAATGACCATCCGTGACGCTTGCAGTCAGGTCGACGCGCGACGCCTTGTCATCCACGATCACGTCCCACGTGACATAGGCTTGCTGCCGGCCGGCGACAAGTACCATTTGATCCACATCGGATTCGATTCGCAGCCCAAGCGCCTCCAGCGAGGCATTCACTTCGCGCGGCGCGTCCGTGTTGTTATGGATGATCGCGCCGATTTGAGCCTGGTCCCCTGCAACGAAGAAGCGCGGAGTTTGCAATTGAATGAAGAGCGGTTTGGTGCTGACAAGGTCGTGGGTCGTCTGCCCGACCCGGCTGTCTTCCGTCACGGCGCGTACATCCGCATGCCAGGTCGTCAGGTTTTCCGGCAGCCTGACCGTCACATCCGCCTGACCTTTCTCATCGGTGATCACGGTTGCCCGGAAGAAGGCCGTGTCTTTGAAGTTCTCACGAATGGTGATCACGCCCAGGTCCCCGCCGCCTCCGCCGCCGCTTCCGCTGCCGTCGGGGATGGTTTTTCGATAGGCTTCATTAAAGTCATCCGCGCTCGACACCAGGCCGAGGGAGGTCATCACGCTCAAACCGCGTTCGGGATAGAAGCTTTCCAGAAGGGGCGGGGAATTTGCCGGAGCCAGAGCCAGCACAGCTTTGTCCACGACCGCGATGGATACATCCGCGCGGACCGGCTCCCCATTCACGTCCTTCGTCTGAATGGCGTATGTGACCTCCTCGCCGGGTCCGGCCGATTTTTTGTCTGTGGAAACTTCGACCTCGATAGTCTTCATTTGAGAGTCGATGTTTATGCGCGTCATACCGATCTTGAACGCCGGGAAGGATTCGTCCCTGGCACCACGAATGACGGTCACCGATACATAGGCGGCCGGCGCCAGCTCGTCTGTGACGGGCACCGTGTAAATGGTACTGGTCCCCTCGAGCAGGACCACTTCCTGTTTGTAGATGTGACCGCGTTCATAGGTCACCAATGCATACACTTCCCCTTCGAAGGGCTGGGCGATCAGGATCTCCGCCGTGTCGCCGGGTGTGTATGAATCCTTGTCCGCGATCAGGCTGAAGGTGCGGTCGTTGGTCTGTTTCCAGGTCACGTCCTGCGCGCCTGCGACCCATAGATAAGTCGAAGCCTGATGCGAATTTCCCTTCGAATCGCGCACCGTCACCACCGCCTTGTACACTCCGCCGGCAGGCGGCGTGAAACTCACCTGCGCGGTTCCATCCTCGCCAGTGATGGCGGTTTGTGTTCCTGAAGGAATCTCCTTGACGGAGGTCACCCAGCGCAGCTGTCCCTGCCGGTCCTTCTCCTGGACACTAAACCAGCGGCGTTCAACGAAACTGACCGCGACATTCTGGCCTGGGACCGGGTTCGAGTCCCAATCCAGGACGACCAGATCGAATCGAGTCGGTTCACCGCGGGTTCCGACGTAAGTCTCGGAACGGATGCCGGCATAGGCCTGGCTTTGATGCAAAACGAAGCCGGTGCTTCCGCTCACCGTGTTGCCTGCCACATCCGTCACGTTGGCAGAAAGCGTAAATTGGCGGCTGATCTTCTGCTCCCCGAGTTCCAGGGAAAGCGGAATCTCCAGACGGCCGTTTTCATCGGTCTCCCCTTTGCCCTCCTTGAACATGTCCTTTCCCGTGGTGGATCCGGGTGACCAATAGACATCGCGGTCCCAATCCATGAAGCTGTATCGGTCGTAATCTCCAGAAGGATAAAAATAGAGAGGAGAGGATTCAAGAAACCAGTTTACATTTGCTTCCTTCAGGCTGCCCCCTGAATAGTATGCAGCATCCAGGCTGACCTTGACCGCCTCCCCGGCGAGGGCATTCGCCTTGTCCGGCGAGAGCAGCACCTCGAACTCGGGTTTTCTATACTCGGCAACATTGAAAGTGACTGTGGCGAAAGGCGCCTCATCCGGGGCAGGAGAGGGATAGGCGGAAATCGTATAGGAACCCAGGGAAACGGTTTCGGCCAATTTCACATTCCCGCTGAAGCTGCCCTGCGCGTTGACGTTCACCTCCTCGGTGTAGATCTTTTCCCCCCATTGTTCCACGACAACGTATACAGTTTTCTGCTCTGGCAGGCTGTAGTGCAGGTCATCGTTCTGCCTCAGGATTCCCTTGAAGTACACCTCCTGATTTGGGCGGTAGACCGGCCGATCTGTATACAGGTAACCGAACAGGCTTTCCTCGCCTGCGTATTAGTTCTCGTAAATTCCGAAATCGCCGGTGGAAACTCCGCTGCCCCAATTCAAGGCGGTGAAACCGAATTCCTTCACGCCTTCGGCGAACGCGTACACTGGATGATCCACATTCTTCAGATAGGCCAGGCCGTCCTTGTTTGTTCTTACCATGCCCAGCGGGAGGAATTCATCGTCAAAGAATGAAACTGGAATCCCTGCACGCGGCCTGCCGCTTTCCAGGTCGGTCACCCAGGCCAGTCCTTCCGTTGGCGTACCCTTGAAGGTGAGGTTGTCAGTGGCGACGATGAATACGAATCCCTGATAGTAATTGGTCTCATACTCGAGGGTTCCGCTGCGCAAACCGATGAAATAGAATCCCGGATCCAGCGGGGAACCGTCCGCAGTCTTCAATGAATAATGCTCATACTGGGTTTGGTTCCGGGTCTCCGAGCGGGCGGACCACTGCTGGAGCGGCTTCGTGGCGGGGTCGAATTCGGCCGTTGCGAGCGTACCATCCTGCAAGTCGACGAATTGGTTCGCAGTGATCTCATGGACCGTGATTCCCGCGGATCCAATGTTCAGGTGCTCGAAATATACATCCTGGTCCCCTTGTGCGCGGTAGACCAACGGCGTCCAGGGGAGTACGAGTCGCGCATAGGGTCGATAGTCCCCGTTTACGAACTGATAGGCGTACCCGTCCCGGATTTGATTTCCATAAATATCCTGCATGCCGGGCAGGATGCGAACGACGTACCCTGTGGCAGGCGCGAGGCCGTGGATATACAGGCTGTTATCGTATTCGTTGAAATACATCTGCGGTTCGCCCTCGATCGCAGGCGATATCAGCACGCGGGATTTCAGGCTGTCGAAATCCATGGGCGAGGCGAATTTGATCTGGATGTAGGCCTGGAACTCCTCATTCATGGAATCCGGCGCCGGCAGAACTTCGGTGATGGCCGGGTAGGGAACGGTGGCGAATTGCAGTTGCAGTCCCTCGCGCAATCTCCCGCCGTCCTGCGCCTGTGCCTGATCGGCGAGCGTAAGCTCGTAGAACCCGGCCAGCATGAAATTCCGGCGCGGTATGACCTTCACCGAGGTCGAATCCTCGTTCCATTTGAATTCGATGGGGAAGGAGGCGGAGGTTTCGCGGTTTATGATCGCGGTTCCTGCTTCCACGCTGCCGCGATCCATCGGCTGTCCGAAATTGACAATGAAAGCCTGATCCAATCGAATCCCGCTCACTTCGGTGTGTGGATTGTAGGGACCATCCTCAAGCAGGTAATCGGCAATGTATGGCTGGCGTGTGTGGAACTCCCAGGTGAATGGATCGAGGAGCGAATTCCCGTTCGTGTCCGTCAGGCCCGCCTCCACCCGGACCTGGTAACGTGCGCCGCTTAACAGGATCCCCTGCGGCTGGAACACATACACCGAAGAATTCACCCAGGTGCCTGTCCCTTCGAGCTCAGGTGTGAACTTGAAGGGCTGCGGCAGGTTGGATCCTTCCTCCTCGATCTGCAATGGGACGACCGGGTGATTGAAGATCGCAGTGATGCTCGTGTTCAATTCAACCTCAGCGGTTCCTGCCGATGGGAAGACTTGAGCCACCGCGAGCGCCTCCACGGTGGTGAAGTTGAAGTTCAATTCTTCGTTGAGGATTGTCGCATCCAGCGCGGCAGCGTCCGTGGTAAAGACGGCGGTGTATTCTGTGCCAGGGAAGTATTTTCCTGCTGGGGTAAAGACCAGGGTTTTGGCGTCGCGCCAGGAGATTGTGCCCGGGACCGGTTCGAGGTCCGGACCACGAAGCGAGAACGAGCTCTCCGTGCTGGAGGGATCCATATCCTTGTCGAATGTGAAAGCAATTTCCGAATCCAATTCCAGCCGCTGACCTTCGATCGGGTCCTGTGCCACCACCTGCGGACTGCTGGGTTTCACTTCGACCGACAGTTCCTGATTGAGCACGAGGCTGCGTGTGACGAGCAGCACCAGGGCAATCAACAGGATCGCGGCACCGGCGCGGAGGACAATCTTCTGGTTCATCTTTCACCTGGCCTTGTTTGAAATCAGTATCCTTTGAGTTGATTGTGCTGTCCCCTAAGACGATCTGGAGCAGGATCTGGTTCCTCCTCCATTGGAGCAGTATTATCACCATCTCAGAGTAGAATCATAAGCGCTCAATGAAAACAAACAAACTCCTGAAATCCATAACCGATTTGAGTAAAGGGGACTGGCGTACGCTGTATCGGGAATTTTCCTCTCCGATCACCTCACTGGATTGCGGCCGCAAGTGTGCGCCGCATAACCCAGGTGGAAAGCCTTTTTGCTGCGATATTTGTCACGCCGTTCCCGCGGCGTATGAAATCGAATGGAGCTACTTCCAACTTCATACCAATCTGTGGCATGTGTACCGCGGTGATGAATGCGGCCAGGGTTCAGACGGGGAAAATCCGGCAGATTCCCTGCCGGAGCACATGCTCCTGCTGGCTTGTCTAGGTCCGGATCGCTGCCAGCGAGAGTATCGGGCATTGAGCTGCCGGCAGTTCCCGTTCTTTCCGTACGTTTCCTCTGATTACCGCTTCCTCGGCCTGGCATGCGAGTGGGAATGGCAGGATCGATGTTGGGTGATGAGCCACCTTCACAAGGTGTCACAGGCTTACCGCCGCCAATTCATCGAAATTCACGACCGGCTGTTTTCTTTGTTCCAGGAGGTGTTCGAAGATTACGCCCGCCATTCAGAGCGTCTGCGCGCATACCATCGGGTAAAGGGGCGCAGATTTCCACTGCTTCATCGCAACCATGGTGATTACCTGGTCAGCCCAGGGTCTGAACGCATGCAGCGCGTCATCCCCCGGACACTCCCAAAGCATGGCAATTACCGCAGATGAACCACTACCATTCGCAATCCGGCGCGGTATTGAGCCCGGCCGGTTTCCCAATTTGTTTGTACATGGTCACGTCGGTGAACGGTCTTCCCAGGATGCCATCATGGATGGCCCACGAACGCTTGCGAATCGATCCGGCGGTATCGGGCATGCGGAAGGGCGTGGAGCCATCCAGCCGGGCGTAAAGGTCCCCGCCCGCCTGGAATCCGGCGTGGATGTCCTCCATCATCCGTTTTCCCATTTGGTACGCGAATCCGTTGCGTTCGAAGATCACCGCATTATGGTAGTACAACGGTTCCACGAAATACATGTCATGCCCGAGGGATTGTATGAATTTTTCGAAATCCCGAACGGCCGGCCCCAGCATACCCAGGCCGTGCCTCACCTGTCCCGGAGTCAATCCGGCCTGCATGGCGGCGCGTTCGGCCTCGAGGTTTCTTTTGAGCGTACCGAATTTGGTGGGTGACCCGTCCGGCAAGCGGTCGACGTCGAAGCGCGGCGAATCGGGATCGTTCAGGATGTAGAGCAGCACGTGGATCTGCCCGTTCATCGTGTCGGCAAGGTGGGCGTACAGGATCGGGTCCGGGAATCGCTTCTCGTGGAAGAGGCTCATCTCGACCGAGCTCGTTCCGGGCGCGAACTTGAATTTCAAAAATTGCTGGATGCGTTCGGAATCCGCATCCGGGAGTTGAAAGCGTTCCAGCAAAGGCGTGGGAATGTAGCGGGAGTAGATCGCCCGTTTTTCCCGCTCGGGCAGGCGGTTGATTCCGCCGATGGAGGAGGGGGGCATGGTCATCTCACCCGGGCGGCGCGTTCGTGGGTGCGGGCCTCATCGCGTTTGGCGATGGCGGCGCGCTTGTCGTAGGCTTTCTTGCCCTTCGCCAGGGCGATCTCGATCTTGGCCCGGCCGTCCTTCAGGTACACCCGCGTCGGGACGATGGTCATTCCCTTCATGCGGACGTTGTTCCACAATTCCCGAATCTGCTTTTTGTGAAGCAGCAGCCGGCGCTTGCGTTTCGGGTCGTGGTTGAAACGGCTCGCCTGTTCGTAAGGGGCGATGTGCGCCTCGATCAGCCAGGCCTGCCTGCCATTCTCGACATCCACATAGGATTCCTGAATGCTGATCTGACCGGCGCGTATGGATTTGATCTCGGTCCCCTGCAGGGCGATGCCCGCGTCGTATTTGTCCATCAGATGATATTCGAAACCCGCTTTTCGGTTGGTCGCGATCACTTTCACGTTCCCGGACATGGAGTCATTCTAACACAACGATTTATCCCCACTTCAGGATGGCCAGGCCGGCAAGAAAGCGAAATGCAGCAAAAACCAGCAAGGCGGTGGAGAGTCCGATCTGATCGGCGAAGTACGGTCCGGCCAGGGACCCGACCAGGATCGAACTGTTCAGGATGATGTTGTACCATGCGAGGTGGGCCGGCCTGTCCCTGGCCGGGGTGTGCTCCAACAGGTAGTTGGCATACGAGCCGCTGCTGATCGCGAACAGGAACCCACCGAAGAAATTGATCAAATAGAAATGCCAGGCGGTCGAACTCAGGGCGATCGCAAAAGGGAAAAGCGCCATGCCGGCCACTCCCACTCCGGTGGCAGCCTTGTGTCCCAACCGCTGTACGACCTTTCGCAATTGCGTGGACCCGATCAGGACCGTGAAATACAGGATCGCAGTTCCCAGGCCGATCTGATCGTCCGACAAGCGGATCTCACGCACGTAATACATCGGGAAGAGGGGAGCCGCGAGATATTGCAGGAGGTGAAACCCGAGCAATCCCAACAGCACGCGCTTGAAGGGAGTCTCCCAAATGTCGAGGCGGAGAACGGATTTCCAGCTGCGTCCCGGGCGTCGGGATTTCGCCCTCCCGGTTGTGACCCGTGCCTGCCTTGCGGAGGCACGCCTGTGCAAGGGTCGTATATGGTACATGTGGTAACTGCTGATCGCCGCGCCGATCGTACCGATCAGGAAGACCACCTGGTAACCGATGGGAAAGGCGAGATTCTTAAGCAGGTATCCACTGACCAGGGAGGTGAGCATGTAGGTGATAGAAAAGGTCACATTGCGGTTGCCGGCGACATGCGCACGATATTCCCCCGGTACGGCTTCGGCGAACAGGGCGTTGAATCCCACTCCAAGCGGTGTGTAGGGGATCGCCATCAGGAAGGTGAGGCCGATCAACGCCCAGACCTGTCCCTGATTGTCGAAGATCCACGGCAGCGGAATCCACAAGGCGTAACCCATACGGAAGAGCACCGAGGACCAGAACACGACTCTTCCGGTGGACTGCCGCTCGATCCAGCGGCCGGCGGGAATGGCGAGCAGCAGGTTGACGACGCCGGTGACCGCTGCCAAAAGTCCGATCTGCACTCCGCTGGCGCCCAGGCGTGCGGCGTAAACATTCAGAAAGTTGATGGCGGAACCGCTCAGGATGCCAAAACCCGCAATGTCGAGATACAGGTGATGGAAGTTGGGGCGGAATTTGGAGGGGATATCCGATTGACCCATGAAACGCGCGAACATGGGAAGGATTATAACCATTGGGAAAGTCCTTTTTCGTGAACCCGCCGCCAATTTACCGCAGAGACCCCAAAGAATTCCTTGTGTTATTCTCTGTGGTAAAACCAATACTCGTGAATCACAGGATTACCATGTCGTTGAGAGCGAACGCTCTTGAGCGTGCGAAGCAACCCCCATTTGGCAAGAAAATCGTCCAAAAATCCGGGGTGACGACGGGTTACGCCCTGTTCGCAACGACACCGAATCTATGATCCTTCGAATTCTTGCCTTGAGAAAAGCGATGGCTGCCAGCCTTGGGGTGCGGTAAAATCTGATCAGAAGTTGAACAGGTCTGAAACCGACAAGATTATTCTTACTGGAGAAACCCATGACAACCGTACGAACCGATGCATTCAAGCTTGGAGACAAATTTGCAACACTGCTCGGTGATGAAGTACAGGTGGGACAGGCGGCGCCGGAGTTCACCTGTGTGATGACCGGCTGGAAGAACGTAAATCCGCTCGAGGAATCCAGGGGCCGTGTGGTGATCCTGTCTGCCGTACCCTCGCTGGATACCGAGGTGTGCGATCGGGAGACGCGGCGTTTCAATGAGGAAGCCGCGAAACTTGGCGAGGATATCCTGATCTACACCATCAGCACCGATTTTCCCATGGCGCAAAAGCGCTGGTGCGGCGCCGCCGGCGTGGAGCGGGTAAAGGTGGTTTCGGATGTGATCGATACGGATTTTGGACTTAAATACGGCCTCCTGATCAAGGAACGCCGCTACCTGCGCCGCTCGGTTTTCGTCGTCGGCCGGGATGGCAAGTTGACCTATGTTAACTACCTGCCTACGCTCGGGCAGGAACCGGATTACGACGAGGTCATCCAGGCCGCGCGCAAGGCGTTGACATAACTGTGAGTCGCGGGCACGTCCCTCTCGGAGATCTAGGAGGAGGCGTCGCCAGCGTTACATCCATCGTTCAAAGAACGGATACTTGTTAGTTGGGTTGGGTTGGAATCGGATGCTAGAATGTCCTTGAATGAGACGTTTCATCAACCGTCCGGGATAAGGGAACGAGCAGAAAGACAAAGACCGCGCCTCTTCATGGTGCGGTTTTTGATCTCACCCGGGCTGAGGAGGAAGCAATGACCGAACCTCGCAAGAAAATGACCCTGCCGGGTTTGTTCCAAAAAGTGAGGGAGGGCAAACCCATCACCTGGTTGACCTGTTACGATTACCCGACCGCGCACATGCAGGAACTGGCGGGGGTGGATATGATCCTCGTCGGCGACAGCCTGGGCATGACCATGCTCGGCTACGACAGCACCCTGCCGGTGACCATGGAGGACATGATCCGCCACTCCGCGGCGGTTCGCCGCGGTTCCCCCAACGCCTGGCTGGTGGGGGATATGCCGTACATGAGCTACCAACCGAGCGTCGAAACCGCCATCCGCAGCGCCGGGCGATTCATGGCGGAGGCCGGCTGCGATTCGATCAAACTCGAGGGCGGCGTGGAAATGGCCGATCGGGGCGAGGGCATTGTCCGTGCCGGCATCCCCGCCATGGGGCATCTCGGCCTTACGCCGCAAAGCGTGAGCGCCCTGGGAGGCTTTCGATTGCAGGGGAAAGGTGCGGCCCAGGCGAAAAAGATCCTCGACGACGCGCGTGCACTCGAGGAAGCCGGCGCCTTTTGCATCCTGCTTGAACTCGTCCCGGATCGTTTGTGCAAGTTGATCACCGCGCGAGCCCGCAACTGCATCATCATGAGTCTTGGTTCCGGCCCGCATGCGCACGGGCAGTTGTTGATCTATCACGATGCGTTTGCGCTGTATCCCAAATTCAAGCCGCGCATGGCCAAGGTCTTTGCCGATGCGGGAGCGGTGATCCGCGCCGGGCTCGAAGCCTATGTGAAGGAGGTCAGCGAAAAGACCTTCCCTCAACCGGAGAATTGGTTTGGCATGCCGGATGAAGATTACGATGAACTGTTGAAGATGCTGGAACCATCCTCCTGAGAATCCGAGAAAGGATATTCCCATGACCGATCTGCGAAAGCGACTCAAGATCCCCGGCTCCAAACTGGCCGGGTTGAATGCCGTTCTGCTGGACGAGAACAATCGTCTCGTGAACGATGTCCTGGATGCGATCGCCAAATATGGAACCCCGAAGACGATCAATCGCAAAGCACAGGCGGCGCGCGAATTGCCGGCCCTGTTGAAGAGGGTGAAATCTGCAAAGCCTGAATATCTGGATGATCTCGAATGGCTGACCCAGCAGCGGGACCGGAAGGCCTTTGTTTCCGTGGCGGATTACCGGCGGAAAATCCTGGGGGAGCGGGCGGAGGGGATGAAATTCAAGGATGAATCCGCCGTGACGCTGGAGGTCAGCGCTCTGCAATACTTTCCATGGGTGATCGCGGCGGCGAAGCGCGCGATCGGGGAGAAGTCGCTCATGCCGGGACGCTGGATCAAGGTGCGCAAAATGAAGGAGCAGGAAGCCGATGGCGACCTGGCTGCGATCGCGGCGGCCATGAACATCATCGGCGCCAGCTATGTCGAAACCCTGGATACCAAGGGCGCCGATGGATCGAACGTTCATCTGAACGGGCCCGAGACCATCACCGGCTACTTCGGCGGCATCGGTCAGCCCAACGACTACGCCCTGAAATGGCTGGATGAGTTTCTATACTATTACACCAAATACGGCGTGCAGCAGGTGCTGAACTTCAATGCCGGCACGATTCTGATTGCCTTCCTGATCCACCGCCTCGGGATCGACATCGAGTTCAAGATCTCCGTCTTCTTCGGCAGCGACAATCCGTATCACGCCTTTTGGACCCTGCTGGCGGCCAAGCTCTTCTCGCGTGAAGATGGAACCACTCCATTGATCGGTTTCAACTGGTCGAATTCGGTGAACAACCAGACCCTGGAGCTCACCTCGGACGTTCGCCGGCAGCTGGGCTTCGAGCAGGTCGTTCGCTTCGAGCATCACATCGTGGAAACCTGGAAGAGCATCGTCCGGCAGCCATACGATCGCCGCGCCGAGTTAATTCAACTGGCGGATCATGTGGCGAACATCTCTGCCAAGCACGAAGGCGGTGACCCGGAAGTGGACAGCCAGCGCGCCCACCCTTCAGACATCCTGGATTACTTCAGGGAAAAGAAGGAGGTGATTCAAAGCGGGGACTGGGACAACATGCAGTTGAACTTCCTGGACAAGGTCGCAGCGGTCAATCACACCGCGCAGGCATTGACCGAGGCTGGCCTGAGTTTCATCGCTGCCTCGAAGTTGCACCAGTAGCCTGCAAGAAAATATTTAGACAAAACACAAATTCGGCGGCCTCCTTAGAGCCTGCTTGAGGAGCGCCGCCGAATTTTTCCTGCCCCATCCTTTTCAACACCCCTCTTCATTTATAATTCACAGTGAGAAATCGAATCATGCAAAGTTATGCGAGATTTTTTGCGCCGTTTCTGATGGGGATGCTTTTGTTGACCGGCTTCATGGGTCTCCCCAGCGAGGAACAGGTGCTGAAAAGATATCAGCAAGGTATCACCTCGCCCTCTCAATTGATCGAGGCTGTCAATGGGCTGCGTCAATCCCAGGGTTTGCCGGCCCTCAAGGTTCATCCCATCCTGATGCAAACTGCGCAGAGTCAGGCGGATTACATGGCCTCGACCGGGCAGATCACCCAAAACCGGCCGGGAGGCATGACCTACACTCAGCAACTGCTCTCGCTCGGCTTTCCTCTGGCGGGAGACCTCTCCCTGGGTGGGTTTCGCGCGGAAAATATCATGATGCAGACCGATCCTCTGGTGTGGAGCGGTGTGCCGCCGGTCTGGCAGGACGCGGATCACATGAACACCATGCTCTCACAAAACTTCACCCATATCGGGGCAGGGGTATCCCAAAGCGGAGCCGGTTACTATTACGCCGTGGATTGTGCGGCGGTGACCGGGTCCGGTCAGATGCAGGGGAGCGCCGGGTCAATCCTGACCTCGATGCCGGGCGGTGCTGAGGGCGCAGGCGGTCAACCGATCAGCCAGTACATGGTGCCGGTAGCCAGGAGCACCGCCCTTCCCGATGGGGATGTTTTCCACACGGTGCAGTACGGGCAGACGTTGTGGACCATCGCCATCGAGTATGGAACGACCATCAAGAACATCCAATCCCTGAACAACCTCGGAGAGGACTTGGTCATCTTCCAGGGACAGAAGCTGCTGGTGATCAAGGGTGCAACCCAACCGGCTCCCGAATCGCCAACCAATCCACCTGCGGAGATACCCGCCGGGACGAAGACCCCAGCCTCATCCCCGACAACAATCCCTGCGCTTTCGACATCCACGACCATCCCGACCGAATCAGGAATTGCAGACGAAGAAGATCCTCAATCCTCCTCCAGTTCCGTTTCCTCGAAGATCCTGGTGGTTGTTCTGATCGTCGCGGCCTTCGTTGGAGCTGGCATGGCAGTCTGGTTGATCCGGGATCCGCGAAGTTGATGACATTCTATTGGCGACGAGCAGCCCTGAACCATCGTATACAGCTTTGGGTGCAGGAGTAATTCACATGGATATTTCACTCGCTCTGGGCGGCGGGGGGGCCAAGGGAAATTCGCATATCGGGGTCATTCGCAGGCTGACGAACGAAGGGTACCGGATTCAGGCTGTCGCAGGGACCAGTTTCGGCGGATTGGTGGCTGTGCTGTACGCAGCCGGATATTCGGCTGATGAAATCGAGAGGATTTTTTCTGATGTCGATCAAAGCCGGCTGTACCGGCGGGAGCCCCAGGATGGGCCGGCGCTGTTGGGCCTGGCCGGGGTTCGGAAATGGCTGCGCGATGTCGTCGGCGACAAGACATTCGAGGATCTGAAAATTCCCTGCGCCGTGACCGCCGTGGATATTCATTCCTCGAATGAGGTGATCCTTGCCAGCGGTTTCCTCAAGGATGCGATCCTGGCCACCATCGCCCTGCCCGGAATCTTCCCGCCGCACAAGATCAATGAATGGGTGTTGATGGACGGCGGCGTTCTGGATCCCGTGCCCGTCAGCGTGGCGCGCATGCTTGCTCCCGACCTGCCCGTGGTGGCGGTTGTGCTGACCGATTCCCTTCAGGCTCCCGTGCGCGCGTACCATCTCCCCATGCCGTCCATCCTGCCTCGATCGATCATGGATCGAATTTCGCGCATGAACTTCGCCCAAGCATTCGACATCTTCATGCGCGCCGTGGATCTGAGCGGTCGATCCGTGGCGTATTACCGGCTTCAGGTGGACGCGCCGGAAGTGATCGTGCGGCCGGAGGTCCAGCATCTCAGCCTGTTGGACAAAGTGAATGTGCGCGAAGTGGTGCGCCTGGGTGAGACTGCCGTTGAACGCGCCCTGCCTGAACTCGAACGCGTCACCTCCTGGGTCAACCGCCTCGGAAGGAAACTGGTGAAGGTTTTGCGATGACCCGTGACCTTCGGAAATATATGAAGCAGACCAATACGCGCCTGGTGCTGGGTGCGCTCCTGCTGCTGTTCGTCGTCGGAGTGGGATTGATCGGTTGGATCTACGGATTCGGGGCGGCGGTCATGGGCTTTCTCTGCCTGCTGGCCGCCTTCCTCCCGATCGGGTTAATTCTCCTGGCCTTGAATTTTTCTGATTGGATCTTGAAGCAGGCCGGCCGTGATTGACTCTGAAGTCGTCGCATTCAACGAGTGGGTGATGCGCGTGCGTCCCTGCGCGATGGACCATCCAAGACTGCTTGTGCTGATTCATGGGTGGACGGGTGATGAGAATTCCATGTGGGTCTTCACAGGCGGGTTTCCTGCCACCAGTTGGATCATGGCTCCACGGGCGCCTCACTCCTCCGGGCAGGGAGGGTATTCGTGGAGGCCTGCGGATCCTGAGACCTTCGGCCGGCCGAGCGTCGAGACACTTAAGCCTGCAGCATTGCGCTTGATGCAATTGATCGACCAATATTCGTCCTCGATCGGGCTGAATGCGGATGCGGTCGATCTAGTGGGATTCAGCCAGGGGGCGGCCTTGGTGAACTTGCTGGGGATGCTGTATCCGCAGCGGGTGCGCAAGATGGGCGTGCTGGCGGGTTTTGTGCCCTCCGGTTATGAGGAGTTTTTGGAGCAGCGACCCCTGGCGGGGAAGAAGATCTTTGTCGCGCATGGGACACAGGATAAACTGGTTCCACTGGAACGGGCGCGCGCTTCGATCGAGATCCTCGAGATTGCCGGGGCGCAGGTATCGTATTGCGTGGATCAGGTGGGACACAAGGTAAGCGCCAATTGCCTGCGCGCCCTCGAGAAATATCTCGCAGATTAATTCCTTCTCACCCCTCCGTTGACGATGGTTTTGATTGCAGGTATGCTTGCATTCTGAGTTGTTCAGAAAGGGTTTCGATGGACAGGAATCTCTCACGTCGTGATTTTCTTAAACTCTCCGGACTTGGGCTGGGCACACTGGCATTTAAGCCATTTTATCTGGATTCCCTTTACATACCGAAACGATTGCCTCAATTTCCCGCCAGTGAAATAATCGGGCGGATCACGGATCCGGATGTGGATTTACGCAATACTCCAACTAACGATCCCAATCTGAATACTTCCATAAGCAAACTTGGGGCGGATACCCTGGTTGAATGGAATCGGGAAGTCATCGGCAGGGTGGTTGGGGGTTTATCCAATCAGCGCTATGTTGAAACGCCGCAGGGATATGTCTATGGTTCCGTAGTTCAACCAACGCGGAATTCGCCAAATACGCCCGTCACTCAAATCCCGGCTGGTCAGCCGGGATTCTGGGCGGAGGTGACTGTACCGTACATTGACCTGACTCTCGAAGGTGTGGTGGCGTCACCATGGATGCAGGACCATATCACCTACAACTTTCCGCCGCGCTTGTATTACGGTCAGGTGGTCTGGATTGACCAGGTGCGGACAACGAACGGCTTCGCGGAATATCGCTGGAATGAGGGTGCGGAGGGACACGGATATGGATATGGTGCCTACGGTGAATTCTTCTGGGCTGATGGGGCTGGATTAAAGGTTCTTGCCGATGCCGATGTGGCTCCCGTCACTCCAGACATCGATCCTGGAGAGAAGACCATCGACGTGAATTTGTTTTATCAGACCCTTACCTGTTATGAGGGAAAGGATGAGGTGTATTTTTGCAGGATCTCCAGCGGCATCACGGTGGACCTCGCAACCGGCGGTATCTCGGACAAGCTCGCTACTCCCGAGGGGACGTTATTTACACATTGGAAAATCATATCCAAAAACATGACTGCCGGTTCAGTGCAAACAGGTTATTCCACGCCTGCCGTACCGTGGTGTACATTCATCAGCGGTGACGGGATTGCCATTCATGGCGCCTTCTGGCACAACGCATTCGGTGAAAAACGTTCACACGGTTGCATCAATGTCGCTCCGGCAGATGCAAAATGGATTTTCCGCTGGACGACGCCTTATGTCTCGCTGACACAAGGGGAGGACCGTCGTACACTTCCCGACCATGGCACAATCGTGAACTCGAAAGATTTGAAGGCATAACGTTATCAAGGAAAGTGAAAATTGAATTCAATTCTGTCTCTCCGCCTTAACGGAATTGAATCGTGCATTCGCCGACCTTGAATTTACCTGCTTCGACGCCGGCGG
>Ga0194127_10003303_pt1 | contig 20856 bp, 19 predicted proteins | sample TA2KigC100mmetaG_FD_148624 | JGI IMG/M metagenome (GOLD analysis project Ga0194127, IMG submission 148624) | Freshwater microbial communities from Lake Tanganyika, Tanzania - TA2015036 Kigoma Deep Cast 100m | ecosystem: Environmental > Aquatic > Freshwater > Lake | place: Tanzania: Lake...
CCCCAGGAGCCCGCGCTGAACCGCCTTGCGGCAGGCTTCGCCGCGCGCGCCGGCTTCGAGGCGGGAAGCCAGCGAGAAAGGCGTGGAGACCCCGGCGAGGAAGAGGAAGAGCGGGAAGATGAGGTCGTAAGGGAGGAAGCCGTCCCATTCGACGTGACGCAGGAGCCCGTTCATCCAGCCGAGCCAGTTCCAGCCCGTGAGCGCATGCAGCGAGGTCACGATCGCATGGCCTCCGACGATCCAGAAGAGGTCGAAGCCGCGCAGGGCGTCGAGGGACAGCAGACGTTCAGACTTCGGGGCAGGAGTCTCCATGGGGGTAAGGCCTTTCTACGCATGCTCCGGGTGAGGTCTACCTGGAATGGCGTTTCAAGAGGCCAAGGCGGCCAAGCCAGCCCGTGCCCGCTTGCCCACTTGCCAGCCTGCGCCCTCGCCTTTTTGCGGCACTCACATCCGCTCCACCGGCTCGATGCCGAGGAGGCGTAGGCCCGTCTCCATGACGGCGCAGGTGCGCGCGCAGAGCATGAGGCGGCGGGCCTTCACGGCAGGATCGTCCACGATGACGCTGTCGGCGGCGTAGAAGGTTCCGTAGGCGGCGGCGAGCTCGTGCAGGTAGGTGCAGAGGTGGTGCGGACGAAGCTCTTCGAGCGCCTGGTCGAGCGCGGCAGTAAACGCCAAGAGCTTGCGGGCGAGCGCAATCTCAGCTGGGGTCTCCGGATCGGTCGCACCTTCCTCGCCCTGCCCTACGGCCAGTCCGCTCTTGCGGAAGATCGAGCGGACGCGGACGACGGCGTACATGAGGTACGGCGCGGTGTTGCCTTCGAACGCGAGCAGCTTGCCCCACGAGAAGGTGTAATCCATCGTGCGGTTCGACGACAAGTCGGCGTAGCGCATGGCGGCGACACCGATAGCCTTACCGATTGCCTTGCGCTCGGCTTCGGGTAGGTCAGGGTTCTTGCTGGTGACGGCTTCGAAGGCGAGCTTCTCGGCCTGGTCGATGAGTTCCTGCAGGCGCACCGGCTCGCCGGACTTGGTCTTGATGGCCTTACCGTCCTCGCCGAGGATCGTTCCGAACCAGACGTGACGGAGGCGCGGCAACTTGCGGCCCGAAGCCCTGAACCACTTCGCGCCCGTCAGGAAGAGCTGCTGGAAGTGGTCCTGCTGACGTCCGTCGGTGACGTAGACAATCTCGTCGGCCTTGAAGAGCTCGGCGCGATACAGGAGCGTGGCGAGGTCGGTGGAAGCGTAGTTGGACGAGCCGTCCTTCTTGCGCACGATGAACGGCATCTTCGTCTCGGCGTCGCGCGCGAAGCGCGGCTCCTCGTCATGCCAGACCACGAGGGCGCCTTCGCTCTCCTCGGCCAGCTTGTGCTTTGCGAGCTCGGCGTAGACCTGGTCGACCTTGTCGCGGTAGAAGGATTCGCCGAGGATGACGTCGGTCTTGAGGCCGAACTGGTCGTAGATGCGCTGGCAGGCGGCGTTGGAGACCTCGACGATCTCCTTCCAGAGAGCCGTGTTCGCGGGGTCGCCCGACTGCAGCTTGGCGAGCCCGGCGCGGGCCGCATCCATCAGCGTTGGGTCGGCCTTGGTAGCGGCGCTGCCCTCCTTGTACAGACGCTCGAGGTCCTCGAGGACCGTCGGACTCTTGGCGTCGAGCCGAAAGCCGGCTCGGCGGATGGCGAGGATGAGGATGCCGAAGTTCGTGCCCCAGTCACCGATGTGATTGTCGCGGACGAGGTCGGCGCCGCAGAACGCGATCAGCCGCGCGACGGCCTCGCCGATGACAATCGGGCGGAGGTGCCCGACATGCATCGGCTTAGCGGTGTTCGGCGAAGGGTAGTCGATGATGACCTTGCGGCCGCCCATCAGGCGGGCCGCGCCAGCGCGCCATTTGGATTCGTCGCGATACTCGCGGAGCCAGGCCCCGAGGGCGGCGGGCGTGAGCTTGAAGTTGATGAAGCCCGGGCCGGCGACCTCCATCCGCACGATCTCGTCGTCCAGCCCGCCCTGGGCGCGGACGGCTTCGACGAGCGCCGTGGCGAGGGCGCGCGGATTGGCCTTCGCCTGCTTCGCCGCCGCGAGCACGCCGTTGGCCTGGAAGTCGGCGTGGCGGGGGTCGGAAGGCTTTAGCTCCGGATTGAAGCCGGCACCCAGCGCGGGCACGGACTCGGCGGCGCGCCTCAGAAGGGCGTCGAGCTCACGTGCGGGATTAAACCAGACGGACATGACTTCAAGCCGTATGCCGCCCCGCCCCTTCGGCAAGCGAAGAAGGCCTGATAGGGCTAGGGTTAGGGCCCCAACAGGCGACAGGAGAACCCTCCCACCGCCTTGCTCCGGCACCTACTGGCCCAAGCCTTGGCCCTGCAATCCTACTTCAACGTCTTCAGATAGGCGAAGAGGTCGGCGATCTGATCGTCAGCGAAGCCGTCGAGCAGTCCTTCAGGCATGAGCGAGCGGCGCAGATACTTGGTCGAGCGCACCTCCGCCTTGGGCACGCGCCGGTCGGGTCCGCCGGGCTGGCGGATGACGTAGGCCGTGGCGTCCTCCGAGACGTAGAAGGCCTCGATGACCTCGCCCGTCCGGGTCTCGAGACGGAAGATGCGGTAGGCGGCTTCGATCGCGGCGTTGGGGTCGATGATGTTGCGGATGACGGCCTCCATGCCCATGGCGCCGGCTCCGGAGAGATTGGGTCCGATCTGTCCGCCCTGGCCGTTGATCACATGGCAGGACTGGCAGAGCGCGGCCAGCGCCCTGCCCTTCGCGGCATCACCGCCCTTGGCGGCGAGCGCGGTGAAACGGGCGGTCTTGGCCTCGAGGGCCGAGAACTGCGAGGCGTTGAGGAGCGGGGGCGCGTCAGTGGTGCGCGCGATGCGGGCTCCCTTGCCCAGTTTGCCCCAGGCGGCGTCACCGGCGGCGGAAAGGAACACGAGGCCGGCCGGAGCCGTCTTCTCACTGGCGAAGGTGCGGGTCATGTGGGACCGCACTTCGGCGGGCTTGCGTTCGACGTTCCAAACGCGGTACTCGGCGAGAGCGCCCTGCGTGCCGCCCTGCGGCGTGGACCAGGCGATGGTGAGCCCGGCGAGGTCATGGCCATGGGCGGCCTTGGCGGTGCCGGTGAGTTCGCCGTCCTGGAAGAGGCGCAGCACGCCCTGCGCGTCGCGGGTGACGGCCACATGGGTCCAGATGCCGGAAGATATCGGCCTGGAAGAGACGACGGCGTCACGGATCTCGGCGCCGAGATAGGCGCGGAAGATTCCGCCGGCGAAGTTCAGATCCAGCACGCCCCGGGCTCCGAGGATGCTGTCGTTGTTGTCGACCTTGCCGTCGAGGCGCACCCAGGTCTCCACGGTGAATGGACCTTTGAGCGCGAGCCCACCCCTGGCGACGGCATCGTTGGATCCGTCGAGCACGAGCACGCTGCGGAAGACGCTGCCCAGCCGAGCGGAGACGTCGGCCAGCTCAGGTCCGTCGCCGAGGGCGATGGCGAGCTTTTCGGCCGCGGAAGGGTCGACCTCCGCGGCGGCCACGATGCCCGCAGCCAGACCGCCGGCCACGGCCTTGGCTCCGGCCTTGGTGCCGCTGAGTCCCTCGAGCACGGACTTGCGGTCATTGAGGTCGAGCCCGGGGTAGAGCTTCAACGCGAGTCCGGACGCCTCATCGGAACGCGAGGCGACGAGCGCGGCGAGCGCGAGACGCGACACGTCGGGCACGGACTTGCCGATGAACGGCAGGAGGGCCGAGGGCTTGGACGTGCGCAGCTGCTGGAGGGCAATGAGCGCCTCCTTGCGGGCATCCTCACGTCCGAGGAGCGCCAGGACGTCCTCCTCGAACGCAGAGAGTTGGAAGCCTCCGATCAGCTGCACGGCCAGTGAGCGGGCGGCCGCATCCTGCGCGAGGAGCGTGCGGGCCACCTCGGCGACGACGGGGCCCACCTTGGCGGCGTCGAGGTCGGTGCGGAAAGCGAGCAGCAGCTCGACCACGCGGACGCGCACCGCCGCGTCGGCCAGCAGCTTGCGCAGGACCGCCGCGCTCTCAGGCTGGTCCAGGGTCTTGGCCACGGCGAGAAGTTCGTCGGAACCGGGCGCACGGGAGAGCTGGCCGACCAGCCTCGCGACGAGGGGCGCGCCGACCTTGGGGTCGAGCGCGAGCGCGGCGAACATGCGTCCCTCCGCGGGCAGCGACCGGGCGGCGTCGGAGGCGAGGAAGGCTGCGATCGCCTCGGGCTGACGCTCGAAGTACATGCGCACGAGGAAGCGCTCGAACTCCCGCTCATAGGCCACGCCGGCCTTGGCGGGCTGTCCGCGACGGTCAGGCGCCATCGGCGCGTCCAACGAAGGCCTGGCGAAACTCATCAGGGCGCCGAGCGCGGCGGAGGACTTGGCCGAGGCCTCGCCCAGGGCCTTGATGGCGGCGGCGCGGACTTCCGCGTCAGGGTCGTCGGCCAGCGCGACCAGGTCGCCGAGGTGCGGCTCCCAGGCGCCGACGTGCCGGATGCCGTTCACGGCCTCACGGCGGACGTTGCGGTTCGCGTCAGAAAGCAATCGCTGAGCCAGCGGAGCGATCTTGCGGCCGTGTTCTCCCAGCACCCAGAGGGCCTGGATGCGTCGGGCGGCCGGAGCGGCGGCGTCCGAGACGATCGCCGCGAGCACGGCCTCAAGCGCCTCGCCTTCATCGCGGCGGTCGGCGAGCGTCTGCCAGGCGAGATGGGAGTCGGCGGCGATCTTCGAGCCCAGGCGCGCGACGAGTTCGGCGGACGTCAGCTTCGTGTAATCCGGAACCGCGGCCGGCGTGAAGCCCTTGGGGCGTATGCGCCAGATGCGGCCGGACTGCTTGTCGCGGTCGGGGTGGTTGCGGGCGACCTCGTTGTGGCTGATGATCTTGTTGTACCAGTCGACCACGTAGAGGCAGCCGTCGGGGCCCATCGTCATGGCGATCGGACGGAAGAACGGGTCCTCGCAGCTCACCAGGTCCTCGAGCTTCTCGAGCCGGTAGCCGGAACCCGCGCGATGCTGACGCACCGCGTTCACCTTGGACGTGATCGGATTGGCGACGTACATCACCCCGTCGAAGCCCGCGGGCCAGACGCCGGCATCGGAGAGCGCGAGTCCGCTCAGGCCCGTCCCGCCCATCTTGAAATCGGGCGCCTGCACCGGGAACGGAGGCTGATAGGACTTCGCCAGACGGTCGGCGCAGCCCGGATACCAGGCGTACTCATGGAAAGGGATCACCGGATAGCCGAAGTCATTAGCCTCCTGGATGAAGACCTCGCCCTCGCCCGTCATGGCGAGCCCCCAGATGTTGCAGGGACCGGTGCTGGTCGGCTCGAAGAAGCTGCCGTCGGGACGGAAGCGCGCCATGCGCGTATTGGGAAAGTCCGTGACGTCGCCCTTGGTCGTGACCACCTTGCCGCTGTTGAAGGCGCCCTGCGCGAGCCAGAACCATCCCCAGGGCGCGCGCGTGAACTGGTGCGGGAAGAGGTGGCTGTCCTGGATGCCGAAGCCGGTCAGCAGCACCTGCCGTGAATCCGCGCGGCCGTCGCCGTCGGCGTCGCCCAGGAACACCACGTCGCGTCCGTGCTGGACCACCGCGCCGTCCCGGTGGGGCAGCACGCCCTCGGGGATGGCGAGTCCGTCGGCGAAGACGCGCGGCTTCTGCGGCCCGGGGGCGAAGGGCGTGTCGAAGACCACGACCTTGTCGCGCGCCTTCGACTTGTAGAGCGCCTCCGCCGCGGCGGGGTTCTCGTTGGCGTCGACCGGATACTCCAGCGCCGTGCCGGACCAGGCGCGGCCGCGCTGGTCGAACACGAGCATGACGAACTTGCCGAAGCCGTCGGACTCCTTGGCGACCAGCTCGATCGTGAATCCTTCGGGCAGCCGGAAGAGCTTCCGCTGTTCCTCGGCCGTGCGTCGCACGCCTTCCACCGCGTTGTAACTGATGTCGCGCGGAGCGGCCTTGGGCGCGGCCTTGGCCTTGGGCTCCGCGGGCTTCACCGGCGGAAGCGAAGCCCAGACGGGCGCCCCCGGAGTCGGCGGCAGCTCCTCGATCATCACGTCCTTGGCCTGCACGGCGGCCACCCCTCCCGAATGGAGCTGGATGCCGATGCGTCCGTCCTGCGCGATGCCGGCCTCCTTCTCGACGTAATCCTGGGCCTGCACACCGTTGATCCAGGTGCGGATGCGCGGGCCCTCGGCGCGGATGCGATACGCGTTCCAGTCGCCCTCCTTGACCGCGGCCTTGAGCGCGGCCGCGTCGAGCACGTCGGAGATGACGCGGTTGCGCCGGCTCTCGTCGTAGAGCTTGCCGTACCAGCCGGGACCGTAGTCGCACTGGTAGCCGGACATCTCGGTGCTGCCGGGCACGCGGACGCTGCGGATCTGGATGCCGCCGTTCACGAACCCGGTGCCGGTGAGGCGGACCTTCAGCGTGAGTTCGAAGTTCTGGTAGGACTTCTCCGTGGCGAGGAAGAGGTTCTTGGGCACCTTCTCGCCGTCGCGCCCGCCGCGGATCTCGCCCGCCTCCGCGCGCCACCAGGCGGCGTCGCCCTCCCAACCGGCGAGGCTGCGCCCGTCGAAGATGGAGACGGGGGCGGCGGAACAGACGGCGGCGAACAGCGGCGCCATGAGACGGAGCAGGGGCATGGGGAGCATCGTGGCGGCGGTGCGGGCGGCCTCAATCTCGGACTCCCCTCCCCTGCGCAACCCCGCCACCGCCAAACGCACATCCCTCCTTCGAGCACGCTTGCGTCCGCACGTGGAACGCCAAGGTTGGAGCCATGTCGGAAATCACGCTCATCCGGGACTGCCAGGCATCAGTGATTCCTTCCGGGGACCTCGTGGTGCTGGAGAAGGGCGCGGTCGTGCACGTGACGCAGGCCCTCGGAGGGAACGTCACCGTACGCACGCCCATGGGGCTGTTCCGCATCGCCAGCGGCGACCTCGACGCCCTGGGCGCCGAAGCCGCGAATCGTTACGCCGTCTCGCCTTCCGCTCCGACGTCCGCCGGACCGCTGGACGAGGACGCGCTGTGGCAGGCCCTCAAGGGCTGCTTCGATCCCGAGATTCCCGTCAACATCGTCGACCTCGGCCTCATCTATCATCTCGCGATCGCCGACGGCGCGAAGGGCAAGCGCGTGGCGGTCAAGATGACCCTCACCGCGCAGGGATGCGGCATGGGCCCGGTCATCGCCGGCGACGCCAAGGCGAAACTGGAGTCGCTCCCGGGCGTGGAGTCGGCCGAGGTGGAGATCGTCTGGGACCCGGTTTGGAATCCGCGGATGATCTCCGAAGAAGGCCGTCAGCAGCTGGGACTGGAGTGAACGAGGCATCCGTCAGCCGCGGCACGTCGCTCTACCTCCACGTGCCCTTCTGCGCGTCGAGCTGCGACTTCTGCGCCTTCTACCAGGAGCAGCCCAAGCGGCCCGACCTCGAACGCTACCTGTCGGGAATCGAACGGGAGCTCGCGCAGGATCCGCCGGGGCGCGTCGAGACGGTCTTCTGGGGCGGCGGGACGCCCGGGCTGCTGCCCGCCGAGGACCTCGCCCGGCTCGGGCGTGCGGTGACCGGAGCCTCGGGAAGGCCGTCGGAATGGACGGTGGAGCTCGCGCCGTCATCGGTGCGGGCGGACAAGCTCGCCGCGCTCAAGGAGGCCGGCGTGACGCGCGTCTCGCTCGGCGTGCAGAGCTTCGACGCCGCCACGCTCGAGGCGCTCGGCCGACGCCATTCCCCCAAGCAGGTCGAGGAAGCCTGGGCGCTGATCGAGGCCGCCGGCTTCGCGTCGCGCAACCTCGACCTGATGTTCGCCATTCCCGGACAGGACGAGTCGCGCTGGATGGACGACCTGGAGCGGGCGGTCGACCTCGGGCCGGACCACCTCTCGACCTACTGCCTGACCTTCGAGGAGGACACGGCGATGTACGTGAAGCTCTCGCAGGGCAAGGTGAAGATTGACCACGAGCTCGAGGCCTTCCTCTACCGGCGCACTTGGGAGCGGCTGGCCGAACGTGGCTACGTGCAGTACGAAGTGTCGAACTTCGCCAGGCCGGGCAAGGAATGCCGGCACAACCTCATCACCTGGGAGATGGGGGAGTGGCGCGGCTACGGGCCGTCGGCCGCGTCGCAGTGGCGCCGCGAACGCTGGAGCAGCCCCGCCGACCTCGACGGATGGCTGCGCGGGGTCGAGGCGGGCGCGCCCGCGCGTGAGCACGTCCGCCGGCTCTCCGCATCCGACCTCCTCGCCGACTCGCTCGTGTTCGGACTGCGGATGAACGCGGGGGTCAATCCGTTCGCCCTCGCGACCCGCTTCGGCGCCGAACTGCCCGCGGGCGTGAACGCGCTCTTCGCCGACATGGTCGAGGAGGGACTCATGGAGCTCTGCGGCGACCGATTCAGGCTCACCGAGGAAGGACGCCTGCGCGCCGACGCCGCCGGCGTGGCCGTGCTGGGCAAGTTCTCCTGATGGAATTCGCGCTCGGAGCCGCCTTCTTCTACGCCTGGTCGGTGACCTGCGCGCGGCGCAGCTCGGCGCACCACGGTCCCGACCTGGCCAACCTCGGCCGCCTGCTCGTCGCCCTCGTCGCGGTCGGGGCCTTCGTCGCGCTCAGCGGCCGGCAGCCCTTCAGCGCCGGCTGGGGCTGGCTCATCCTCGGCGGCGTGCTCGGACTCGGCGTGGGCGACGTCGCCCTCTTCCACGCCCTGCCGCGGATCGGCGTCGGCCTGACCATGCTGCTGACGCAGTGCCTCGCCGCGCCCTTCGCGCTCGTGCTGGAATACGGGACCCTCGGCCATGCGCCCACGGGCCCGCAGATGGCGGCCTCGCTGGTCATCCTGACCGGCGTCGCCATCGCGCTCGGCGCGCCGGCCGAGGGCGATCCCGCCCACCGCCAGGCCGGCGTCTGGCTTGGCGTCCTTTCCGCGCTGGGCCAGGCCTGCGGGGCCGTGAGCACGCCGCTCACCGTGCATGCGTGCGAAGCGGCCGGCCAGACCGTGCCCGACGGATTCTCGCAGGCCTTCGTGCGCCTGCTCGGCGGCGCGCCCTTCGTGGCGGCCTTCCTCCTGTGGGCGACGCACGGAAAGGGACTGTTCGCGAAAGTGCGCCGGCCTTATGCGACCCTGGACGCGACCGGCTGGATGCTGATGAACGGCCTCTCCGGACCCGCGCTTGGCGTGGCCTGCTACCAATGGGCCCTGACGGCTCAGCCGGCGGCCCTGGTGCTCAGCGTGGTGGCGCTGACGCCGGTCATCGCGCTCGTCATGCAGTGGGCGGTCGAGGGCGACCGGCCTCCGTGGAGACTCTGGCTGGGCGGGGCCGTGGCGATCGCAGGCGTGGTCCTGCTGCGCCGAGCCTGAGCTAGACGTCAGCCTTCGTCTCCTGTGCGTCGACAATCGCGGCGGCCACGAGGTCGCAGCCGACGTTCACCGTCGAACGTGACATGTCCAGGATGCGGTCGACGCCCAGCACGATACCGATGCCCTCGGGCGGGATGCCGAACGTCACCAGAAGTCCGGCGATGAGGGGCAGCGAGCCGCCCGGAATCCCCGCGACGGCGACCGCACTGAGCACGGAAAGCAGCAGCAGCGTCAGTTGCTGGCCGACCGACAGGTCGACGCCGAAGACCTGGGCGACGAAAAGCACGACGCAGCCCTCGTAAAGGGCGGTCCCGCTCATGTTCATGGTGGCGCCGAGGGGGAGCACGAAGCCCGCCACCCCGGGCCTCAGCCCGAGGGCGCCCTTGGCGCACTCCAGGCCCGCCGGCAAGGTCGCGTTGCTCGAGCTGGTGGAAAAGGCGGTCACGAGGACGCTCCGCACGTCGCGGAAGAATTCCAGCGGACGACGCACGGTCCAGAACTTCAGCCAGAGCGACATGGTGCCGAAGAGGTGCAGCAACATCACCCCGAGGCAGCCCAGCGCGAAGACACCCAGCGCGACGAGGATGTCCAGGCCGACCTTGACGACGACGCTGTAGATCATCGCCGGCACCGCGAAGGGGGCGAGGCGAAGGGCGAGCCGCACGATGCCCGTCATGAGCTCGGAGACGAGGTCGAGCGCCGCGAGCAGGCGCAGCCGCCGCTCCTCGGGCAGACCAGCGCCGACCACACCGACGAGCAGCGCGAACACAATCAGGGGCAGCACCTCGCCGAGGACGGCGTTGGAATGCCCCATCACGGCTCCGAAGAGGTTCTTCGGCATGAACATCTCGACCAGCCCGGAAAAGGTCACGGCCGGCGCGGCCGCGGCGGTGGCCACATGCTTGCGTGCCACGCCGCCGAACTCATCCATGAGCATCGTCTTGGCCGACGCATCCAGGTGGTCGCCGGGGCGCAGCACGTTCATCATGACGAGGCCGAGCGCAACCGCGATGGCCATGTTGAGGAAGAAGAGGAAGAAGGTGCGGCCGGCCAGGGGCCCCAGACGGTCCAGCCGGCCGAGCTGGGCGACGCCGGCCGCGAGCGAGGTGAAGACCAACGGGATCACCACGAAGAAGAGCAGGCGAAGGAAGACCTGGCCGAAGGGATCCAACGTCGAGGTCGAGACGTCCTTCATGAACTCAAGGAAGGCGGGCTGACCGCGTCCTATCAGCAGGGTGACCACGCCGGCCAAGGCGCCGATGGTCAGACCGGCCATAATGCGATTGGACAGCGTGCGGTCGGTCTCGGCCATGGGAGATGAGCATTACTACCTCCGGGACGGGTGCGGTTTCCATCCCAAAGAGTCCCGCCGAGGAGAGGGGTTGAATCAGCGGTCAGGGCGGCCATGATGCCCGCATGCGAAACTTGATTGCCGCCCTGATTGCCTCAGCCGTGACCGCCGTCACGCCAGTCCCGCTTGAAGCCCAGCAGAAACCAGTGAAGCCATCGGCCAAGGAGCCATCGCCTCTCGCCCGAGCGGATTCGATCATGTTGGCCAAGGTCGAATTCAGCGACCTGAAGCTCGATGACGTTGCGCGACGGCTGACCGAGCTGTCCGCCAAGGCCGACCCATCGGGCAAAGGCGTCACGGTGGTCTACGCCGGCCCGAAGGACGACGTCCCCGCCTTCAGCACGGATATGACCAACGTCAGCCTGTCGCACTTCCTTAGGATCCTCACGCAGAGCGTCGGCTACCGGACCAGCGTCAAGGACGGGGCCGTCCTGCTTGAGCCGAGATGAGGATCCTGCTGGCCCTCATTCTGGCCGCCGCGGTGGCCGCCCAGAAAGGTCCGCCCAAGCCGAAGCAGACGCTGCCGGTACCCAATGACGAGGCCGCGCTCGGATGGAAGCCGCTGCTGGACGGGCGCACCCTGCGCGGCTGGAAGGGCGATCCGAAATACTGGCGCTGTGAAGACGGCGCGATTGTCGGCGAAGTCACGCCCGAGACCCTGCTCAAGAACAACGCCTTCATCATCTGGGAGGGCTCGGCCCCGGGGGACTTCGAGCTCAAGCTCTCCTGCCGCATCTCGGAGAAGGGCAACAGCGGCATCAACTACCGCAGCGCGCCAGCGGCCGGCCTGCCCTTCGCGCTGACAGGGCCGCAGTGCGACATCGACGGCCAGAAGCGGCATGTCGGGCAGAACTACGAGGAGCGCGGGCGCACCTTCAACGCCCTACGCGGGCAGGTGACGCGCGTGCGACCCGGCGCCAAGGCCGAGGTCATCGGGAGCGTGGGAGAACCGGCCGAGCTCGCCAGGGCGGTGCGTGACGGGGACTGGAACGACTACCACGTCATCGTGCGTGGCGGCGTCCAGACGCACCTCATCAACGGAAAGGTCATGAGCCTGGTCATCGATGACGACCGCGGGGCGCGGCACGCCGAAGGACTCATCGGCGTGCAGGTGCACGTCGGCCCGCCCATGAAGGCCGAGTTCCGCGACGTGAAGCTCAGGCTCCTGCCCTGAGCGCGACGCCATCCCAAAGGGCGAGGCGATTGAGCAAGGAGGACTCCGAAGCGGCCGCGGCCTGCTCCCACTTGCGATCGTCCTCTCCGCAAAGGAGCGAGACCATGCGCAGCGCAAGCGCCCCGTGACGGCCGCCGTCGACCTCGATATGCCTCTCCAGATAATAGCGGAAGGTGTCCAGCCTGCCCGAATGCTCGCGGGAGATCCTCCCGACGAGACCCGTGAACATGTCGGGGATGAGGTCCTCCCGCCCGAAGGTGAACGCGGCGGCCACTTCATGGACCCCGCCGCGTTCGGCGAGGGCGAAGCTCGAAGCGGAGAACTCGGCGGCGGCGGAGGGCGCGCCTGCCTTACGCAGACCCGCCGCGTCCGGAACGCCGCCCGCGGCCAGCCGCAGAGCCCTCAGAATCGGCCCCGTATCGGCGCCGGCCTCCGTCATGGCGCGTAGATAAAGGTCAAAGTGGGCGATACGGCCGCCGCGCGGATCGACGTCGGATTCCTCGCCGCAGACGATTTCGTTGATGAGGAAACGCACTTCGGCGTCGCCGACCGGCACCCAAGGCACCCGGACGCAGGTCAGCTCACGCTGGAGCCGCTTGAGCAGCGACATGAAGTCCCAGACGGCGAAGACGTGGAACGTCATGAACCGCCGGACGTCCTCAAGGCTGACCATCGAAGCATGGACCGGATGCGCGAGCAGGCGGGCGCGGGCGGGCGCGATGCGGGACCGGACGGCTTCGAGGCGGGACATGAGGGAAAGGGAAAAGCGGGACGCGGGAAGGCAAGCGGGAGAAGCAGATGGCTGAGTCGATGGCAGATGACGGAGGGCTGCATCGATGGCAGAAACCGCCCGTAGGCGTCTGGGGGACTGCCTTCGTTGCCACGCGTGAACCAAGCGAACATCCTGAGACATGGAATCTTCGGCAGAGGGGCCTCCTTACCGTCAGCTTAAGGCTTGGGCTGAATCCAGGGATCTGGCGGTGTTGATTTACAAACTTTGCGTCAGACGGGCCAAAACCATCGACCATGGATTGGCCGACCAGATACGCCGCGCCGCCATTTCCATCCCCTCGAATATCGCCGAAGGCAATGGCAGGGGGACAAATCGGGACTCGCTGAGATTCCTCTATATCGCCCGCGGCTCGCTCTGCGAACTCGAGTCACAGACAGACGTCTGCCTGCGTGCCGGCCTGATTGAAGCCGAGGACAGCCGAAACATCACCGACCAAATGGCCTTGGTCGGGAGGCTGATCGGCGGCCTAATTGCCTACCGCAAATCCCGACCCGACTAAACCACACCGCTCATCGATTCAGCCATCCGTCATCTGTCATCGACTCAGTCATCCCGCTCTCCTCATCTGCCTCAGCGCCTCGTAGGTCCCGATGCCGCAGGCGGTCGAGAGATTCAACGACCGGGCGAGCGCGTCGTACTGGGGAATCTTGACGCCGCGTTCCGGCCCGAACCAGGCGTGCTCCTCCGGCGAGGCTCCATCCGATTCGCAACCGAACACCAGCCCGTCACCGGCCTCATAACGGACGTCCCAGTGGGCGCGCTTGGCCGTGGTGGTGAACAACCACAGGCGCTCCGGCCGGCCAGGAGAGGCGAGGAAGGCCTCGAAGGAGGCGTGCTCACGCACGTCAAGCCGACGCCAGTAGTCCATGCCCGCTCGACGCAGTTTGGAGTCGTCGATGGTGAAGCCCAGCGGATGCACCAGGTGCAGCACGCAGCCGGTGACCGCGCACATGCGGCCGACATTGCCGGTGTTAGGCGCGATTTCCGGCCGTAGCAGGACGAGATGCAGCGGCGCGCTCACCGGCGTCGGCGCATGGCCCGTGACATCTCCCGCTTCGCCTCGCGCTCCTTGATGTCGTGGCGGCGGTCGTGCCGCTTCTTGCCCTTCGCGACGGCGATGAGGCACTTGGCCAGACCGTGCGTGAAGTAGAGCTTGAGCGGCACGATGGCGCTGCCGCCCGACTGCACCTCGGAGCGGATCCGCTCGACCTCCGGCCGGCGCAGCAGCAGCGGACGGGGGCGGTAAGCCGCGTGGTTGTTGTGGCTACCGAAGTCGTACTCCGCGATGTGGGCGTGATACAGCACCGGCCCGCGGGGAGTCAGGCGCACGAACGCGTCGGCGATGTTGGCGCGTCCCGCGCGCAGGGCCTTCACCTCGGTGCCGAGCAGGACGAGTCCGGCCTCGAAGGTCTGCCCGATGAAATAGTCACGGCCGGCCTTCGGATTGCCCACCTCGGGCAGGTCCTTCTGTTCTCGGCGGGCAGCCATCGTTCAAGGGACGGCGCGTCGCGCCGAAGGCGCCAAAGCCTTCAGGCCTTGGGCTTGTCGTCCGGACGGAACTCCCAGGCCAGCTTACCCTCGATGATTTCGCGGAGCGCGATGTCCTCGGGGGAGAGCTTTTCAAACACGTCTCCGAGTAGGTGCTGGTAGACGGGAGGCGTCTGGGAGTGGTCGGCGGTGCTGCGGAGCTGCTTCACGCGCTTGGAGACAACGTTGATCAGGATGTTCGGGTCGGAGATGACTCGGCGGGCTTTGTCGAGGTATTCGTCGCGCATGGTGCTTCCCGTTGAAGGGAACCGATGAACCTAGGCCGCCTCCCCCCTCTGGCAAGCGGTTTCTGGCCCAGCAAATGGCCTTCCCAGCCCCGTTTTTCGAGTCTAATAAGGGGTCGAGCATGGACGAACCCCGTTATGGTAAGACGATGAAGTCCAAGGGAGGACTCGCCCGGTTGCTCAACGCGCTGAAGTACACCTGGCACGGGCTGCGTGCCGCCGCCAAGCACGAGCAAGCGTTCAAACAGGAGCTCATCGCGGTCCTCCCGCTTTCCATCACGGCCTGGTTCCTGCCCGGCGTGCCGCCCCTCGAAAAGGCGCTGCTGTTCGGCGTGCTGCAGCTGATCCTCGTCGTGGAGTTGATCAATTCGGCCATCGAGGCCAACACCGACCACATCACGATGGAACGGCATCCGCTGGCGAAGCGGGCCAAGGACATGGGCAGCGCGGCGGTCTTCCTCACCATCCTGGTGGCGACGGCGACATGGGCGGCCGTCATCTGGACCCGCTTCTTCTGAACGCACTCGGACCGAAAAGCAGAAGGCCCGCCTGCCGGCGGGCCTTCGACGGGAACCTCGCGGTTCTTCAGGCCTTGGTGACGAGACCGGCCTTGAGGGCCTTGACCGAGACCCACTGGCGCTTGACGCTGCCGTTGGGCTGGAGGACGCGGATGCGCTGAACGTTGGGCTTGAACGTGCGCTTGGTCTGTTTGACGAGCTGGAAGCCGATGCCGCCGCTCTTCTTGGACTGGCCGCGGTGAATGATGCGGCGGCCCTTGACGGGGCGCTTGCCGGTGACGCTGCAGATGCGGGACATGGTGTTTCGTGCTCCTTTGGAAGGGCGGAGCAAAGGTGGCCGTCCGCCCTTGGCAAGCGGTAATTGGGACCCGTTCAGGTCCTTTGCAGGGCTTTCTCCAGAGATTTCAGGCCGTTCCTGAGGAATTCGGCCGACGTCAGGAGGCTGAGCACGACGCAGGACAACCCGGCGGGCATGCCGTAGAAATAACCCGGATGGGCCCAGACTCCCTCGTCGATCGCAGCCATAAGCAGTCGCTCCTCCTCGACGCCGGGCGGCAGTCGCAGCACCGCGGTCCAGCCTCCCTGGCGGGGCAGGACGGAGCAGCCGTGTCCGCCGGCCCATTCGCGGAGGAGGGTCTCGGCCTCGGCGCATCTCGACCTCACCGCCTGCCGCAGCGGACCGGCGTCCCGGAGCAGGTGCGGCAAGGCGAGCTGGGCCGGGGTGCTCACGGAGAGGTAGGCGTCCGCCACGTGCTCCAGACGAAGGGAAGCGTCACGGACGAATCCGTCCGGCCCGGCGACGACAATCCAGCCGGGGTTGATCTGCGGAGCCAGGGCGACCTTGGAGAGACCGCTCAGGACGAACAACGGGGCCTCGCGCTCACCCACCCAGGTCATCGCTCCGGCGTCCAAGGGATAATCCAAAAAAACTTCGTCGCAAAGCACGGCCAGTCCGTGGCTGCGCGCGAAGCCGCGGAGCAGCTCGCGGTCATCCTCGCCGACGAACGCACCGACCGGATTGGAGGGATTGACGCACACCACCGCGCGCGTCCTCGGTCCCGCCGTGAGCGACGCGGGGTCGATCCTCCACCCCGCCCCTTCGGGCCGCAGCCGGTAAGTCCTGAGCTTCACGCACTCGAGCGCAGCGATCACCTCCAGCAGAGGATAGGAAGGCTCCGGCACGAGCACCTCGTCGCCCGGCGAGCAGAGCAGCTTGAAAAGCCAGGAGTAGCCTTCGCTCGTGCTGGCGGACAGGAAGACGGCGGAGGCGTCGACCGAGGCCCCGCGGTCGCGGTAGTAGCCTGAGATCGCCTCACGCGCCGTCCGCAGGCCGCGCGGGTCCGGATCCTGCCGCACCAGACCCTCTCCCGCCAGGGCCTCGGCGAGCTTGGCGGCCGGCCAGCTGAAACCAGCGTTCGCCGGATTCGAATCCGCCAGGTCGATGAGCGACAGCCCCCGCCGGAGCCGCCGCTCCTTGGCGGCGCTCAGGGCGTTGGTTCCTTCGGTGAAGGCCAGTCGCTCGCTTAACATGCCGCCGAGCAAAGAGTCCCGCGCCGACGGCGCAACGGGCGATTGCGCGGGGCGGCGCTCCCGGCGAACGAATGCCGTTGAACTCGACCCCCTCCCCTCCAAAGGTGGGCTCATGTCGCTGCAAGTCGTGAAGCCCCGGGTGCGCGGGTTCATCTGCCTGACCGCGCACCCTGAAGGATGTGCCGCCCAGGTGCGCTCCCAGATTGCCCACGTACGCTCCCGTAAGCCTCTCAAGGACGGCCCCAAGTCGGCCCTGGTCATCGGCTCCTCCACTGGCTACGGCTTGGCCTCGCGCGTCGCCGCCGCGTTCGGCTCAGGCGCCGGCACAGTGGGTGTCTTCTTCGAACGGGACGGCGAGGGCGACAAGACCGGCTCACCGGGCTGGTACAACACGGCGGCCTTCCACGCCGAGGCGCGCAAGGCCGGACTCAAGGCCGTTTCGATCAACGGAGACGCCTTCTCGGCGGACATCAAGGCGCGCGCCATCGAGGCCGTGAAGACCAAGATGCCCGGCGGCAAGGTCGACCTCGTCGTCTACTCCCTCGCCTCGCCGAGGCGCACCGCCCCCGACGGCGCCACTTACAAGTCGGTCCTCAAGCCCGTGGGCGCGCCCTTCAAGGCCAAGAACCTCGACACCGACCGTCAGGTGGTGAACGAAGTCACCCTCGAGCCCGCCGCGGGCGACGACGTCCTGCAGACCGTCAAGGTCATGGGGGGCGAGGACTGGGAGCTCTGGATGGAGGCGCTCGAATCCGCCGGCGCACTCGCCGAAGGCTGCCAGACGGTGGCCTACTCCTACATCGGTCCGGAGGTCACCTGGCCGATCTACCGCGACGGCACCATCGGCAAGGCCAAGGAGGACCTGGACCGTGCGGCGGCGAAGATCGACGCGCTCATGAAGCTGCGCCGCGGACGCGCGTTCGTGTCGGTCAACAAGGCCGTCGTCACCCAGGCGAGCTCGGCGATCCCCGTCGTCCCCCTGTACGTCTCCATCCTCTTCAAGGTGATGAAGGCGAAGGGCACGCATGAGGGCTGCATCGAGCAGATCCAGCGCCTCTTCGAGAAGCAGATGTACGACGGCAACGCCCTCGACTTCGACGACAAGGGCCGCGTGCGCATCGACGACTGGGAGATGGCCGAGGACGTGCAGCGCGAGGTCTTCCGCATCTGGCCCGACGTCACCACCGAGACCCTCGGGGCGCTGGCCGACTTCGCGGGCTACCAGAAGGACTTCCTCGGCAACTTCGGCTTCGGCTGCGCCGGCGTCGACTACGAGGCCCCGACGGAGGTCGAACGCCCCATCACGGACGCCTGACATGACGAAGGTTTTCGCCATCGCCAACCAGAAGGGCGGGGTCGGCAAGACGACCACGACGGTCAACCTCGGCGCCGGCCTGGCCCGCATGGGCCTCCCGACGCTCATCGTCGACCTCGACGCGCAGGCCAACGCGACCAGCGCCCTCGGCATCGAGAAGACCCAGGGGCGTTCGCTCTACCCCGTGCTGCACGGCGAGGCGGCCGCCGCCGACATGGTGGTCGCCACCTCCACCAAGGGCCTCTCGCTGATCCCCTCCGAGGTGGACCTGGCCGCGGTCGAATCCGAACTCGCCCAAGGCGAGAACTACCTGGGGCGCCTGCGGGCCGCGCTTGCGCCGCTCGTGGACGGAGGCGCCTACAAGGCCGTGCTCATCGACTGTCCACCCGCGCTCGGCATGCTCTCGATGAACGCGCTGGCCGCGGCGGACCACCTCGTGGTGGCGCTGCAGACCGAATACCTCGCGATGGAGGGCCTCGGGCAGATCGTCGGCGTGGTCGAGCAGCTCAAGGCCGCCGGAGCCGGTGACCGGCTGACGCTCGGCGCGATCATCATGACCATGTTCGACGGACGCACCAACCTCTCGAAGCAGGTCGTGGACGAGGTGAAAAAGCACTTCCCCGACAAGGTCATGGACGCGGTGATTCCGCGCACGGTCCGCCTCTCGGAGGCCCCGAGCCACGGCAAGACGATTTTCCAGTACGACGCGCAGTCGCCGGGGGCGAAGGCCTACACCGCGCTGACGAAGGAGTTCGTGAAGAAGTTCGCCCTCAAGTGAGGCGGCTCACCTGAGCAACGTCAGCTTGGACGGGTAGCGTCGGTCGGCGTTCCACTCGCCGAGGTAGATGTCGCCGGCGGAATCCACGTAGAGGTCGTGGCCGTGGACGAAGACCGGCTGCGCCTGCCGGAGCGGCTGCAACTTGCCGTCGACGTACCTGGGCTCCTCGCCTCCGGGCGCGCTCAGCACCTTCCTGGTCGCGCGGTCGAGCACGAGCAGGAAGCCGGACTTGGCCGGACGCTTGCCCTGCGCGTCCTTGCTCCAGCAGACCGCCGTGTAGATCCTGTCCCCGCGGAAGAACAGCTGGCCGGCGAAGGCGCCGGGCAGGTCGAGGGTGTCGACATGGCGTCCCTCCGGCGTGAACGCCTTGATCTGGTTCTGCGCGCGCGAAGGCACCCAGACCAGCGGGCCCCGCGGATCGGTGACGTCGATGGAGATGCCGTGGGCGTTGCTGAGATTGGCGGCATCCTTGGTCGGTCCGCCCCACTTGCGCACGAGCTTGCCCTCGAAGGTCAGTTCATAGACGAGGTTGGACCCGTAGCCGTCGGCGATGAGCAGCGTGCCAGAGGGCGTCCAGGCCACGTCGCAGGGCATGAACTTGCCGTCCTTCAGCCCGAGCTCCACGGGCGTGGGCAGCCTGCGGACGACCTTGCCGTCGAGGGTCAGGATCGTGACCCGGCCCTCGACCGGCGTCGGATTCCAGCCTTCGGCCGCCATGTGCCATCCCGAGTCGACGTGCGCCAGGTACTCCACGCCGTCCTTCATGAATATCTCCAGGCCGTGCCCCCCGCCAAGCCCGGCGCTGATTGAGCGCACGTAACGGCCGTCCTTCTCGAAGACGATGAAGTCGTTCTTCGGATGGTCGGTGACGAGGTAGATGCGTCCGTCCGAGGCCTCCGCCAGCGCGTGCGCGTTGACGATCGGCGCGACCGCCGGATCCGCCTTGGCCCATCCGCGGTCGAGGGCGTAACGCAGGTCGCCATGACCCAGATGCGGGAGTAGGGCGGGCCCGGACTCCGCCCCCGCGACGGCGGACAGGGCCATCAGGAAAATCGTCGATTGCATGGCGGCAGACTGGATGCCATGCGGAAGAGCGCAAGTGCGACGAGAGCGTTTGACCCTTGGTCGCTTACGCCCTCGATGAACGCATGTCCGCGCGTCGACGATACGCCCTGACCGGCGTGCCCGCGCACGCCCGGGCGGCCGTGGCCTGCGCCGAAGGCGCCGGACGGGGCGTCATCGTGCTGCTCGCGAGCAACCTGGGCTCGGCGGAATCCGCGGCCGAAGAGACCGCGCATCTCCTGAGGCTGCTCGCCGAAGCGGCCCCCACGGCCAGGACCCTGACCGAGGCGGACGCGGCCGTGCCGGCCTTCGAAGCGGACTGCGACCTGCTGGGCGTGCTGTCGCTCATCCGACACGGCGGGCATGGGTCGGAACGTCCCTTGCTCATCGCCTGCACTCCCGGAGCGCTCACCCGCCCTTCTCCCGCTCCGGAAGCGGCCGGCCCCCGCGAGCCCGTCCTCCCCAAGGGCGAACGCGTCTCACCCCGGGAGCTGATCGGCAGACTGGCCGAGGAATTCGGCTACTCGCATGAGGCCCTTTGCGAACAGCCGGGCGACTTCGCGGTGCGCGGCGGCGTGATCGACGTCTATCCGCTGAACGCGCAGACGCCCGTGCGCATCGACCTTTTCGGCGACACCGTGGAGTCCCTGCGCGCGTTCGATCCGGCGACGCAGCTCAGCGAAGGCGAGACCGACGGACTGGTCATCTGCGCGCCGGGCGCGGCGGGGCGCGAGGAGGCGCCCTTCTGGAGGCACCTGCCCGCCGGCTCCCTCATCATCGCGACGGACCGCTGCCTCGAGGATCCCCGTTGCGCGGAGCTCGGCGCGTCCTCGGCCGACCTGCTGGTCCTGGAGGAGACCGATGAGCCGCCCGCGGGCATGGAGTGCCGCGGCCTCGAAAGCCAGCCCGCCGAATCCCTGCTCATCGGGACCCAGCCCGACGTGACCGCGGCCCGCGTGGAGCTGCTCAAGGCGGCCGCCGCCAACTGCCGCGACGGCCGCCTCTGCCTGCTCACGGGAGACACCGAGGGAGGCGTCGAGCGCCTGAGCGCCGACGTGAAGGCGGCCCGCGTGCGCGGATTCTCACCGGTCGTCGCCCAGGCCCGCTTCGGCGCGGGCGTGATGATTCCGCCCGGCGCGCTGCCCGGGCCGCTGAGCAAGGGACTCGTCCTGCTGACCGAGCGTGAACTCTTCGGAAGGCGTCGGCGGCCGCTCGCCGCCCT
>Ga0194127_10003313_pt1 | contig 20817 bp, 23 predicted proteins | sample TA2KigC100mmetaG_FD_148624 | JGI IMG/M metagenome (GOLD analysis project Ga0194127, IMG submission 148624) | Freshwater microbial communities from Lake Tanganyika, Tanzania - TA2015036 Kigoma Deep Cast 100m | ecosystem: Environmental > Aquatic > Freshwater > Lake | place: Tanzania: Lake...
TAGATGGGGCGCGGTGTAACCAGGTTGCGAACCGACGAGCAAGTATTCGGTATGAGGTGCGGACAGGTGTCCAGCACGGATAGAAGGCCAGTGCGCGTGGCGCATGGATTCCCGCAACCCAGCCAACCCCTTGACAACAACGGTACCCATTATCGCGAACAGAAAATAGTTCATCCAGGGGCTTGACTCCAAAACGGCTCATAGAAGTCCGGATGAAGCAGCGCGGAATCCGGGATGATCGGAGCCACAACCCCCGTATTCCGCTACGCTCCATACGGGCTACTCGGTGAATCCTAAGCCGCGAAAGAATATTATTATCAGGAGGTTCTTAATGAGACATATCGCCTCAGCCAGCATGGTCCTGCTAGGTCTTTGTCTATCGGTAAGTGCCGCAGAAATTAATAAGGGAATATATGAAGGTGGAATCAGCATTATTACGGTTTCTGGTGAGATAACGCAGGGTGATAATGAAAGGTTCCAGAGCCTTACCAGAGGGATGAACAAAGGGCTAGTCCTATTGGGAAGTCCGGGCGGTACCATCGTTCCCGCGCTTGAGATAGGTAGGCTCATCAGGGAGGCAAGACTTTCGACCGCAGTACCCGAGGGAATGCTCTGTGCTTCGGCGTGTGGATTGATATGGTTGGCCGGAACTGAAAGATACGCCGAAGATAGCTCCTATATCGGGTTTCACGCTGCGTATATATACAAGGAGGGCGCAGCATCTGAGAGCGGTATGGCGAATGCGCTGATAGGCTCATACCTGAACGATTTGGGGCTTCCAGATAGTGCAATTGCATTTGTGACGAATGCGCCACCGGAAGGTATGGATAGGTTGACGCCAACCAAGGGAAGGCAAATCGGTATTGCTTATGCTTCTATTATGGGCAAGGAAATTTCCAGCCCATCGGTGACACCTTCTCTACCGAAGGATGACTATGATCCGATATCTGCTGTTAATGGGTTTTACAGGGCATTAAGCAGGGCCGATGGTGAGATGGCCGCATCATTTGTAATACCAGAAAAAAGAGGTAAGGGTCCATTCAATGAAGCAAACATAAGTCGTTATTATGGAAATATGACAAAGCCGCTCACCATAAAATCAATTACCAAGAAAGGGAAGGATCTTGTCGAGATATCCTATTCCTATAGAAGCCCTCAGAAGACATGTGAAGCAACCGCCTTGGTTGAGACAGAAAGTTATTACGGCAACACTTTAATAAAAAAAATAAAAGCTAAATGCTAATCGCTTGTTGTACTCTCCGACTGTTCTGAATCAGCTAGGTGGCGAATAGATACCATGCAGCCTCTTGATGGGTCCAAGACACCTTGATTACAACTGGAGTTTCCAACACCCATGTTTAACGAGCCAGGTAGGGTACGCTGTGCGTACCTTTCCCCGAAAATACGATGCCGCCAATAATCGCGCACGGCTTCTTTGTATGTGTGTATAGGATCGGGATATTCGCAAACCTCCAACCGAGCCAGCGTGCTTCGTTGCCTTGCACATCGGTTGGCGGTTAGCCTTCCTAAAGAAATTAGCAGCCGCGCCAAGCAGAATTTCGCGAAGGCACGATGGGATATGGCTTAAATCGATCAAAACTACGTCTGTCTAATCCAATTACCCAAGGGGTTTCTTCATGAATGTCGATTTACTGAAAACCATCGAGAAACTGGATTTGCCTTTTCCTTGGGAAACCAACGCGCGAGGGCAAATTATCATGACGCCGGTTAATTATGGGCATAGCAGCCATGTGGGCCGCTTAATCCGACTGCTTGGGCGTATCGCTCCGGAGTGGGAAAGCGGCAGCGAACTGGGGATTGTCACCTCCGACGGTATCAAGGCTCAGGACGTGACGTTGGCCGGCCCGGAATATCACGCAAAATATCGGCGTCACGAAGGCTACGTTCCCGAAGCGCCAGAAATCTGCGTAGAAGTAATGTCACCCTCGAATAACTGGGGGGAAATGCGGGAAAAAATGGCATTGTATTTCGAGGCGGGCGCTCAAGAGGTGTGGATTGTCGATACCGAAGGCAAGATCGCCTTCTTCACATCGGGCTGCGAACCATTGGAGCGGAGCCGGCTAATTGAGGCTATGCCGGGGAGCCTTTAAACCCACCCCATTACCCACAAGTCGCCATCTAGCGTAAGCTATTGAATTTGCAATCTCATGGCGTGGGCAATGGACGAATTTTCGGGCGCGGCGCTGGGCGATCCGCGATTGACGAAACGGCTGATCCGGTTGGTGGACGACCTGTCGGCCGAGCCGACGAAGAGCATCCCGCTGGCCTGCGGATGCCTGGCTGAAACCAAGACCGCCTATCGCCTGCTGGACAATGAGGCGGTGGACTGGCGGGCGCCGCTGGCCGCCCATGGCGAACCGACGGTGGCGCGGATGGGCCAGGAAAGCCGGGTGCTGTGCGTGCAGCGAGGTAGCCAAGATGAAGCGGAGCGGAATCCGGGGAACCGTGACGCGATCATCCCGCTACTTGCTGGAGCGCGAGATCAGGCCACCTTTAACTCGATCTTTGTGACATTGCGTAAATCCAGTTTTTGCCTTGCCTGCCACAAGTCATGATGATCTTGCATGGTGAGCCAGCTTTCGGGCGAACGACCCAAGGCTTTCGATAGACGAAGAGCCATTTCGGGACTGACACGACTCGAACCATTCAACACACGACTCAGCGTCGATGTGGCAACGCCAAGTTTGGAGGCGAGTTCCCGACAACTAAGCTGGTTTGGCTCCATATAAATCGACTGAAAGAACTCTCCGGGCTGCGGTGGATTATGCATGGTCATCAGTGGTAGTCCTCTGCGGCCAGGCACGGCGGCGCCGTGCTTTTCACCATCTCAGGCCATGAACCCCAGATTTTGCACCGGGAAACGACTCAAATGCGGGAAGAGGGTGGGCAGGACGCTGTCGCTCACGCCTAACCAGCGCGCCAGGGTGGCGGCATACTGCTCGACCGAGGTGGTGGGAATCAGCCGTCCGAAGCCGGCATCGTCCGGTCCGTCGATGGTGAGGTTGGGGAAGGCGCCGTAGAGTTTGCCGCCCGCGACGCCGCCGCCCGCCACGCAGTGGATGTTGCCCCAGGCGTGGTCGGTGCCGTCGCCATTGGAGGTCAGGGTGCGGCCGAAATCGGACAGGGTGAAGCTGGTCACGGCATCGCCCACCCCGAGTTCGTCCATTGCGGCATGGAAGCTGGCCATCGAGCCGGACAATTGCTCCAGCAGTTCGGCGTGGCGGTCGAGTTGGTCGTCGTGGGTGTCCCAACCGCCCAGGGTCACGAAAAACACTTGGCGGCTCATGCCCAGGGTTTGCCGCAGGCTGATGAATTTCGCCACCATCTGCAACTGGGCGGAAAGCCAGTTGTACGGCCATGGACCCGAGCCGATGATGGCGTCGCGCAGCGCGGCGTTCAGGGTGGTCTGCAAGTCCAGGCTGGATTTGATCGTTTTGGCGTATTCCTTTTGCAGCAGCCGCCCGGACAAGGCCGCGGTGTCCAGGATTTTCTTGAACAGATTGCCGCGCTTGTCCCGGGGATCGTCGGAGATCACCGACAGACGGTCCACGCCATCGGTATCGACGATGAAAGGGACCTTGATCAGGCCGGTCTGGAACAGGTTGTTGCCGGCGACGGAAATGCCCAGCGGCAGGGGGCTGGTCCCATTGAGTTTGGTCAGCTTGTCGGCAATCAGACCGCCCCAGCCCACCCGCTGCTTGGCGTCCGCCTGGCTGGACATCCATTGGTCGGATTGATCATTATGCGAGTACAACTGTGGCGGCAGCATGACCTCATTCAGATAATCCTGCTTGCTGGTGGGTTTGAGCAGGGGGCCGGTATTGACCACGAACGCCAGCCGTCCGCTGTTGAAAAGGTCACGCAGTCCGCTCGCCGACGGATGCAGCCCATACGGCTGGTTCGGCTCCAGCAGACCGCCCAGCGGCAGGAGCTTTGCCGAGGGCAGGGCCAGATTGCGGCGCGATGCGGCATAGGTGGCATAGCGGTCCGGGTCGGTGGGAACCAGCAGGTTGAAACCATCGTTGCCGCCGGCCAGGAAGATGCAGACCAGGGCGCGATATTCGGCCGGCGCGGCCATGGCGGCGGTGGAGCCGGCGAGTACCCCGAGCGCGGAACGCGCGCTCAACGCGCCCGCCGTCATCAGGCTGTTGTGCAGGAATTCGCGGCGGGTCCAGGCTTTGGGTGCGGTCATGGCGATACTCCGGCTCAGGTCTGGATGAGGTAATAGGGTGAGGAGATGATCAGGTACAGCGCATCCAGGGCACGCTGCGTGCCCCTTGTGGCGCCCGTGCCGATGTTCACGCTGGCCAGATAATTGGCCAGACTGGTTTTGATCGAGGCCGGCAGCCGCTTTCCCGTGAGCAACTGGTCGAGATAATCGACCAGTTCAGGCGGTGTGGCGGCGCGCTGGCGCAGCGGTTCGATGTCCACCAGCAGGTCATTCAAATCCATGTGGGGATTACCCGAGTAATACCATTGGATTCGGGCCCATAGCTCGTTGTGCAGCAGGGTATTCTGCGCGCCGCTCAGCATCTGGAATTCAGGGGCGACCAGACCGCGACTCTTGATCGTCCCGTTGGGCGCGTAATCGGGCCGGAAGAAGTTGAAGACGCTGGGCGCCGACAGCGGCGCCTGACCGATGCGGGATTCGGGATAGAGATAGGGGACGGTGCCATCCGGGAGCACTACCTTGAACGCCCGCCACAGATGGCTCATCACCAGCAGCGGCTCGCGCAGCTTGCCGAAATTCGGGTTCACCGCCGTACCGCGCCGCGCCTCGTCGTCCAGCAGTATGGCCTCGATCACCGCCTCCATGTCGCCGCGCACGCCCTGACCGTTATCGTTGAAGCGGGCGGCGACCCGGCCCACGTAAGCCGGGGAGGGATTGCTGGTGACGAGCCGCTGGATCAGTTGCCGGCCGATGAAGGGCCCGACATTGGGATGGTTGAAGAGTGTGTCCAGGGCCCGTTTCAGGTCGGATGCCGCGCTGCCCCGGGCCGGAATCTTGACCCCATTGAGGATGGTTTTGGCGTTCCGGTCGTGATAATCGGCGAAGGGACGCATTTCGATGCGCCAGTCGTCACCATCGGTGAAAAACTGCGAATCGCCCCAGGACCAACCGGTGAACACCCGTGCCAGTCCTTCCACATCGGGTTGGGTATAGGTCGGGAGCGGTTGGCCATCCTCAAGTTGCGGCAGGCCTTGCGCGTCGAGTTTCACCAGCCCGACGGTGAACAACTGCATGACTTCGCGGGCGTAATTCTCGTCGGCGCGGATGCCCAATTCAGTGTCCGGCTTCTGATTGCCGAGCATGGACAGGTAGCGCCCCATGGCCGGCGAGAGCGTCACGCGCTCCAGAATGTCGCGAAAATTGCCGAAGGCATTGCGCAACAGCGCATCGTAATAGACGGCCAGGGCGTTCTGCGGTATGCCGGAATTCCGTTCGGAGACGACGAAAATCTCCGACAGGGCGAACGCTACCCGCTGCCGCAACTGGTCCGGCGCCCGCACCGCCAGCCGCCACCAGACTTCAATGCGGTTATCGCGGCTGGTGTTGTTCTGGGTTTGATTGAGGGTGGCGAGATGACAGGAGGCGGGCAGGGCGAACTGCTCCTGTAGCCAGGCCGCCAGCGTCATGTGCCGCAGATGTTCGATGTCGCGCGGGGTGGACCCGAACGTGGCCTGATTCAGAAACCGCACCGCTTCCGCCGCCGCCACGCCGTTGTTGCCCGGGGCATTGGGCGGATACACGATGGGCGCCCAGGGGTCCACGCAGTCCGCGGGTTCAGCGTTGGCCGGATTGATGGCGGTCAGCGCCAGCCACAGACCCAGGATGGAGGCTCGAATGGTTCCGCGTTTCGTCATGGGGTTTTCCCCTCGATAATCGATGAGTGAGCGATGATTCCTGGCGAGGTCGAGTCTGTCCCTTGAAGGGCATTGATGATACGCCACGACGGGTCGATAACGGAATAGGCCGCGCCCGGTTTGTCGAGGGAAGCGCCGCCTATGGCAGACGCTCCTGGATCGCGTTCAGGGTTCTGGCGATGGCCGGCGCTGGAGCGATGTGGCGCCGGCTGAAGAGGCGCTTCAACTCGCGGTAATACCACAGGGTTTCGTTCTGGCTGGCGGTGAACCGGCTGAAGACGCCGGGACCGGTTTCGGTCAGGTCCAGCAGGATGCTTTCCAGGTTATGCAGCTTGTCGCAAGCGGAAACCAGCAGCGCGTCATCCGCCTCCCGCGCCAGCCGGGCCAGATAGGCCTCCTTGCGCGGTTTCCAGGCAGGTTTGTGGCCGGTCTCCGGGTTCGGCAGACCATCGGTGCAGGCGTCGACGATCGCCAGCACGCGCGGCCCGAAAGCCGCTATGGCGTCAGTCCAGGCGGGGCCGCCATCTTCCAGCACGTCATGGAGCAAGCCGGCAATCTGTTGATCCTCGTCGCCGCCGTAACGGGCGATCAGGCCGGCGACCGCGACGGGATGCGTGATGTAAGGGATTTGGCTGCCTTTGCGGGCCTGCCCCTCATGGGCTGCCGCGGCCAGGGCGATGGCTTTCGTGAAACGAGGCGTCATGAGGGTGTCGTGATGATGGATAATCCGGGCGGTTGTGACAAATGGCGTAGGCGGGCGCTGGGGTCCGTGTCGCCGGGTTACACGCGCGCCTGGAGCCAGGCTGTCAAGAACGCGGTGTATGCGCTTATTCTCATGAACTCTGCTGTCACGATAACTCGCAACGAATCATGCCACCCTATGAACCAGAACGATACGGAGTCAAAAAAGGATGTGATCTGCCGCTGCAGCGGCACTACCGAGACGCAGATCCTGCGCTACGTCGAGCAGGGCATCGACGACCTGGACGAGATCTCGCGGGCGACCGGGGCCGTCTCGGGCTGTGGCGGCTGTGACAGCGACATTCTGCATCTGATAGCCGAATACCGATCCAGAGGCGGCAAACCCGAATGAATCCACCCGCAATGGTTCATGACCGGTCGAAAATCATGACTCCATCCCCGCGATGCCTAGCAGACTCAGCGTCTTGTCATCCTTTTGGCCCTGGAAATACTGGTCCAACAGGCGTTCGAACACTGAACCCTTCGGGCTGACGCAGGCAAACAGCGTTGCGCAGGAGCGCAACTTCCACACATCGGGAAAACCGAAAATCGCCCGGGCCGATAGCCCCCGGAGGCTCAGCAGGGTCTCGACGCAGGCTACCAGCCGGGGACCAAGCACCGGGTGATCGAGATAGGCCCTTGCCTCGTCGAGACCCCGGATGGCGTATTTACGGGCCGTCGGGCTGAACCCCAGGCCGTCCAGTTGGGGGAAGATGTACCACATCCAGTGCGTCCGCTTCCTGCCTTGCCGGAGTTCGCTCATGGCCCGGGCGTAATCCCGTTCCTGGGCTTCGAGAAAGCGGTTCAGATCATGTGGGTCGGCGGTCATGCGCGTTCTCAAGCCGGGTATTGAGGTGAAATTGCTGTACGCTCAATTGAATTATCGCACCGGTAACACGGGCGTTCCGCCCGCGTGGTGGGCAACAGGCCTATGAGCTTGCATATTGCCGCCAATCAATTTAGCCCACCTCCAAATGGTAGGGTTTTATGAATTCTTTGCTCATCCGGTTGTTGCTTGCCGGACGGTTGAGAAAAAATCCCGTTCCAGGTGCCTAGCAATAATAAGACCAGGCAATTGAATGCTGAAACGGTAAACACGGCTGGGAAAAGTTGTCGGCATCAATGGCATCCCAGGTCAGACTCGGCGCTGGATTCATGGGATGATGGAATCTCGTCAAGCACCCTGGAGTCGATTACATCATGAATGACCAGGCATCACTTTCGACGCGTCAAAGACAACTCATTCGGCTATGGGAAGAGCATGTGGGTCATGAGTTTGCCTCCCGCGACACCGAGGCCACACTCAAGACCATGGTTGCTGAGGCGTATGTCAACCACATTCCTGTCATGACCGGCGGCCAGGGACGCGATGCCTTGAGGCGCTTCTATGGCGAGGATTTCATCCCCAGCATGCCGCCCGACACGCGCATGACGCTGATCAGCCGGACCGTGGACGATCATCAACTCGTGGACGAAATGTTGTTTGAATTCACCCATTCCCAGCCCATGGAGTGGATGCTGCCCGGACTGGCTCCGACGGGTCGGGAGGTAAAGGTTGCCTTGGTGGCTATCGTGCGCTTCGCGGGCGACAAACTCGTCCGTGAGCACATTTACTGGGATCAGGCCTCGGTACTGGTGCAACTGGGCCTGCTGGATCCCGCGGGTCTTCCGGTGTGTGGTGTGGAAAGCGCTCTGAAGGCCTTCCAGAGTGTAGAGCAATAAAAAGTTCCGACGGCAATGAACCTTTTCCCCTGTTCAGGGAATTAAAGGGCTGATCGGTCAATTCGTTTGCAGCCGGAGCATTCTGATGAAACTGGAAAAGCGGATACTCACCCTGATGTGTCACTTCAGCAGAGTCCGGCGACGCAAGCGCGATGTACTGATCCCATTCAAGATTGAAGTGCTAGGCGTCTGGTTGGTATAAAGTCAGGGCTGCCCCTGGCCCTCGGGCAAGATGAAGAGGGCCATTACCCTGCTCGGAGACAATGCTCCAGCACCGACGACACCCGAGCGTGAATGCCGGGCCGCTTGCTCTCACGGGGACCCGCGATGTTCAGCCTGGCAAAACGTCCTTCCTTTAGCCAGCCAACGATCGTAAGGGTGACTTGCTCCAGGTTGTCTCCATCCAGTTGCAGGACGCGGTAGGCCTGCGCAGCGATTCCGCACAGCGCAAGGTTTCCAGAGTGCCATTCTCCAGCGGGCCTTGATTGAAAATGAGGGTCGCGTCGCTGTCCCGTACATTCAGCCAGGCGCGCCGGGCATAATTCGCCGAAGCGGCCTCCTGAAGGCGATAGCGGGCGTCTATAGGTCCATCCTCCGCGCGTCTTCCCCTGGGGCGCCGCCCCATGGGGCAAGCCATGCCGGATGGCCCAATCGAGCGCCGCCCGGTCGGCTCCGGTCTGGCCGCCCGAGACGATGATTCGTGGCAGCCATCCGGCACTGTGGCTTTACTTGATGTCGTCGAGGTCTTTGGCGGTTTCAGTGGTGTTCACCGCTTCCCGCCCAACCCGAGTCATCCGGCCTTCCTGGCTATTCCGGGATTTCCAGCGGAAAACCCTTGTTCCAGTTGAGGATGCCCTTGGGATCGAATTGCCGCTTGATGGCATGCATCAGGCGCAGGGATTGGCCATCCAGTTCGCGATCCACGTAGTCGCGCTTTTCGATGCCAACCCCGTGTTCGCCGGAGAGGGTGCCGCGCAGACTGAGCACCAGCGAGAACATTTCGTCCAGGCAGTCGTGCGCCTTTTCGCTTTCCCCGGGTTTGGCGGGATCGTACAGCAGGTTGACATGGATGTTGCCATTGCCGGCATGGCCGAAGTTGACGATGGGCAGGCCGTAGCGCCGGGAGAGTTCACCCACGCCGTCGATGAGCGCGGGCAGTTCCGTGACCGGGACGACGACGTCCTCATTGATTTTCTTGGGCGCGACCTTGCGCAGCGTGGGCGAGAGGGCTTTGCGGGTTTGCCATAGGGCCTCGACTTCCTCGGCGGTTTCAGCCGCCCGGAATTCCAGCAGTCCTTCGTTGGCCGCCGCGGCGCGGATGCTCTCGATCTGGGGGGCCATGGCTTCGGCGAATCCGTCGACCTCGATCATCAGCAGTGCGCCGGCCTGTTCGGGCAGGCCCGCCGTGGAATACCGCCGCACCATGTCGATGGCGTTCCCATCGATGAATTCCAGGGCGCAGGGCACCGCCGGTTGCGACATGATGCCGGCGATGGCGCGGGCCGCCGACCCCACGTCGCGGTATACGGCGCGCAGGGTGCGCTTGGTCTGGGGGAGAGGTGTGAGCTTGAGCGTAGCTTCGGTGATGATCGCCAGCGTGCCCTCGGAGCCGATCAGCAGGCGCGTCAGGTCATAGCCGACCACGCCCTTGGTGGTATAGACGCCCAGCCGCGTCTCTTCGCCCGCGCCGGTGATGGCCCGGAGCCCCAGGGTGTTTTCACGCGGCGTGCCGTATTTGACGGCGCGCGGACCCGCCGAGTTGTAAGCCAGGTTGCCGCCGACGCTGCAGAAGGCGGCGCTGGTCGGATCGGGCGGCCAGAAAAAGCCATGGGGCTTGATGTAATCCTGCACCGCCTGGTTGGTGATGCCTGGCTCGACGACGATGTAGCGGTTATCCGCCGAGAACTCCAGGACGCGATTCATGCGCTCGAAGGACGCCACCACCCCCTGCCGCAGGGGCACGGTGGCGCCGGTGGTGCCGGTGCCCCGGCCACGCGCCGTCAGGGGAATGGCCAGTTCATGGCAGAGGCGCACCAGTTCCAGCGTCTGTTCGTGACTGGTAGGGAACACCACGGCGTCAGGCAGGACCTGGCGCTTGCTGTTGTCGTAGCCGTAAACCCAGCAGTCGGCCGGGTCGGTCAACAGGCTGTCGGTCGGAAAAAGTGGGCGCAGTCGCGCCAGAAAGGCATTGGGCAGGGACATGGTGGTTACTCGCCGAACAACTGAAGGTCGATCAGATCGCAGAGGCAATGGGTGATCAGAAGATGCATCTCCTGGATGCGCGCGGTACTGTCGGAGGGTACCCGCAATTCCAGATCGATTTCCCGCAGCAAGGGCGCCAGGGGACCTCCATCCCGGCCGCTCAGGGCGATGATGCTCATGTCACGGTCATGCGCGGCACTGGCGGCTTTCAGAAGATTGGCCGAATTGCCGCTGGTGGTGTACATGACCAGCACATCGTTGCTCTGACCCAGGGCCCGGATGGGTTTGGCGAACACCTCGTCGAACTGGTAGTCGTTGGCGATGGAGGTGATGGCCGCGACATCCGTGGTCAGGGCGATGGCCGGCAGACCGGGCCTATCCCGCTCGTAGCGGTTGAGCAGTTCGGAGGACAGGTGCTGCGCTTCGGCCGCCGAGCCGCCGTTGCCGCAGCAGAGGATTTTCCCATCGTAGAGCAGGCAGTTGGCGAGCCGGACCGCCGCGGCTTCGATGCGGTCGCCCAAACGTATGAGGGTTTCCTGGCTGGTTTCGGTATGGACGGAAAACTGATGGACGATGCGTTCCTGAAAATTCATGGGCAGGTGGATATTATCCGGGGTTAGTGTGCAATTCACGCTCTGGGCTGGAAGCGTCAACTGGCTGGCGATAGTCCGGGGCAGGGCAACCGGCGGGATGGAGGTTACACGACCGATGGGTTCTGTTGGCGCTCACCGCTGGCCTATGTGGACCTCTGTCTCATACCGCGGGGGAGGTGTTACCGTCTTCGTCTGGATTCGCTCCTATTCCGCCTGAAAGGCGTTCTTGATCCATGCCATCGAAAGACCATCGGGGCCCGGCGACAGGGCGGCGACATCAAAGCGGGTCGGCCGGTCCAGGCGTTTTTCCCGCAAAAAACAGGCGGCCGTCTTGATCAGGCGGGCCTGCTTTATCCGGTTGACGCTTTCCTCGGCACTGCCATAGCGATCGGAGCGCCGGAATCGCACTTCGACGAACACCAGTGTTCGACCGTCCGCCATGATGATGTCGATCTCTCCAAAACGACTCCGATAGTTCCGGTCGACCAGCTTCAGCCCGGCCTGTTCCAGCCTTGCCAAGGCATGATCCTCGGCCAGCCGGCCCTGTTCACCACGGGATGACACCCTGAAAACGCAATCCTACGAACCCGGGTTGTAGACCTGTCCGGTCTTCAGCAGCGGGGCATTCCCGCGGCGCCGCGGGCTGGCGCCCTTGAATTGCGCGCATTCAAGCTGGCGTTGGACCCGGTTGTCGGACTGCACCGCCAGCGTGCCGGTCGCGCCGGCAAAGCGATAGTAGGGATCCGCCTTCATCCGGGCCAATTCCGCAACCAGGCGATAGGCATCCAGGCCCATGGCGGTCAGTTTGACGGTATCCGGTTTCGCCGAGCCGATGCGGGCCTCCATGGAGCGCGCGGACAGCAGGCCGCCTTCGTCGGCATTGAGCAGCCAGGGCATATCGCAGAAGATCAGTCCGTCGAGTGCGGCATTGTTGGTTTCCCCGCTTTTGCCATCATAGGCATGCGAGGTCGCGTAGACCGGCAGCGACTGGGACGGGGCGATTTTTGGCAGGATGGCGCGGGCGTTTTTGGGATCGGCCACCAGAAATACGAAAGCGTTGCCGGACGTTTTGGGCAGATTCTCGGTCAGCCTGGAGAAATCGGAGGTTTGTTCGGCATATTTGCGCGACTCGATGATGCGGCCTCCAAGCGAGGCCCAGTATTGCTCGAAGTACCGGGACAGACGTTTGCCGAAGGCCGAGTCCGGCGCCATGACCACTGCCTCCTGTTTGCCGTCGAACCAGGCGCTGCCGGCCACCTGGTCGACCTCCTGTTCCGGGGTCAGCCCGAACTGATAGAGCTTGGGGTTTTGCAGTTCGTTGATCTGATTCAGCGCCAGCACCGGCGTCGGTAACTCGCCGCCCTTGACCAGAGCCTTGATGTCTTCCTTGACCAGCGGGCCGACCACGGCCTTGGCGCCGCCATCGGCCAGTCGTCGATAGGTGGAATACAGATTTCCCGGACTGGTATCCGCGAAGTAGAGAGAGGGTTTGCCGGCGCCGCGATCGGCTTCTTGAGCCGCGATCATTCCCGTTCGTATGGCCTCGGAAGCCGTGGCATAAGGACCGCTCAGCGGGAGCATCACGCCGACAAAGGGTCCGATGGGCAGCGGCTTTTGCGTTGCTCCGGCGGCTTGCTGAGCCGAACCGGTCGAGGTGGACTGCGAGTCCGCGTCCGCCATGACCTTCTGGAGATAATCGCCGCTAGCGGGATGACCCGGGTAGCGCGAGCGCCACTGCGCCGTCGCCGCGGCAAGCTCGGCCTTGGGGGTTTGCTTCCCGATGTGAATGAGCGACATCCAGCCGCCCAGTTCGTCGGGCGCCGGGGGTTGCGAGTCCACCAGTTGGCGATCGGGGACCCGATCCAGGGTTTCGGCAATCACCTCGTTATTGCGCTGGATATCGTCGGGTCGCGTCAGGAGTTTCCCCAGCGCCACCCGTTCACCCGCGCTGCCGATCATGTCGCCGAGCTGATTCAGGGCGGAAGCGCGCAGGATGTGATAGTTTTTCTCGTCCCGGGCGCCCAGTTTGTGGTCCTTGAGGCCGTTCAGCCGGCCCAGGGCTTCGCGGGCGTTGCCTTCGTTCAGATCGATGCGGCTCAGCAGCAGCATGAGGCGATCCATGTCGGCATCGCTGAGTTCCTGTTGCCGAATGACGCTAGCCATACTCCTGGCGGTGGCGTTGTCGCCGGATTTCAGCGCGGCGTCCGCAGCCTCGAGCCAGTAATGATCGGGGGTGCTGGAGGATTTGGCACCTTGCTCGTAACGCGACATGGCGCCGGTGAAGTCGCCGGAATTCAGCATGGCCTCGGCCTGGGGATCGGCGGGCGGGGTGGTCATCGTGGTCATGCGCGGCAACAGGCCTTGGCAACCCGCCAGGCTCCATGCCCACAATATCAATGGTAGAGAACGCTTGTATCGCATGGTGAGTGATCTTCCCGGGGAGCAAAGGATGGAGCATCAAGGACAACTTACGAGTGGGCTACTATACCTAGTCGCCACACCGATCGGCAATCTGGGCGACATGGGCTACCGCGCCGTCGAGATTTTGAAAGCGGTGGCGGTGATTGCCTGTGAGGATACCCGGCATAGCCGGCCGCTGCTGGATCATTACGGCATCGACCGGCCGCTGGTGGCGCTGCACGAACATAATGAGGACCGCATCTCCGCCAGGCTGGTGGAGCGCATGCTCACCGGCGAGCCGGTGGCCCTGATTTCCGACGCCGGTAGTCCATTGATCAATGATCCCGGCTTTCCGCTGGTGCATCAGGCCCGGGCGGCGGGTATCCGCGTTTCTCCCATTCCGGGGCCCTGCGCGCTGATCGCCGCACTCAGCGCTTCGGGTCTGTCCAGTCACCGGTTTGCCTTCGAGGGGTTTCCGCCGCGTAAGCCCCAGGCACGGAGGAACTGGCTGGAGGCCTTGCGATCCGAAAGCCGGACCTTGATCTTCTATGAGTCATCCCATCGGGTCGAGGAGACGCTGCGGGATGTGGCCACCGTGTTTCCTGCCCGCCGCCGTTTGGCGATCGCTCGTGAATTGACCAAACGCTTCGAGACCGTGGTGTCGACGACGGTGGGCGAGTCGGTGTCGCTGCTGTCGGAATGGCCCGAGATGCGGCTGGGTGAATTCGTCGTGCTGATCGAGGGAGATGATGCCAGAGCCGAATCCGAACAACTCACTCCGGTACAGTTACATACCCTGTGGGTATTGCTGGAGGAACATTCGGTCAAGAAGGCCGTGGAACTGACCACGAGGATCAGCGGGGCTCGCCGGGAGCTGGTTTACCGAGAGGCTCTCCGCTGGTCGGAGAGCCGGGATGATGCGCGCTGATCGCCACATCCCAGACCAAAGCCAACCCGCTCTCCCTGGGGAGCAAGGCAGGGTGCGATGAGCCAGACCGGGAGGGTCGCTCGGCCCCCCTGCATCCTCCGCCATCCATGCGCGGTGGTCCCGCGTGATGGCGCCGTCGGAGGTGGGTTCAATGGGTTGATCACGTTGGTAGGACGGGCGTTTGTTCAATGCCGCCAGGCGCGGGCGCCGTTGGCTGAGCGGAGTCGAAGCCAACGGCGCCCAAGCCGGTGGTCGGTTCGCTTCGACTCCGCTCAGCCAACGGTGGGCTGGGTGGACAGACCCGCGGGGTTGGGGCGACCCATCATTCCGACCCACCTCCGCGCCGTCCTACCCATACACGCGACCATTATGCCTTGAGAGCGCCCGGCGCATCCCATGGAGCCGACTTGCCGCTACCGAACCCGGAAACCCGGTCCAGCACAGTCGGCCAGTGCCAGAGCCGCTTCAGCGGGCCGGCGCCGTCACCGGTGTGATCGCCTCATCGCGTCCGCCCCTGACGGAGTTGCGTAACGGCTGCTGCTTTGGAGTCTTGCTGTCCGAGGACTTCATCGGGCTGGCGGTTCCCAAGCCCACCAGGTTCTCCCAGCTCCCGTACTTGACCAGATCGGGATCTCCCGCGGCGATGCGTGCGCTCACTTCCTGGCGCGCCAGATCAATGATTTCATCGGGTGTCTTGCCATCGACGAAGGGTAGGAAGGCATCCGGTCCCTCTTTGGACTTGATGGCGCCCAGCACCCCATAGGACGTTTCGAAAATATGCTGCTGCTGCGTGGTCATGTAGCGCTTCAGCTTTTTCACCGAGTTGGACGCCGTTCGTTGATTGGCGCCATTAATGCCGTGCGTGGACTGCGTGAATACGCTCATGAAATAGATCACCGCAAGCAAGCCCATGGCCCAGAATATGATTTTCATAGAGATACCGATGATTTTTGGTGTGTTGTTACTATAGGCCCTGCATCCGTTTGGCGTCAAAATCCAAGACCAGTCTCTCCGTCGGATGTCGAAAGTAAAACCATCAAGCCTTTTGAATACTTGCTGATTCGACAACCATGGTCAAAGACACATTTTTGCTTGTCATGTTCCTTTTGATGTCGGCGTGTTCGCATGACTACGAACTGATGAAGATGGAGGAACAGGTCAGCGGGTATGGCGCCGCCATACGCTGGAACCTCTTCAAGAAGGCGGTCGGTTATCTCGACCCAGCCCCCAGTCCTTCACCCGACTGGCAGTCGCTCGCGGAAATCAAGGTGACATCCTACACCCCGCAGTTTCGCGAACTCCTCCCCAGCGGCAAGGTGATGATGCAGAGCGTGGAGATTCGCTACCTGCCCCCGGGGAGCGTGGTGGAAAAAAGTCTGCTTGATCAGCAGCGCTGGCATCTGGACGAGGGCTCTGAACGCTGGGTGCTGGAGACCGGATTACCCCGTTTCCGAGGCCTTGCCGGCGGGGCGCAAGACCCGATCTCGCCGCTTTCATTGGATGGGAGGTCGGGCCTTGCTCCAGACCGACGCCTAAGTGCTCCTCTGTGGGGTATGGTGGCCAGAAATCCCGAGCCTTCCGTTCAACGCGCCCGAGACCCGGCCACGCCGGTGGCTTACCCGCCATACCCCATGGCCTGATGCGAGAGGAACCGTTTCATCATCGGCGCCCGATCCATCGCGGTCAGTGCCAGATTTCGCCCCAGAACCAGCGGCGGGAACTCGTTGGAGAAAATCCGGACCAGACTATCCGTGAACCGCACGACCCGCTCCAGATCGCGGCGGCGCGCCAAGGCATAGCTCTCCAGAAAGGCGGGAGCGCCGATATCCTCCTGGAGCTGGACCTGCAGGGCGATGCGTTCGGCCAGAATGGCGGCATCACGCAGGCCCAGATTGAAGCCCTGCCCGGCGACCGGATGAATCTGGTGCATGGCGTTGCCGATGAACACCACCCTCTGATCCGTCATCCGGTCCGCCCTTATCAGCCGCAACGGGAAACCCACCGGCCGTGATGCCTGTGCTATCCGTCCCAGCCAGTAGCCGAAGGCCTCCTGCAGACGGGCGGTGAATTCACCCTCGCCCTGCCGTAGGGCATCCTCCGCGGCCTCGGCGCCCAGCGTCCAGACGACTGAACACTTGCGCCGCTCCAAGGGCAGGAAGGCCAGGGGTCCCGAGGGAGTGAACCGCTCGTAGGCCGTGTTGAGGGTATCCTTGGTCGTCGTGACCTCAGTCACCACGGCGGTCTGCCCGTAATCCCGGATCTGCCGCTCAATCCCGAGCAGAGTCCGCACCGTGGAATTCCCGCCATCGGCCGCGACCAACAGGCGGGCGGATACATGGATTTGATCCTGGTCCTGTTTCAGAGTCGCATGGACGCGCTCGGGGCCCGCTTTCACACCCATGGTGCGCACCGGGCAGAGTCGGACGATAGCGGTGTCCCCGAGCTTCGCCTGAATGGCGTTTTCCAGGACACGGGCCACCACGACATGACCAAGCGCATCGACACCGCAATCGTCGGCATGCAGACGCGTCTTGCCGAAGTGACCACGATCGGAAACATGGATATGCCGGATGGCCATGGCCTCCGCCGCCGCGCCTTCCCACACGCCCAGCGCTTTCAGTGATTGCACCGTGCCGCGCGACAAGGCCAGGGCGCGATCGCCCGCGGACGACGCCTGCCGCTCTTCATCCGTCTGGGCTTCCACCAGGCCCACACGCAAGGGCGTATGCGCCAGCGCCAGCGCCAGCGCCAGGCTGCCGCCTACCAGGCCGCCGCCGATGATCAGGACGTCGAATTCATTCGTGTCAGTATTCATTTGGCCTCCGCCATGACAGCCTCGATTTCGGCCACGGATTTGGGCAGGCTCGCGGTCAGCACCTCGCACCCGTTCTGGGTGACCAGGACATCATCCTCGATGCGGATGCCAATGCCGCGCCAGCAAGGATCGACCTCGTCACAATCACTGGCAATATAAAGGCCGGGCTCCACGGTCAACACCATGCCGGGCGCCAATTCCCGCCATTTGCCACGCACCCGGTAGGCGCCTGCATCATGCACGTCCATGCCCAGCCAATGACCGGTACGATGCATGAAGAACTTCTTGTAGGCTTCGTCCTTGATCAATCGGGCCACCTTGCCTTCGAGCAGACCCAGTCGTACCAGGCCCTCGGTTAACACTTTCACGGCGGCTTCGTGGGGCTCGATCCAGCGCCGGCCTGGCCGAACGGTTTCAATGGCGGCGAGTTGCGCCTCCAGCACGACCTCGTAGACCTGCCGTTGCGGCGGGCTGAACTTGCCATTGATCGGAAAGGTGCGGGTGATGTCGGAGGCGTAGTTTTCACATTCCGCCCCGGCATCGATCAGCAGCAAATCCCCATCCCTCAGCATGGCGTCGTTTTGGGTGTAATGCAGTACGCAGGCGTTGGCGCCACCGGCGACGATGCTGGGATAGGCCAGCGAGCGCATGCCGTTGAGGGCGAACTCATGCGCCAGTTCCGCCTCGATCTCGTATTCGAAACGGCCTGGACGCGTGGATCGCATCGCCCGCAAGTGCCCCTTGACCGATACCTGCGCGGCCCGACGCATGATTTCCAGTTCCTCGGGCGTTTTGAGCAAGCGCTGCTCATGCAGCACATGATCCAGCGAAATGAACTCATAGGGCGCCTGTACGCCGCCGCGCGCACGCGCCCTGACCTCATTGACCGCCGTCATGACCGCGTGGTCGAGCTCCCCATCAAAGCCGATGGGATAGTAGACGCGATCGCGGTTTTCCAGCAGCACTGGCAACTGTTCATGCAGGGATTCAATCGGAAAAGCCTCCTCCGCGCCATGCACCGCGCGCGCGCCTTCCAGCCCCGCGTGCTTGCCAGTCCAGACGGCCTTCTCCGGGTCGAATTCACGGCAGAACAACACATATTCCCCCTCCTTTCGGCCCGGTGCGAGCACCACCACTGCTTCGGGCTCATGAAAGCCGGTCAGATAGTGAAAGTCGCTGTGCTGGCGGAAAGGGTATTCCACATCCCGGTTGCGAATGCTGGTGGGCGCGCTGGCGATGATGGCCACGCTGTTTTTCTTCAGCGCCCGCAGCAACTCTTTGCGGCGGCGTTTGAAATCCTGGGTTTGCAGCATGACTTTTCGCTATGACTTCAGTGTAGCGATGGCGGCGCTTGCGAACGCAGCTCGCTGTGAATGACCTGAACGCCCACGCGGACATATTCGGCCAGCTCGGTGTAGGCAACCTCGTCAGCCTCGCTGGAGGCCAGGGTATCCAGTTGCACAATTTCCAGAATATCGCCCAGAATTTCCGCGCATTCGCCCGGCCAGCGGGAATTCGCTCCCTGATAACCGATCCCTTGCAGGAAGCCATGGCACCATTCACTCAAGGCATGGGCGCGGCCAGCCACATCTTCATCGTCGTCGGCGGGCAGCAGGGGCTCGAAGGAGAAATCGAAGTCGACCAGTCTTCGGCGCGTTTGATCGAACAGTCGCTCCAGACTGGCCAGTGCTTCGTCCTCGATGGCATCCAGTTCGGCGCCAAAGAACTGCTCCAGCCATTGCTGACGGTTGGCGGAGGTATCCATGCAGAGCATGCCGGAAAGCAGCCCATGCATCTCGGCGGCGCTGCCGGGCATCGAGCTATAGTTCAAAGCGTCCAGGATGTCGAGGTAATTGACCTCTTGTGTCATGGCGGCCTGCCTTGTGGCGGGTGGTGTAATTCTTTATCCTAACATCAGAATTTTCATCAAACCACTCACAATAAGGATCAAGCGCCATGAGTGATTCAGCCCCGCCCATCAAGGTTCAAATCCTCGGCAAGGAATATCCGGTGTCGTGTCCGGCGGATGAACAACACGAATTGTTGATCGCGGCTCGCTATCTGGATGAAAAGATGCGCGAAATTCGCGACATCGGCCGCATCATCGGAACGGAGAGAATCGCCGTGATGGCGGCCCTGAACATCACCCATGAGCTCCTGCAGGAAAAACAGCGACGGATGGATTAAGGCAGCGCCAGGTTTCCTACAAGCGTGACCTTGATCAATCAAGGTTGCAGTTACATGGGGAATCGGTAGAATCCCATATCGTATTCCCTGCGGCGTTCGAGACCCTCTGGGTTACTTCTTGAGCCTAATTCAAAACCCCGGGAGCTACCGGTCTTCCGATGTGTGCAAGTCCGCCACGAGCGGGAAGCCTGATTCCGATACCGCTGTTCCCACCTGAGCCTTGCGGTTCAAGGGCGAAAGCGGGTTACGGCGCAGGCGGGGAATACCTCAGACAAGCGCTCGCTGTTTTCCCCCGTTGTCTCATCTACCTGCCGCTACTTGTCACGGCGCCCTGTGACCGACACGAACAGTAAGGCCACATCAAACGCGTGATGATTGATCAATGCTGGCGCCGCTCTGCTCCTGGCCTTCACGCCGACACAGGATCGGCAACGGTGAGGGTCCTGGATAGAGGGGAAAATATCGCCTGACAATGACATGCTGAACCCCCCCGCACCGTAACAGCGCGGCTCACAACCGAAAAACCTCTCAATACCCAGGCTTGTTCGAGATTTCATTCCAATCGGGTAGGATAGTTTTCGGAACCCCGAAACTGGCCAAGGGAAAAACCATGCATTACTGGCTCATGAAATCCGAACCCAAGGAGTTCAGCATCGACGATCTGGCCCAGCGGCCAGGACAGATCGAGCCCTGGGACGGCGTTCGCAACTATCAGGCCCGCAACATGATGCGGGACGACATGAGGGTCGACGACCCCGTTTTCTTTTACCACTCCAATTGCGAAGAACCCGGTATCGTGGGCATCGCCCGGATTGCCCGGGAAGCTTATCCCGATCCCACGGCGTTTGACCCGGAAAACAAGCATTTCGACCCCAAAAGCCGACCCGAAAGCCCGACCTGGTACTTGGTGGATGTCGCCTATGTCCGCAAGCTCAGGCGGACCATTACCCTGGCGGAGTTGAAGGATTGCCCCGAACTGGAAGGCCTGTCCCTCGTCCGGCGCGGTAACCGGCTGTCGGTGATGCCGGTAACCCCCGCGCAGTGGCGCTACATCCTGGAACGCGAATGAGCTGGCTTTATCTTGTGTGCGCGGGCCTGTTCGAAATCGGCTGGCCCGTCGGATTGAAGTTGTCACAGGTTCCTGGCCAGCGGGCCTTAGGCTTGTGCATTGCCATTGCCTGCATGGCTTTCAGTGGTGCATTGCTCTGGCTGGCCCAGCGCGAGATCACCATCGGCACCGCCTACGCCGTCTGGACCGGCATCGGCGCGGCCGGGACCTTTATGGTGGGTATCGCATTCTATGGAGACCCGGCCAGCCTGGGCCGCTATCTGGGCGTGATTTT
>Ga0194127_10003320_pt1 | contig 20789 bp, 18 predicted proteins | sample TA2KigC100mmetaG_FD_148624 | JGI IMG/M metagenome (GOLD analysis project Ga0194127, IMG submission 148624) | Freshwater microbial communities from Lake Tanganyika, Tanzania - TA2015036 Kigoma Deep Cast 100m | ecosystem: Environmental > Aquatic > Freshwater > Lake | place: Tanzania: Lake...
AACTCCTCAGCACCAAAAAATGTTTACATAATAGACTTATTTTATGCTCTTTTTAAACAGTTAATCTTATTAGATTTGATAAAACAGATTAAGCCAACCAATCTGGTTGGGCCTTTGTGCATTGTTGTCGGGAGGATAGCGCGAATATATATCATTATCCTTAAACAATGAATTGGCAGACAAACAATTTCTAATAAGGGGTTGTGGTAATGAGATTTTTGCCGACCATACGTGTTATTGCTGAAACCGATTACCAGAGGATTCATGATGCATCGCTTAAAATACTTAAGGAGACTGGGGTTAGATTTGACAGCCTCGATGCCCTTGAAATTTTTAAACAATGCGGAGCTAAGGTCGACAATAAAACAGTGTTCATTTCAAAACAATTAGTAGAAGAAGCTCTAGAAAAAGCGCCCGCCACTTTTAAGTGGGCGGCTCGCAATGACCAGCAGTCAGTGGTGCTAGGGGAAGGTTATGTGGTAGAGCCTAATGTCGGCTGTGTTTTTGCTCATAGTATTGATCATGGCCGATGGCCCGGAACCAGGGAAGATTACGCGAACATTCAAAAACTTCATCAATCAAGCACTTTACCCACGGTGGTGGGAGCAACCCCGATACAAATTAGTGATGCCGACGTTAATGAAAAGCACCTCTTTATGTTATATGAAACAATTAAGCATACTGATAAACCGGTCATTGGTATTTGTGAAAGCAAAGCCCACGTATTGGAAAACCTAAAAATGATGGAACTGGCCATAGGTGAAAAAAGGTTTTCTGAAAATGTCTGTCTGGCAGTGAGCGTTAACCCTTTGAGCCCGCTGGCATACGGTACTGAAACTTCTGACAGCATGATACAATATGCCCAAAAGGGGCAGGCAGTGATGGGCTTACCCTGTATTATGGCTGGAGTTACTGGGCCGATTAGCATCTTTGGCACTATCGTTTTACAGAATACAGAAATGCTAGCTGCGCTGGTATTAACCCAACTGGTCAACCCTGGTAACCCTTTTGTCATGTGCCCCTGCTCTTCTACTGCATATATGAAGCGTGGTAACTACGTCTCTGGCGCTCCGGAAATGATGTTAATTGATATTGCAGGGCTACAGATGGCTCATCATTTTTACAATCTACCCTCGAGACTGATGACCGGTATGACGGATTCTAAAGAAGTAGATGTCCAGGCTGGTTATGAAACTATGCAAAACTTAGTTCTCGGCATTCTTGCTCGTCCAAATATTTTGCATGAATGCCATGGTGTTTTGGAATCAATCATGGCCTTTTCCTATGAAAAATTCATTATTGACGAAGAGTTAATCAGTCGGGTCCTCAGATTTGCTGAAGGTGTTGATACTTCGGATGAAGCTATGTCTTTGGATCTGATCATCGAAATAGGGCATAGCGGTTCTTATTTTACCCATGACCAAACTTTCAGGCGCTACAAAGAATTGTGGGAACCGAGCGTATCTGACTGGCATCCTTACAGTGAATGGCGGGAAAGAAATGAAGATATCCTGATTAGAGCTAATAAAATGTGGAAAAAACGCTTAACCGATGCGCCTGAGATGCTGATCGATCTTGAGCTGAATAAGCTTTTAATTGACTACATCAAATCAATACGCCCATAACTAGCGACCGATCTTAGTACAGCTTAGAAACTCCTTTAGCCGATGAACAAAGAACGAAAATTTAAGGGCCTTAACCAACGCCTTTGCTGAGGCCAAGGCCCTTTTATTGGGATGGACAACCATAGATCTTGAGTCGAGGATTTTGATCCCTTATCTAACCTGTTTATTTCATTTCAGACTCCCTTTCCCTGGCAGTTTTAGCTTTACGCTTTGTATAATAATAGCTCATAGAATATGACGCTTTGTAAATTGAAGCAATTCTGAAAACCTTTATAATGAGAAATAATTATTCCCAGCTTGATCAGCTTTAAATACGGAGGTTATATTATGACTGATTGGATTACAGATAAACTGGTCCGCTACACTCACTCAACATCATACGAACAGCTTCCTGCAGAGGTGGTGGAAAAAGCTAAGATTCATATTTTAGACAGCATCGGTTGTGCTTTAGGCGGAAGCTGTTCTGCTATTGGGCGTTCTGTTCTGAAGACATTCAAGGCGATGGGTGGAGAGCCGGAAGCTTCCCTGATTGGCGGCGGGATGAAAGTGCCTGCCATCCATGCGGCTTTTGTTAATGGGACAAATGCCAATGCCTTAGATTTTGATGACACCTATCTATCTGATGCCATTGGCCACCCCGGGTCTTCAACAATCCCGGCAGCCCTGGCTGTCGCCGAATGGAAAAAGGCCAACGGCCGCGATCTAATCAATGCCGTTGTCACTGCGTACGAGGTCGGTAATCGCATCGGGTTAGCGATTCAGCCCAGTAAGGAGCGCCTGCAAAAGGTGTGGGGTTTTGGAACCTGGCAAACTTTTTGCGCAGCGATTGCTGCGGCAAAAGTTATGAACCTTGACGCCGACCAACTTTTTAATGCCTTCGGTGTCGCCGGAGCCACAGCGCCACTGCCCTGTACGCAAAAGTGGGGTTGGGATCTGGACGAGAGACCAATCCACTGGGTCAAGGAGCCAACGGGATGGCCCTGCTGGACTGGAACCCTGGCGGTGATATTGGCCGCCAACGGTTTTATCGGCAATCATTACATCCTTGATGGCGAGAACGGTTTCTGGATTATGGCTGGTTCTGACCGTTGTGACTATCAGAAAATGACGGACGGCCTGGGTCAGGACTACCTGATATTGGATGACATGAGTTTTAAACCCTATTCCTGTTGCCGGTGGCAACATGCGGCACTGGATTGCATCACTCAGATTATCAGTAAGCATAAGCTGAAGCCGGACGAGATCAAGAGCATCATCATAAACTCTTTCTCCTGGGTTAAGACCCAGGAAGTCTACGAGATAAAAAGCCCTGTTGATGCCCAGTTCTGTATCCCCTACACCGCTGCCATGGTAGTTTTGGGTCATGAGCCGGGCCCAGGCTGGTATAGTGATGACATGCTAAAGAGCAGAGTATTCCCTACACCGCTGCCATGGTAGTTTTGGGTCATGAGCCGGGCCCAGGCTGGTATAGTGATGACATGCTAAAGAGCAGAGAGATTGCTGCCCTTGCTGCAAAAATAACCGTAAATCTTGATCCGGAACTTGATCGTGCATATCATCAGGATAGTGAACAGGCAGCCCGGGTTGAGGTAACCACTGTCCGGGAAGAAATCTTTAGTGAAACAGTGAGGATTCCTAAAGGCGACCCGCGTAATCCGCTGTCGCCTCATGAGCTGAAGGCTAAATTTAGGAACCAGGCTGACTTCGTGCTGAACCATGAAGCGGTCGATCAGGTGATTGACTTGATCGATAATCTGGAGCTGCTTGATGATTTAAGCACCCTGATGACTAAACTCAAAAGTTAGATAAACCTTTTAGAATGGAGGAAGAAGATAGATGTTGACTGGTAATCTTTTTATGGGTCCCGAGCGCATGGTTTTCGGTCGTGGTGTGGTGCATGATACCGGCACTTACGTTAGGCAACTTGGTGGCGAGAAGGTTTTTCTGGTTACCGATAAACTATTGGCCGGACTTGATGCCTTTAAAGTGATCATTGATTCCCTGGAAAAAGAGGGCTTAAAGTACTATTTATATACTGATTGTGACGTAAACCCCACCGATAACCAGATCGACAACGGCTGCCGGATTTATAAAAAAGAAAAGGCTGCGACGTTATCATCGGCGTTGGCGGAGGCAGCAATTTGGATACGGCAAAATCAATTGGCATTATTGCTACTAATCCGGGTTCGATTAGAGATAATTTTGTGCCCAACTACGTTACCAACCCATACGACACCCCCAATAAAAATGCGATACCTCCCACCATTATGATTCCGACCACAGCCGGTACCGGCAGTGATGTCGGCTGTTGGACGGTTGTTACCAATACCGCTGAAAACTACAAAGGTTTTTGCGGGGGATGGATGTGCATGCCTAAAGTGGCCCTGCTTGATCCGGAAATGACGGTTAGCCCCTGCCGCCGAAACTTACGGCAGCGACCGGTTACGACGCTTTGATCCACGCTTTTGAGGCTTACTACCATCGCTATAAGATGCCGCTAACCGATATGTACGCCATCTCGGCCATCCGCCGTATTTTTAACTATCTGGGGCGGGCAGTAGCCAATGGCAGCGATATGGAAGCGCGGGAACAGATGCTGCTGGGGGCAACTGAAGCCGGGTTGGCTATGAACACCGGGTGTGCCCTGATTCACTCTTCTGGCTTGCAGCTCACCTCAAAGTTCGGCCTCAGTCATGGCGAAACCCTGGCGATCATGGCCGGACCGGTAATCAGGTTCAATACCATGGCTTGTGTTGAGCGGATGATCGATGTTGCCCGGGCAATGGGCGAGAATGTAGAAGGTCTGGGCAAGTTGGAGGCGGCGGATCGGGCTGCTGTTGCCATGCAAAAATTTGCCCGTTCGGTGGGTTTGCTGACTACCCTGAACAAAAAGGAACATGATCCGGCAAAGATCAAAGTTATGGCTGAGATTGCTCTGCAAAACGATAATACCTATGGCAATCCCCGTATTCCAAAAGCTGAAGAACTGGAAACGCTCTATCGACAGGCTTATGATGATTATCAGGCCTGATAATCCGGTAACCCCCCCTGCCGACGCAAAATATTTTGCTCCTACAGGTTACAGACAGGGTGCAATGCGGTTTTTAGCAGAGGCTGGGCGCTACGATGCAAGCAATATTTGCATGCAAGTATTACTTGCGCTTTTTTTATAATTTCTTCTGATTTGTTAATTGAAAGCGCAGACGGCAAGCGGTTTAAGAGTTAGGAAACGCACTATTATCCGCCAGACTCTTGGCATCACTTTTGCTTAAGAGTATTTAGTAAGATTAACTCAAAGGAGGACAATCAATAAGTGGCAAGTATGGAGTATTTAAAGGATAAACCGATTGCAGTACTCGGTGCCGGAGCTGTGGGTAAAGCTCAGGCAGCAGATTGTGCTTTGGCCGGGGCAAAAGTGCGCCTCTGCGATCTGCCTCCGTTTGCTGAAAAAACCCTGTTTGGAGTAAAAGAAAGCGGTATTAATTTTTATGGAACCCAGCTTAACCTGCACAGCTTCGAGCGTTCAGGCATTGCCAGGATGGACCTGGTTACCGAGGATGTTGCTGAAGCAGTTAAAGGCGCAGGTCTGGTTGTGGTTACCACACCGGCTTTTGGGCACCAGGTCTTCTTTGAAAAATTGATCCCCTGCCTTGAAGATGGTATGGTCATTCATATTTTCCCTGATAATTTTGGCTCTCTGTTGCTCAGAAAAATGATTCGCGAAGCAGGTAGTACTAAAAAAGTAATTATCGGTGGTTGGTCCAGTTCGCCCTATGGCAGCCGGGTTGATATCAAGGGCGGGGTTGTGCTGCCCCGGATCCGAGTTTATTACCGGGCTATCACCCTGCGCGGGGCAGCGATGCCAATGATCGATCAGGAAGCATTTCTAGAAAGCGCTAAATATCTTGGTTCAATGGATTGCATTACCCAAAATGGCGGTATTGATGCCGGCGACACTGCGCTCGATATCGGTTTCAGCAACGTTAACCCGGTCCTGCACTGCCCGGGCACGATCTTAGGAGTTGGCGTAATGGAAAACTGGGGAGTTATTTACGGCACTGACAAATATGATTATTCGATCTACTCCCACGCCTACTGCCCGTCAATTGCCAAGGTGCAGTACTCTTTTTACCGCGAACAGTGCGCCATTGCAGAAAAAATTGGGGTAGGCATTCAGCCCTTTGACAAGAAGCAATTTTTCCACCGGGAAAGTATCCTTGGTGCTGAATACATGGGTCCTGATTATGTGATACCATTTGATCAGCAGGATTACATCCAGTACGGCACCGGACCTTTTGATATCAATAACCGCTACATCACTGAAGATATACCGGTTGGCTGTCATATTTATCACGAGCTGGGCAAAATCTTTGGTATTAAAACGCCGGTTATCGATTCGATGATTAACCTGGCCAACGTGATGATGGAAACTGATTACTACGAGAGCGGCTATACCCTGGGCTATATTGGTCTTGGTGATAAAAACAAAGATGAATTGAACCGCTACCTGCGGGAAGGATTTGTTTCTTAGAATAGGCCGGTAAAAAGGAATTTGTTCAATTGAAAAACTTGACAGTGAAAACTGAAAACTTTATACTGAAACTAATAATTACTAGAGATGAGAGAAAAGTAATTTCCGTTTAGGAGTATGCTTTTCTTTTTTTTTCACTTGTTGAAAAGATGAAATCTCAGACATTGTACCTGTTGAATTTAAGGAGTAAACTAAATGATATGGGATAAATGCAGCAGCAGCAACCAGGTTGACAATAGTAGCGTCCGTTTTAATGTTTTTACTGAAAGCCAGTGCGCTAGAGTTTTCAGCGCCGTGCTTGAAGTTTTAGAGCGGACCGGAACAAAGGTCTACAACCCGGAAGCCTTAGAGCTTTTAGGTCAGGCCGGCTGCCGGATTGACGGGGAAAGAGTCTGGATTCCCACCCGCCTGGTTGAAAAGGCAATTGAAAGCGCGCCTTCCCGCATTACTTTGGCCGATCGCAACGGTAAAAGAAGGCTGGCCCTGGAGGGGCGCAATTCATATTTCGGGCCGGGGCCGACCAATCCGAACTTTAGTGATCTCGATTCCGGCAAGCGGCGTAAAGTAACCAAACAAGATGTCCGTAATGTCGCTACCTTAGTTGACGCCCTACCCAGTCTCGACTTTTGCATGTCGCTGGCCTGTATCTCTGATGTTACGGCGGTTTTGGCCGATGTTCACGAAGTGCAAGCGATGCTGGAGCAGACTATCAAGCCGATTGTTACCTGGGCCTTTAACGCCCAAAATAATGCAGCAATCGTTAAACTCTGTGAAACAGTGGCTGGCAGCGAAACGGCTTTACGGGATAACCCCTTTCTGGTTTTATATACAGAGCCGGCTACCCCACTGAAACATCCGAAAGAGTCGGTGGAAAAACTCTTATACATGGCCCAAAAAAGACTACCGCTGATCTATACTCCGGGAGTGCAGGGTAATGCCACTGCACCGGCGTCCTTGGCTGGTGTAATTGTGATGGCTGCCGCTGACTGCCTGGCCGGTCTGGTGATTCACCAGTTGAAAAATGAAGGGGCACCCTTCATTGCCGGTGGGGTGACTACTAACATGGATATGCAAACCATGATTCACTGTTATGCATCCTCGCCTGATTTCTGCCTGATGCATGCCGGCTATACTGAGCTGGTTCAGTATCTAAAACTGCCGATGTTCAGTACTGCCGGGGCCAGTGACTCCAAGGCGTTGGACATGCAGGCGGCAATTGAATATTCGCTATCCATTTACAGCGCTGCTTTAAGCGGCGCAAACCTGATTCATGATGTCGGATTTCTGGAATCCGGAATGTCGGCCTCGCTGCAGGGGCTGGTCATGGGTGATGAGATTATCAGCTACGTGCGGAAGATGATCGCCGGGATCAGGATTGACGAAGATACCCTGGCCGTTGATGTCATTGATGCGGTCGGCCCCGGAGGACATTTCCTGCAGGAAGAACACACCTTCCGCAATTTTAAGTCGGCTTTTTGGCGCCCGCGGCTCTTCAGCCGTGAGCAGTTCACAGCCTGGGAAGCAGGTGGCAGTAAAACCTACGACCAGCGTCTGACGGAGAGAACCAGGCAAATCTTAGCGGAACATCAACCGGAACAGCTTGATCAAAAGACAAAAGCAGAACTGAAGGCCATAGTCGAACGGGTTGAAAACGGTTCTTTAAACTAAACAAATCTTAAAACCGAAAACGGAGATAGATGATGAAAAAAAAGAAGACGGTAAATGACTTTATAAACATGAAAAAAGAGAGAGAGCAGGTAGCCTGGATTACTGCCTACGATTATCCGACTGCAATCTTTGGCGAGGAAGCAGGCATGGATATGCTGTTGGTTGGCGATTCCTTAGGGATGTTGGTGATGGGTTATGACAGTACCGTACCGGTGACGATGGAAGATTGCCTCTCCCATTGCCGCTCGGTCCGCCGCGGGGCGCCCAATACCTGGATCATTGGCGATATGCCCTTCGGTGCTTACCAAACCACTGACAGTGATGCGGTTAATAATGCGGTGCGCTTTATTAAGGAAGCGAGGGTCGACTGCATCAAGCTTGAAGGGGGGCAGCGCGTGGCCAGCCGCATCAGGGCAATTACTGACGCCGGTATCCTGGTCATGGGCCATATCGGTCTTACCCCGCAGAGTTCGGGACAGCTCGGCGGCTTTAAAGCACAGGGGCGCGATGTTAAGAACGCCCGCGAAGTAATCAAAGATGCCCTGGCCGTGCAGGAGTCAGGGGCGTTTTCGCTTTTAATCGAAGCGGTTCCACCGGAAGTTACTGCCTTTATCACCCGTAAGCTTGAGATTCCGGTCTACTCGATCGGCGCCGGACCCTGCGATGGGCAGCTGCTGATCTGTGGCGATATGCTCGGGCAATTTAAAATTTTTACACCGAAGTTTGTTAAACAGTACGCTGATATTGCCTCGGTTACAGTTGAGGCTTTTAAGAACTACATTGCCGAGGTTAAAGAAGGGACTTTTCCGACAGACGATCATGTCTATCACATCATAGAACCAGCAGCAGAATTTGAACGTCTTTTTAAAGAGTTTGAGTAATCGATATTAATATATAATTAAATAGTCCTTTAAGGAGGTGGTTGTCGGCCCCAATAGTAAAAGCTTGGTGATGACTGGTAAAGAGGGGGTGTAAGGAAAACAGTGGAAGGTGTTTCTGAGTTTTTCAAGTATTTTTGGGAGATCAGAGAGATGGTTTGGACCTTAACGGTCCGCCATTCCTGGATAGCTCTGGCCGGGGTGGTCATTGGCACTCTAACCGCTGTTCCGATCGGTATAGCGATATCCAGAAAACCTCAGGCAAGCGCAGTTGTGATTGACCTGGCCGGGATGCTTTATACGATACCTTCACTGGCCCTGCTTGGTTTTTTACTGCCCTTCATGGGGCTGGGGTGGATGCCGACGATTACAGCGTTGGTGATCTATTCCTGGCTGCCCGTTTTACGCAATACCTGCACCGGTATCCTTGGTGTGGACCCGGCAGCGAAAGAAGCAGCTAAAGGAATGGGATCTACCTCTTTTCAGCTGCTGATGAATGTTGAACTGCCGCTGGCCTTGCCGGTAATTATGGCAGCGATTAGAACAGTGGCGGTGCTAACCGTTGGGATTACTGTAATGGGTGCCCTGGTTGGAGCCAGAGGCCTGGGCGAACTGATTTTTCAGGGGATTTCAATGATGAATAACAAGACTATTCTAGCCGGGACCATTCCTGTTTCAATCATGGCCTTAACCTTTGACCAATTGCTGGGCCTGGTTGAACGCAAGCTTAAGGTTTCAACCAGCAGCGCCTGATGCTGCCGGTTAAACATAGTACCATTTTTACAAAAAAGAGGAGGAAGTATTGATGAAAGCTTTAAAAGTATCAGCATTGTTTTTAGTTTTAATTATTGCAGCGTTCTTGTTTGTCAGCGGTTGTGGCCAGCCGGCAGCAGATGTTCCGGCTGACGAGCCGGCAGAAGAAGCCGCAGAAGAACCGACAACCATCATCTTGGCAGCCAAAGGCTGGTCGGAAAACATGACCCTTGGTTACATGGCAGCGCTGTTGATCGAGGCAAACACTGTTCACTCGGTTGACACCAGCAAGATCAACATGGGCCCGACCGAAATGCTGCACCCGGCCCTGGTTGAGGGACAGATTGATATCTATCCCGAATACACCGGAACTTCATGGATGGTAGTTTTGGGGAACGAAGAGGTTATCTCTGACCGCCGCGAAATCTACGAAGCATCGCGCGATGCCTATTTGGAGCAGTTTGGTATTGTGATGCTCGAGCCAATTGGCTTCCAGAATACTTTTGCGATGGCCATGAAGGCTGAAAGAGCAGCAGAACTGGGCGTAACAACACTGTCCGAACTGGCTGCAATCCCCGATTTAACATTTATTGGCGATAACACTACCTTCACTCGCCCTGACCTTTATCTTGGTCTGGGAGAAGCCTATGGTATCGATATGGACAATATTAACCGGGTGATCGTTGACACCTCGTTCTTTTATGAAGCGTTGGATCAGGGTGAAGGCGATGTTACTACCCTGTTTTCAACTGATGGTCGTCTAAAAGAGTATGGCTTTGTAATTCTTGAAGACGACAAGAGCTTCTTCCCGCCTTACGACGCCATTTATGTTGTCCGTGGCGAGATTCTTGAGCAGTATCCTTCCATTCTGGAAGCTCTGACACCGCTGCTTGGCACTATTGATGAAGCAATGATGACTGAATTGAACTTCAAGGTAGAAGTGGAAATGCAGGATCCGGAAGATGTAGCCCGCGAATACTTAGAGTCCGTAGGCCTGATCTAAACCGAGAGGTGGAAACCAAATGACCCGTGAAATCAGTGTAGAGCTGCAAAAAGTCAGTAAGCTTTATGGCCAGGATAAAGTGGTGGATGAAGTAAGTTTCACCGTGGAGAAAGGTGAAATCTTTGTGTTGATTGGTCCTTCCGGTTGTGGTAAAACAACCACCCTGAAGATGATCAACCAGCTGATTCCCCACACATCCGGTAATATACTGGTTAACGGGATAGATGTAGCGGAGCTCGACGCTGTCGAGCTCCGCCGCTCTATTGGCTATGTTATCCAGTATATCGGTCTCTTACCCCACCTGACAATTCAGGAAAACATTGCTTTTGTTCTAAAGTTAACTAAACAGTCGAAGAAAATGCAGAAAGAAAAAGCCGAAGAGTTGATCGAAACTGTTGGTTTGCCGACTAATTACCTCACTCGTTACCCGCGGGAGTTAAGCGGTGGTCAGCAACAGCGTGTCGGGGTTGCCCGGGCGCTGGCTGCCAATCCGGATATCTTGCTGATGGACGAGCCTTTTGGTGCCGTCGATCCTTTAACCCGCGAGCAGCTGCAAAACGAACTGCTCAGGCTGCAGGAAACTATTCGCAAAACCATTGTCTTTGTTACTCACGATATCCAGGAAGCTTTCAAAGTAGGCAGCAGGATCGGTATCCTTAAACAGGGTAAGCTGGTCTGCTTAGGCACCCCGATGGAGATCGTAAAAACCGATGACGAGTTTGTCAAGAGCTTTATCGGCCAGGGAGCCTTATTTGAAGTGCTCGATACGATTGAGGTCTCCAGGGTTCTTGAAAAAGAAGTGCCCCTGGTTTCTGAAAATGAAAAAGTAGATCGCACTGCCGATATTTTAAGTGGCTGGGACAATGTTTTTGTGGTCAATTCTGACAGTAAATGTCTTGGTTATATACCACTAAATACTTTAGAACCTGATGGTTCATTCAGTAAAGGCCAGATTATCTCCCTGCCGGCATCCAGCACTCCTGACATTTCTGTTAAATTTGCTGTTGAAAAGATGCTCTGGGAAGGTAGAACCTGGCTGCCGATAGTTGACGAGAAAGACGGTTTTAAGGGTATAGTGCTGTTCCGATCCTGCGCCGACCTGCTGGCCGGGGATAGGGGGTAGCTTATGGAACTGCTGATTGGTGCCTGGAATTACTTTATAAGTAAACAGGATCTGATGATCATTGTACTCAGGGAACATGTGAACCTGGTCCTTTGGGCCACGCTGCTGACGATTTTGATTGGAGTTCCGCTGGGCATTCTCATTGCCAGGACCCAAAAAGTAAGGGATATAGTGCTCGGATCAGTATCAGTTTTATATACTATACCGATTCTTGCTTTTTTCGGGTTTTTGATCCCGATTATGGGTATTGGCAGTACTCCGGCCCTGGTTGCCCTGGTTATTTATGGTTTGTTGCCGGTTATTCGCAACTCCTGTGTGGGGATAACCCAGGTTCACCCCATGGTCAAGGAAGCAGCAAGAGGTATGGGTACTAATAATTGGCAGTTATTATTTAAAGTTGAAATCCCCCTGGCTTTTCCGGTGATTTTCGCCGGTATCCGTACTGCCCTGGTGATGAATTTTTCGCTGGCAACCTATGCTGTCTTTATCGGAGCTGGTGGGATGGGCAGAATTATCATGCAGGGAATTAGAACTTTTAATACCAGTATGCTGTTAGCCGGTATTCTGATGGTTGTTATTACCACAGTGTTGCTCGAACGAATTATCGGCTATGTTGATGTGCGCATCCAAAAGCGCTTCAGCCTTGGCAAATAGGCTGTAAACTGATTGGTTTTAATGATCTCGTATTAATAGCAAGCGGCGTTATCGGGATGGTTAGCACCTCCCGAAGCATAGCGCCGGCAACAGGGAATGCGTTTAGACTTCCCCGTCGATGGAGTTGAAGCAGGTAACAAACGGAGGCCTGATGGTGAGCGAATACCATATTAATTACGTCGATGCTCATGTCGGTGGCGAATCATTACGTCTGGTGCTTAAAGGACCCCAACTAAAGGGCTCAACCCTGCTTGAGAAGCGGGATTACATGATTAATAATTACGACTTTATCCGGACTGCGGTTATCCTTGAACCACGAGGCCATGACGACATGTATGGAGCGGTACTGGTCGATCCCTGTGACCCGGCAGCCGATCTCGGGATCATCTTTATCGATAGCGCCTACTACAATAATATGTGTGGTCACGGTTCAATGGCCATCGCCACTATGGCGATCGAGCTCGGTTTAGTCCCAGCAAGGGAACCGGTCACTGATGTAGTGCTGGAAACCGGCGCCGGACTGGTTACCGTTAAAGTAGAAGTGCAAAACGGTAAAACCGGCGATGCTACCTTACAAGGTGTACCATCGTTCCTCTTTAAAAAAGATCAGGTTGTTAACCTTTTAAGCAATAGTATTGTGGTTGATATCGGTTTTGGTGGTAATTTCTTTGCCCTGGTTGCCATGGAACAGCTTGGTTTGAAACATTCCAAGGAATATCTTAACGAATTTATCCGCTATGGTCTGGCGATCAGGGAAGAGATCAATACCACCATCCAGGTTGAACACCCAGAAAAACCTTATATTAACAGGGTTGAAGATATCTTATTTTTCAGGGAACCGCACTTTTCCGGTGATACCAATAAAAGCCTTGTTGTCCTGGGACACGCCATGGTTGACCGTTCACCATGCGGTACCGGAACCTGTACCCGGATGGCTGCTTTATATGCCCGGGGAATGCTAAAAGAAGATGAGCCTTTTTTCCAGGAGAGCATCACCGGTGCAATCTTTGAAGGGAAAGTAAGTGGTCTGACTAAAGTTGGCGATCTTCCGGCAGTGTTGCCCCAGGTTAAGGGGAAGGCTTATATCACCGGAATGGGAACCCTAATCATTAACCAGGACGATCCCCTTAAATATGGTTTCTCCCTGCGTTAAATAAGAATAATGACTTTTTGGTTTTAATGGAAAGTTTTTTAGTTTAACCGAAATACTTATCTTAAAATAAATATTGAAGCTTGACCGATGGTGAAGAATTTGATCATTTACCTCGCTTTACGCCAATCATAAGCGTCTGTTTTTTAGAGTATGCTCATATTCGTTTAGCGCACTGGTTAGCTGCTGATTCAAACTATTTTCTTCTTTGCTTTGCGTCGCCTGAATAATTATTTGTTGAATTTTAGACCTGATCTCCGAGTTTTCTTTGTTCTTCATTGCCCGGCTTAACAGTCGGGGGTACCATATATTTCTGAAATGTATTAAGGTGTGCTCATCTTCTAAAAAGTGATTTCCGGGTCCGACCTTTCTCATCAGATCAACTGCTTCTGATAAATCACTTAAATCAATTCCCCTGGCATAGGCATTCAATCCGCTGATCAGTTCGTTTGCTAATACAACCATTTCGGGCGATATACTGTTACAATGATCCATAACCCCTAGATCGTGGACCAGGTTGGCTTTACTCAAGACAGATGAAAAGAGCTCCATAGTCATCTCTGCGACAGCCTGCTCATCTAAAGGCTTTGCGTCGGTACAGCCGGCAGTGCCATAAAAGGGTAAACTGTAGAAAGCTGCCATTTCTGCGGCGGCAGCCACCATTAAGTGAAATTCCGGAGCGCCGTAACTGCCAATTGTTGTTTTCATGTCAAAAATTGAGGGCATCGCCCCATAAATAAATGGAGCGCTTTCGCGAGCCAGTTGGGTTAGAACCAGGCCGGTTAATACTTCAGCATTACACTGGACAAGGGTGCCGCTTAAACTCATCGGCGCTGTTCCGCCCATCATACAATAAGGCATATAAACAACTGGTATATTATTCTCGGCAGCAAGGCATAGCTTTTCGGTGCTTGCTTCAGGGTGTGTAAGCGGTGGAATCGGTTCACAGTAAAAGAATAAAAACGGCTTTTCCCTGAGGGACTTCGGACCGCCAGACACAATGAACGCAATCTCAATGATATCCCTCAAACCCTGCAGATCATTCGTTGAAAAATTGATTACTTTACTGGAATATTTTACTGCATCAATAAAGGCCAGTTGCGATTGAATGAAGGGGTGGACATCGGCAGCCATTCCGACGGTTAATATAAAACTTATATTATCCAGGGAGTTTGCTACCTGACACATTAGTTTTGTATCCTCCCTGAGAAATTTGCGGTAGCCATTGCTAAAGGGGTCCAAAATTTCCAGTTGATCAGCATGAGTGCCGTAATATTGTTTCCCAGGGTTTTTTAGATTGATTGTTTCGACACCCGCAGTATTGAAAAGGGCAATTTCCTGTGGGGACACCTTGACCGCAAATTCAATTAAATCTCGTGAAATAGTCGTAAGGCCGCTGCTATTCGTGTGGCAACCAGCTTCTTTAAGCAGATGCAGGGCTTTCGAACCCTCTATTTTCATGCCAATATTTACCATCAAATCTAAGCTTGTTTCGTGGATCAGTTCTTTTTCATTTTCCCCTAATATTGTCAGGTTCAATTGTCCGCCCATTTGACACTCCCTATCTGTTACAATTAATGGTTTTTGTCTTCTCCAATCAACCGAGTCAGCTCATCAAGCACGGCTTTGTAATCATCGATCACTGCAACATCTGCATTATTGACAATTGCAGTCTGGGGGTCAGTGTTGATGGCGATTATTTTTCTACTTTTTTCAATGCCGCCGAAAAAAGCCGGCGAACCTGATACTGCCAAAGCCAGGCAGATCTCGGGGTTGATGATCGCTCCGGAAGCCCCGATCAGCTTATTTAAGGGAGCCCAGCCATTCAGCGCTACCGGGCGACTCACTCCCAGCGCCGCGCCTAAAAGGCTTGCGCTTGTCTGTAACTTTAGGTAATTATCTTTGTTTTTAATGCCGCGGCCTCCAGCCACCACAAACTTCGCCGATTCGAGTTCATTTAAGCTCTCAGCCTTCTCGACGGTTCGTTTCACGATATAAGCAGGTTGACGTTCCTCAGATCGGTCAGAGTAAACGGCTTCGCGCTTTTCGATCACCTGGCTGTCCCTGTTTGGTAAGATGCCCCTGGCCAATGAAAGACAGTATGGTTTTTTACTCAGCTTAAACGTCCCCTGCAGGTAACCGTTATATACACCTTTAGTACATTTAATCTGGTGCTGGTCCATTTGCAAGCTTTCCACTGCAGCCAGTGAGCTGCCTCCTAACCGATAAGCAAATCGTACAGCCAATTCACTACCGGCATAATCGCCGGGAAAGAGATAAAGATCGGCAGGATTGGGCTTTTCCAGCTCAGCCAGGATAGAAAGAACCGTTTCAGCCTCATAATTATTGATCTCAATTAAATGTAAAAGGGATGTTGGCGTTTCAGCTGTAAGTTTCAACTTCGCAGCTGAGTTGTTATAAAAAATAAGCGTCTGTGCTTCTCTGTCGAGAATGTTAGAAGAAATCAGAAAAGCGCTGACCGAGCTGCACTGATTTGAAAAATTAGGCGAGCAGCCGTTTAGCACTACCTTATAGTTCATAGATCAGCCAGCCATCCTTTCAGGTAGGAATGGTAAAGGATCTTGGCCTTTTCGGGCGCATTAGCACCGTTTATAATCATACTTTTTCGTTTTCTGTGCACTACTTCGAGTTTAAGCAGCTCAGCATCCGGAGAATCCGGTAGGTTGGGTGCTGCTTTTCTAATTTCTGTGCTGCGGATGGTTTTAATCGGTACTGCGGCCTGTTCCTTGATCGCTTTAAGGGTTGGTACGCGCAAAGTGGAAAAGGGAGCGGGGTACCGACCGCAAGCACACAGGGTGGCTTAATGACCCGGGTCACGGTGCCTTCATCAGCCAATGATGTTACCTTAACATTGCCGGCTGGATCATTTTCTATAGCGGTAACCTGGGTGATACAGGGCCACTGCATAAGCTCAGCGGTGAGCAGAGGTGTCTTAGCGTTGTCGCCTACACCGCTTTGCTGGCCGATTATAATCAGGTCAAAGTCATTTGCGTTGCGAATATATGCGGCAATCAGGATAGCAATTTCCTGCGGAGCGAAGTCCAATTCGGCATCACTTTCGATCCGCACTGCTTGCTGATAGCCGAGAGCGCGCAAATTTTTCAGGGTCAGGTTTGCCCCGCTATCTGCAATTGTGAGGGCGCTAAGATTCGTAGTTATACCACTGACCTTAGCCGGGTTGGCCAATTTTAAGGCCAGCTCAAGGGCGCTTTCATCGTAAGGGTTGATCATCTTTTTAATGAACCTGGTCTCAACCCTGGAGCAGCCGTCTACTACCCAGTCGCTCCCGGATAGCTGATCTAAGTCAGGCACTACTTTAAAGCAAACCAGAACATTCATCAGTTAGAACCTCAGCGCCTGGGGTAAATGGTTCCCTGATTCATAATCCCTTCAGGGTCAAAAGCCTTTTTCAGGGTCTCTAGAATGTAGTACGAGGAGCCGTACTCATCTTTAATCCAGGGGGTTCTGTGTTTGCCGACTCCGTGGTGGTGGCACATTGAACCTCCGGCCTTAATTGTCTCTTCTACAATAATTTTCTTCAGCGGCCAATGGTATTTGCTGATTTCCTCTTCCGGTTTGCAATCAACCACGTTATAGTAATGCACAAAATAGAGGTTGGTCCCGTTGATATAGCTGTGCGAAGAGTGGCCGCCCACTAAGGTCATGTCGGGTATTTCGTTGCGTATTCTTTCGATACAGGTTTCATAAATCTGGTTGATCTTGTCCCAGTTTGCGGATATCTCGGTGGTGTTGCCAATATTCTTAGTCTCAACTATTTCAGCCCGTTCCTTGGCAACATCGGTAGCATCCCAATTTAGATGATCAAACCAGGATTTTATGTAGCGGGTGTCAACCTTAACGCACTCCGGATGCTTGGCGACGATCACTTCAATTGCCTGTGCCGTGGCGTCAGCAATTCCTTTAGGCCCTTCGGCCATAAAAATCAGCACACATTTGTTGTCGGCAAAATGGGAAAAATGGTAAGCCCCGTCTTCCGGGTCGTAAAGACGGGCCACCGAAGGCTTGTAACCTTCCGCCATTACTTCGCGCAGGATTTCAAAACCGGTTTTCATTTTTTCAAGCGTGTAGCCGAGCAGAATATTGTTTTCCGGCAAGTACTTGAAGATCTTGACGGTTACTTCCGTTATATAACAGAGCGCTCCTTCACTGCCGATGATAACATGCCTGATATCCGGACCGGCAGCCCGGCGGGGGACATTCTTAATCCTCGTGATCTCTCCGTTCGGGAATACCGCTTCCAGTCCGACCACCATATCTTCAATGCCGCCGTAGAGGGTAGAAAACTGGCCGATGCTACGGGTGGCCACCAGGCCGCCAAGTTGGGCCAGCGGCTTCGACTGCGGCGAATGCCCGGTTGTATAGCCGATTTCCCGTAAGCGGTCTTCGAGCGCCTGTAGGGGCGTACCGCACTGGCAGGTGGCCTGCATATTATAGGGGTCAATTTTGATAATTTTATCCATGGCCGATCCATCGAGAACCACTGAATTCTTCACCACTGTTTCCAGGCCGCCTTCAGTAGCGGTATGACCGGTGCGGGGGACAATATTGATGCCCTGCTCGTTAGCCAGTTTAAGCAATGCAGAAACATCCTTGGTGTTGCGTACGTAAACAACAGCAGCGGGAAGGGGCTGGGTGTAAACTCCGTGCAACTCTTCAAAACGTCTGAAGCGGTCAACGCTGCTTTCTTTGAGCACCTCTTCCTCGGTGACGACCTGGTCGGTGCCGACTATTTTAATTAATGCGGATATAATCTGTTCTCTGGTTAATGACATTTTTTCTGCTCCTTTACTTATTTAAAGATGGGGAATGATTTCTTTAAGATTTGATCGGTGTAGCTGGTAATATGACGGTATACTTCCTCATTCATTCTTTTATAGAGTGCGTGATGTGTTAAGTTGGGCTGGAAAACATCCCTGATTTTGACCATCTTTTCGATCGCCGTAATGTAGTTGTCGTAAACCCCGGTAGCCAGGGCGGCACACATTGCCGAGCCCAAACCGGCAGCGCCATTAACCACATTGCGGGAGGCCGGCAGGCCGAAAACATCAGCAAAGATCTGCGTGAAAAGGTTGCTGTTCGATCCACCGCCGGAGATGATCAGGTTATCCAGCTTAAGATCCAGTTCTTCGCACATTGCGTCAGCATGATTTTTAATGGTCAGGGCAATGCCCTCCAAAACCGACCGGTAAATGTGAGCACCGCCGTGACGACCGTCAAAGCCGATTATGATCCCTTTGCGGTAAGGAACGTCGGGGCGGGCCAGCCAGTCAAGTACCGTCATCAGGCCATCAGAGCCGGCGGGTACTTTTTCACCTAAGTTGTTCAAGTAATCTTCAGTAGAAACGCCTTGTGCTTTAGCTTTCAACGCCACTTCGTCACCAAGTAGTTCACGCACCCAACTGACAGTCCACATGCCCCTGCGGATGCCACCGCTCTCGTAGAGATAATGACCGGGAACTGATGCTAAGTTGGTGAAAAAAGTCTGGGCATCAGGGATATTCTTCTGGCCATGGACCATGGACCCCCCAACTGACAGTCCACATGCCCCTGCGGATGCCACCGCTCTCGTAGAGATAATGACCGGGAACTGATGCTAAGTTGGTGAAAAAAGTCTGGGCATCAGGGACATTCTTCTGGCCATGGACCATGGACGGGATATAGGTGCCAAGCGAAACTAAGGCCGTACTACCTGGTAGCAGGCCGGCGCCTAAGGCTTCAACCGCCTTATCATTAGCCGTATTGACAACCGGCAGGCCGGCGGGCATCCCGGTTAGCGCTGACGCTTTTGCTGTTAAATAACCGGCGATGGTTCCCGGCACCTGCAGATTAAAAAGCATTTCCCGGGGAATGTTAAACTGCTCAAACACTGCAGGATCTTCACTCCAATCCCAGGTATCTTTATCGATCGGCCATTGGCCTTCGTAATTGGCAACCGTATCGTTATGTTCTCCGGTCAGGCGGTGGGTAATATAACCTGTGGTGGTTGTAACAAAGCGCACTTCGGGGTTATCGTGTTCGTAAGGCCGGGCCAGGCGTAAATCCATCCAGCTGATTACCGGTGAAGCCAACTCACCTTCGGCTTTTAGTAAAACCCGGCAGCAGCGTATCGTGCACAGCCCAATGCCGATAATATCTTCTTTCCGGCCCGGAAATTTCTCCATCGCCTGTCGGGAAGCGATGATTAAAGTATCCCAGAGATCATCGTCCGGGTGCTCAACCACGCCCGGTGCAGGCATGCTCATCGGGCGCAGCTCTTTTCTGCCCTCGCAAATTACATTGCCCTCAAGATCAAAAATGATTACCTTTGAACTTTGGGTGCCGCCATCAATGCCGATTAAGTATTTTTTATTCACTGGCTAAAATCACTGCCTTTCAAAATATAAATGGGCCCGGCTTACCTGACCAGGTAACCACCGTCTACAACTAAAATGTGTCCGTTGACATAATCGGAAGCTCTGCTGGCCAGAAAGATCGTTGCCCCCATCAAAACGAAAGGCTCGCCCCAGCGGTTGGCCGGGATGTGATCAACTACCCTTTTGTTGCGTTCCGGATTGCTTCTGGTATCGATCGTCAGATCGGTAGCAAAATAGCCGGGAGCGATGCCGTTAACCTGAATATTATACTGAGCCAGCTCATCGCAGTAGGCCTTGGTAAATCCGACCAGGCCGTGTTTGGTTGAAGCATAAGCGGGCGACCATTGCCCGCCGAGGAAGGAGTACATGGAGCAGATGTTAATGATTTTGCCGCTGCGTTGCGGAATCATCACCTTTGCCGCCCGGAAGCTGAGCTCAAAGGGGGCGGTTAGATTAATGTCAAGCATCTCGTCCCATTCTTCACGGCCGAAATCAAGCACATTTTGCACGTTTTTGCATAATCCGGCGCTGTTAACCAGGATGTCGAGGGAACCAAAACGCTTAACGCAACCAGCAATAATATCTTTGGCTGCGCCTGACTCGGTTATATCCTTGTGGATCAGCTCAACCTCAACGCCTTCATTCTCGATCATCTGCCTGGTAGTGCCGTCATCTTCCCTGATTGTTGGTATAAAAAGGTTGGCGCCGGCAGTAGCCAGGGCCAGCGCAAAGGTGCGGCCAAGCCCGGTATTGCCGCCGGTTACCACAGCATTTTTGCCTTCAAGCGAAAAGAAGTCAATTGCAAAATCTTTAATCCCCATCGTTGTTCCTCCATCTGAAGTGAAGTATAATCCAGCCTGTCTGTTCAAGCATCATGAGAAAAAATACATTTTTCCATAAAAAAAGAAAAGCCAATTCCCACACGGAAATTACTTTTCTCTCATCCCTAGTAATTGTCAACTAAAGTATAGTGTTGTTTACCTGCAATGTCAATTAATTTCCGCTTTTG
>Ga0194127_10003321_pt1 | contig 20786 bp, 14 predicted proteins | sample TA2KigC100mmetaG_FD_148624 | JGI IMG/M metagenome (GOLD analysis project Ga0194127, IMG submission 148624) | Freshwater microbial communities from Lake Tanganyika, Tanzania - TA2015036 Kigoma Deep Cast 100m | ecosystem: Environmental > Aquatic > Freshwater > Lake | place: Tanzania: Lake...
TTCGTCGGGGGGAGAGCGGGGACGCGGGGCGGGCCCTTGCGAGCTATCAGCAGTCGTTGGAGATCGCCCAGCGTCTGTACGAGCAGAATCCGAACGATGCGCAGGCGGCGCGCGATCTGTCGGTGTCGTACGAGCGTCTGGGGGACTTCTATCTTCGTCGGGGGGAGAGCGGGGACGCGGGGCGGGCCCTTGCGAGCTATCAGCAGTCGTTGGAGATCGCCCAGCGTCTGTACGAGCAGAATCCGAACGATGCGCAGGCGGCGCGCGATCTGTCGGTGTCCTTCTTCAAGCTGTTCCAGGTCGAGCAACAAGTCGGAAACGAGCCGGCGGCCCTCGGTCACCTTCGGTCATGCCACCGGATGTTGAGGGAAATGGAGCGCGCCGGTCAGTTCATGGATCCCCCCCTTCGCAATCTGCTCGATCAGCTCGATCGGGCTCTCGCCCCCGAAGAGTAGAGGAGGATCATCACCTGCGCTTCGAGCCGCTATCGCCGGACGACGCCCGGTCGCGCCGGACGGAGAGCTGCTCCCCGACGGTCTCCGTCAGCGATCCCTGAGAAGAACCACCCGGCGGCTCTCGACGAACCCCGGGCCTTCGATATGTAGGAAGTAGATTCCCGAGGGAAGGTCGCGCTCTCCGGACCGTCCTTCCCATGCGATCTCGTTCGTTCCCGCGGAGAGCCGGATCTCTGTGGGTCCGTCGATTCTCCTCCCCCTTAGATCATAGACCGCGAAGCGAACAGCGATCGATCGCGGTGTCCGGATCGACCAGCGGACTCCGGCGCGGCTCGGGTTCGGTCCGGGAGAAGAGGTCGTTACCTCCCCGCCCTCCGCTCTCCGCCCGCCCCCTTGTAGGGAAACGAGGAGCCGTTCCTCTCCGTACGCGCGCTCCCAAACCCTGAACCTGTCGTCGCAATCACTGGAACCATGAAGAGTCCATGAAAGAACTGTCGAGCCCTGGTCAATCGGCTGCGGCGGGTCGGGGCGTTCGATCCACTCGCCGCCGCCGCGTCCTAAGAGAAGCCGCAGGCGGGACGGGTTCGTCCACTTCTCGAAAACGAGGACGAGACGATCCCCCTCGATGCGCGCGGAAAGGAGCACCGCGCCGTTCGGTTCGTCGAGCCGCATCCCGTAGCCGTGAAGAACCCCGGCCTCATCCCAGACGCTCCCATGTCTGGACATGAGACCGCGGAAGGAGAACGAGACGTAGGGCGCGTCCTCCGGAAGGACGAAACGCGCGGTGAGAAGATCGGGATCCGCCTCGCGGGGGACGAGAGGGAGGTACTCGGGCCGCCGGCCCCGGCCGGAGAAGAGCCGGAGAGCGAGCTCCGTGTCGCCCGGATCGAGAGCCGACTCGCTCCTGCGGATCGAAACCTCGATCGGCTCCCCGGGCGCGCCGCGGTAGGGGTTCCACGCAACCACCCCCTCGCCCTTGTCGCATCCAATCCGGACGAGGGCCGTCCGCGGGAGCGGATCGGGGACGGTAACCGCGCCGAGAAATCGCTCTCCGCTCCGGAGCGAGAGGGTTCCGCCCCCAGAAAGCTCGATCACCGCTCCCCCCGGCACGCGCTCCACGATGCGCCCATTCGTTCGAAGATCGGGCGGATCGAAGGGGAGGCCGTTCGGATCGATGAAGATGACCGGCGTTCCTCGGGGGGCGATGCGAGAAGAAGACGAGGAGGGCGGCACGAGGATCCAGCTCCGCGCCCGGAGCTCTCGTCCGTCCGCGCCCGTCTCCTCCGCCTCCACGCGATAGGCGCCGGGGGGGAGGGAAAGCTCGCGGATCCAGGCGAGATCTCCTTTGGGAACGACGCGGAAGGACTCGCCTCTCGTGTTCGTGAGGACGACCGGACGCGAGCATGAGCGCATCTCGAAACGGGAGTCGCCGCTCCGGTCGAAGCGGAGGATCCGGACGGAGGGAGGGTCGTAGCCGCCGTGCAAGCCCGACGCGAAGAGGGCGAGGAACGAACCGTCCCGAACGGCCGGACACGCGATCGGTCGCGCCCGGATCCATCGGCTCGGCGGGAAGACGCCGTCGATCGGCGCGTCCCAGGCGCGGTCGACCGCCGCCCAGGGATCGCGAACTCCCGGCGTCCGGATCTCATTCTCCATCTCGCGCATCAGTCGCTCGATCGGATGCGGGCTCGGTCCCGAAGCGAGCATCTGCGCGATGCCGGAGAGGAGGAGGACTCCGCCCGCGTTTCGGTAGCAGGTCCACGACTCGACCCGATCGATCAGCCGGCCGCGCCCGCCGAGGACCTGCGCGCCCGCCTCCTCGATCCCATCGAGGCCGGCGGTGGCCGCGCCCCCGTCGCCGCCCGGGAGAGGCCGGGAGCATCCGTCGATCGCGGCCTCGCGGGCGACGAACCACTCGTTCGCCACGGCGAACGCCTCGATCCACCAGCTATCCACGATCCCCGCGCGGAGGAGTCCACGCTGCATCGCGTGAGTCGATTCATGAATAAACATATTGTCCCAGGAGGGCGAGGTGTCCGGATCCTCGTCGATCCGTCCGTCGCCGTCGTTGTCGATTCCGTCGTATCCGTCCTCGTCGATCGATCCGTCTCCGTCGGAGTCTTGGAAGAGGCCGCGGCCGAGCCGGGGCATCACGACCGCGCGTCCGGAGGCGTACGCTCCGGTGACGAGAGTCGTGTCGATTCGGACTTCCAGCGTGTCGATCCCGATCGGAGATCCGAGCACGCGCTCCAGATACGGGGCGATCGTCCGGTAGAGGCGAACCACGTAGATCGAATCGGTGAAACCGACGGACGCGTCGAGGAGAAGAGGAAGAAACTCGTGGAAGACCGCGCGCGAACCGGAGGAATCGGCTCGCGCCTTTTCCGCCGGCTCCTCGCGAACGCCGAGACAGACGAAGCGGGGCTTCTCTTCCGCGGATCCGAACGCGGAGGCCGCAAGAGGAGATGCGAGAGCCGCCGACAGAAGAAGCAGCGCGGCCGCCCTTGCCCGGAATCCGGAGGTCGCTCTCGTCTCCCGGCCGAATGGCGAAGCGTTCATGCGGGTCCTCCATCCGCGGCGGATGGCGCGGCCCGGAGCGTCCGCGCCGTCCGATTGTACCATGCGTTCGTTCGGGCTTCTTTTCGGCTCGATGCGGGGCGCGCCGCTCCGCGCGCGCCTCTCAGACGAGCGCGGCGAGATAGCGATAGAGCGGGCCGAGGGCGCGGAAGCCCTCGTCGAGGAGCGGAACGAGGCTTGGCGAGGAGAGGGTCCGATCGATCGAACGGTCGGCGACGAGATAGAAGCTCTTCCGCCCTGTCCACTCTTGGATCTCTTTCGTGTGCCGGCTCGGGAGGGGTCTCTTGTACGTCTCTCCTCGGAGATCGAACGGGCTTCCCTTCTTATGGAAAGCGATCGCTCTTCGGAAGGGGGCCGGGTTCTCGTCGATCGAGGCGCGGAGCGCGTCCATCGTCGCGCGCGAGGCGCTGTAATATCCCATCCCGTAGCGGTAGAACGACGGCGTGATCTCGAAGAAGTACGACGGCGCGTCGGTCCACTCCCGGCTCGGCCTCTTGAAGGCGATCCACATGCTGTCGCGGAAGAGAGACTTGTCTTTCGAGAAGCGCGTGTCGCGGTAGATTCTCGAGATCGCGCGCCCGATCGCCGGCCGAAGCTCGAAGCGCGGGTCGATCCGGCGCATCGTCGGCGTGAGATCGAGGACGAGCGCCTGGAAGGGGAGGACGAGGAGCTCCCGGTAGCGCTCGCGGTTCTGCTCGAACCACGACTTGTCGTCGCGCGCGCGGACGGTCTCGAGAAAGCGGAGCGCGTCCTCTCGGAACCCGCGGAAACGTCCGGTCGCTCGACGTGTCATGCGTCGCTCCCCGTCGTCCGCCCGTCCGCGCTCACCGAAACGTCTGCTCCATGAGGCGGCGGCTCCGCTCCTCTCCCACCCGGTCCCCGCGGGCCGCGGCGAGCTCTGAGGCGGTGCGATAGAGAAGCCAGCGCTCCTCGGCCGGATAGGTGCGGATCGCGCGGTATTCTCCTTTTCTTTCGAGATAAACGATCTCGGGCGGGGTGTTCCTTTCCACCGCGCTCAGCACCGGCCTCAGGATCTCCTCGGCCGGGTCCGCGTCTCCGGTCGCGATCCACGTGTGGGCGAGGAGAATCGTCGCGAGGTCGTTGTACGGCGCGAACGCGAGGGCGTCGGCGAGGCGGCGCCGCGCCTCGACCCATTCCTCGCGGTAGATGGCGAGGAGTCCCGCCGCCGTTTCCGCGTCGGCGCTTCTCGGTTCGAGAAGACGGGCCTCCGCGATCTGCTTCTTTGCTTCCTCGAAACGCCCGTGTCGGACGAGAAAGCGCGCGTAGTCCGCCCGAAGCTCGGCGACGCCGCTCCGCTCGCGGATCGCGCGCACGAAGGAGGCGGTCGCCTCCGCCGTGTCCGAGCGGAGTCCTTGCGCCACGGCGATCCCCCAGAGCGCCTCCGGGTTGTCCTCCTGGTAGCGGAGGACCCAGCCATACGCCTCCTTCGCCTTCTCGAGATCCCCGCGGCCAAGGTACGCCTCGCCGAGCGCCTGCTCGATCAGGTAGCGCTGGCTCGACTCGACCTCCTCGCGCGCGCGGATCAGGACCGCGATCTGATCCGAGCGGGAGCCGTTCTTGTGAAACACGGCGCGCGCGTTCTCGATCCACGGCCCCGCCGCCGCCTTGTGGGTCTTGACCGCCTCCTCGGCCGTTCGAATCGCCCGGTCCGCGTTTCCGAGAAGAAGATGCGTGTAGGCGAGCAAGGAAAGAGCGCCCTCGTCGGCCGGAGAGCGGACGAGCGCCTTCTCGAGAAGAGCGAGCGCCTCGTCGGGTTTTCCGTTCTCGATCCGGTCGTGGGCGGCGACGACCTGCGCCGGGACCAAATATTTGCCGACTGAAGTATCCGCGACGAGCTTCTCGATGAGGAACTCGAGGTCGGGGTCGAGTTCGTGGAGACGCTCGCGCACGATCTCGCGCACGTCGTACGGATCGCTCCTCGGGCTCGAATAGGAGTTCATCCCCTCCGCGAAATACTCGAAGACGCTCGATCCCTGATAACGGGAGAGGAACCGCCGGTTCCCGCCGTGCTCCTTCTCCTTCGCCGCTCGGTAGGTCTCCTGGATGAGGCGCTTCTCGTCCGGCGTGAGAACGTAGTGCACTTGATGCGTGAGCTCGTGGAGAAGCGTGTTGTACTTCCGCTGAATCGAACGCTCGATATCCTCGATCCCGGTCACCGTGTGATAGCCGCCGCATCCGCGGACGTCGTCCCAGAGCCTCGAGTCGTACGAAATGCGAAGATCGCGGAGGAGTCCCTGGTGGGGTGTTTCCGAGAGGCGTTCGTAGAGCGGCTTGATGTAGACGGAGGCTCCGGCCTCGACGAAGACAGGGACGAAACGCGCCCACGGCTCGATGGAGAGCGCGACGCGCTTCTCGTGCCGTTCGGAGAGCGAGCGGTAGTTCGAGACGAAGTCCTCGATGCGCGGGATCTCCGGGAAGGGGGTTTCGGCGAACTCCCGCTCCGCCGCGGCCCGTTGGACGCTCGCGCGAAGACGCTTCCCTTCCATCGCCTTGGCAAAGCCGTTGTGCGCGCGGCCGTGCTCGGGGCATCGTTCGAGCGCCGCCCGGAAGTGCGCGAGGGCGGAGTCGTGATCTCCCTCCTCCCAACAGAGCGAGCCGAGGAGAATGTGCGGATCGACGAGAGCCGGCCGGCTCGATCGGATCGCGCGAAGATGGCTTCGCGCCTCTCCCCGCCTCCCGGCGGCGAGGAGTCCCCGGATCTCCGCGAGGAGCGGCCGCGTGAAATCGTCGGGGAACGCCCCGGGGAAGGCTTTCTCGAGCTCGGCATAGGTACGCTTCGAGAAGCCGTTCCCGAGCGAGTAGTGCGCCTCCTCGTTCCACGGATCCCACGCGAGGGTCTCCCTGGCGATGTCGATCCCCTCTCCGTTCTCTGCGAGCCGGAAGAGGAGCGAGGCGATCGTGTTCAGAATTCCCGGATCGGGCATCCCCGCGTCGAGCGCCTTCGAGGCGAGGTCCGCTGCCTCCTCGTAGGCGCCCTTCTTCTCCGCGATCCGCGCCAGACCGGTGAGCGCCCTCACTCCGTTCTCGGGATGCACGGCGAGGGCGAAGGCTTCCTCCAACGCCTTCTCCGCTTCGTCGACGCGGAGGAGCCGGAAGTTGATAAGAGCGCGGCCGAGAAGCCCCGCGACCGACTCCGGATCGCGCGCGAGACGGCGGGCGGTCAGCGTATCGATGCGGGCGAGGTTCTCCTGATGGTCGAGAAGCGAAAGTCGAAGACGAAAAGCTTCTTCCGAAGAGAGGTCGAGGCGCTCCGCCTGCGCGATCGCCTCCTCCGCCTCGGCGAAGGCGTAGCGGCGGAGACGGGCTTCCGCTCGAACGAGGAAGAGATCGCGGCGCTCGTCGCGAGTCGCGGGGCGGAGGGAGTCGAGAACCTGTTCCGCCTCTTCGATCCGGCCGATCGACACGAGGAGGCGCGCCTTCTCGAGAGGCTTCGTCTGCGGATCGTCGATCTCCTTCTCGATCAGACGGCGCGCCTCGACGATCCGGTGCAGGAACCGCGTCTTCGGGGCGAGGGCCGTGTCCGCGCCGGCCCCGCTCGAGGAGTCCGCGAGAAAGAGCTCCCTCCCGGAAGAGCGCGCAGAGTCGACCGCGCGGGCGCTCTCCGCGAGCGCGGGCGCGGAAAGGAGACAACCGACGAGAAACGCCGCCGACCAGTGGCGAAGCATTTGGAAGAAAACCCCCATCCGCGGGAGATCATCCTCGTCCTCCCGAGCGGAGGAGAGAATACGACAACGCCCGCGCCGGCTCAAGACCGGTTCCGGCTGGAGACCGAGCGGGGCACGGGCGCGGCGCCGAAATGAGCCTTCGCGACGGGCGCGCGCGCGGTATCCTGGGCGGGGGGAGCGGGCGAGCCGGTCGATCGAACCAAGGAAGGAGGCGCGGAATGAAGGTGATCGCGGACTTCAGCGTCACGCCGCTCGGGGTCGGGGTCTCGGTCTCGAAGTACGTCGCGGCATGCGAGAAGGTGCTCGAGGAAGCGGGGCTCCCGCACCGCCTGCACGCGTACGGCACGAACGTCGAGGGGGATTGGGAAGCGGTGTTCGCGGCGATCCGGCGCTGCCACGAGGTCGTTCACGCGATGGGGGCGCCGCGCGTCGGCACGGTGATCAAGGTCGGCACGCGCACCGACAAGGACCAGACGATGGAGGACAAGATCCGGAGCGTCGAGGCGAAGCGGAGAGGCGAAGTGTAGCGCGCGTCCCGGCATGGACATGCGTTGCCGGCAGAAAACAGCCATGATAATAACAGGCACTCTGGGGGGACCGGAACGGTCCCCTGGGGTTCGGGCGGGGGTCGTCTCCGGGCCGGGGGGGGCATGCGGTCTATCTTCTTTGCCCTTCTTCTGGCAGTTCTCTTCCGCGAGGGGGTTGCCGCGGACCTTTCCCCGCCGCGCAATCTCGAGGTCGTCGAAGGCGGCGAAGGGTGGGTTCGTCTTCGCTGGGGAGCGGTGACGGACGGCGCTCTCAAAGGTTATCGAATCAAGTATTCTCTCTCTCCGGGCGTCCATCCTTCCATGACCGACTGGAGCGGTTATCGGGCGGCGTTTTCGTTCACAACCGACGACGGATTCGACGACAACCTTGTCTGGATGAAGGTATTCGACCGGCACGATCGCGCCTTCACCGCCTTCGTGATTCCCGCACGGATCGGAACCGCCGGCTACCTCAGGCCGGAGGATCTCGTGACCTTGAACGCACACAGACATGAGGTCGGATCGCATACCTTCAACCATCCGGTCTTGATACGGAACACAGCGTTCACGATCCGGTACGAAGGACTCTCAGGCGAGTGCACTCTCGAGATCGATTCGGACAGTCTGCGGACGACGCTCGGGAGCCTGGGGCCGGACCTGCGCATCTCTCTCCGTCATCCCTCGGTGCGGTATCTCGCGGATCTGGTCGATACGATCGACGCCCGCCCCGAGTATAGCTGTGTTCTCGACTATTATCCTTGCCGGCTGGAGTATTGCGAATCGAAGTACCTCCTTCCAGTTGCGGCCGTGGACATCGGGGCTGCCCCATTCCAGGTTCGGACCACGAAGGGGTGCGATTCGCTCACCTTGATCACGGAGCTTGTCTCTTCGAAGGACCATCTCGAAGCCGTGATCGCGGATTCGACTTACCGCTGCCGGTCCTTCGCGTACCCACGGCACGCGCACGATCAGCGCGAGATGAACGCAGTCATGGAAACGGGCTACCTCGGCGCGCGGAACGGAACACCCTTCGGAACGTATCCAGGCTACTGCCCGGTCTCCTACAGCACTCTCGATCGGGTCAGTCTCTATCAGACGCCGATGACGTGGGGTCAGCCGCCGAACGACTCTTCCGAGGCGTGGTCGCGGGAGAGGATCCGGCAACGAATCGCCGCGTGGAAACGGGATGGCGAGTGGGCGATCCTCTACGTGGCGCACACGCTGGCCGACTGGGACTCGGCCCATGTCGATTGGGTGCTCGATGAAATCGTCGCGGACGGCCAGGTGTGGGTCGCTCCTTTCGGCGAGGTCGCGGAGTACGTGCGCCGATTTCACGTGACCGTAGAGAACCCCGTGGAGGGGTGGAACGACTCGCTCACCGTATCGGCCCCGCTGCGCGGTCTTCCGATCGGGCCGTGGATCCATGCGGTCGTCGTCGCCTACGATACGGCGGGTGTGGAGAGCGGTTGGTCGAATGAGGTTGGGTTTCGGGCGGTGGTTCCTTCTGTCGACGTCGAGAGGGGGATACCCACGCCCTCTCCGTCCTTCTCTCTCGCGCCGGCTTGTCCGAATCCGACGAGTCTGGGCTCGGCGATCTCCTTCACGCTCCGCGAATCGGGACCTGCGGTTCTTCGGGTCCACGACGTGTCCGGTCGTCTGGTCGCGACGGTTCTCGACGGGCATCTCCTCCCCGGAACGCATGAGGTCATCTGGAGCGGAACCGATCATTCCGGCGGCCGAGCGGGGGCCGGGATCTATTTCTGCCGATTGGATACGCCCTGGGGAACGGAAGCACGGCGTAACGTGCTTCTTCGTTGACGACCGGAGCGTCGCGGGCGAGCGCGGGTGAAAGCCGCCGATCCCACCCGTGAAGGGCTTCTCCTCTCGGTTCGCCCCTGCTAGCATGATCGAATGAACCGAGATCGAACGAGCGTCGTCGAGATCCTGATCCGCTCTCTCGGGTTTGTCGCGGTCGGTTGGACGGCGGCGGGGCTCGCGAAGGCCGTCGTCGAGTCGGTCCGCCACGGCTACGCGGGGCACGGGCATCTCTACCTCGTTCTCTGGAGCGGGGCGAGCGAGTACCGTTCCCTGATCGTTCCGTTTCTTTGGGGAGGGGCGCTCGTCTTCGCGGTCGTTCTTCTTCTCCGCCGCCTACCCGAGAAGCGCCGCTCGACCGTCCTCGTTCTTCTCCTCCTCGCGGCGGCGGCCGGAGCTCTTCTCTATTTCGGCTACCGCCTGAACCGGTACGCGATGGCCGCCTTCTGGAAGGAGGTGCGGAACACGCGCTCCCTTCCGCCCGCGTCGAGGACCGCGCTCGTTCTGGCGGCGAACCTCGGGGTCGCGGTTCTCATCATCTTTCACGCGCTCCTCTTCCAGCGGGTTCTCGGCGCGCTTTCCGGGATCCGAGGGCGGAAGCTGCATTCAAAGTCCGGACCGTTGTCCGCGGCCGCGCTCCTCTTCGTTCTCCTTGTCCTCGGAGGCGAGGCGGCGCTCCGCCCGTCCGCGCACGGGCGCCCGAACATCCTTCTCATCGCGCTCGACACGACCCGGCAGGATCACCTCACGCCGGCCGGCTACCCGAGGGAAACCGCGCCGCGCATCGCGCGACTCGCGCGCGAGGGGACCCTCTTCGTCGAGACCGTTTCGCAGGCGCCGTGGACCCTCTCTTCGTTCGCATCGATGCTCACCGGGCTCTATCCCTCGACTCACGGCGCGTACATCGGCACGGAAGAGAGGCTTCTCCGCCGCGACCACGTTCCGTTCGTCGCGCCGAGGCACGCCACCCTCGCGGAGATCTTCAAAAACGCGGGCTACGCGACCGCGTGCGAAGCGGCCAACACGTATCTCCGCTTCGGGCTCGAGCAAGGCTACGATCATTGCCGCGTCGAGCTCCGGCCGGCGTCGGAGACGGCCGACGCGCTTCTCACGTGGCTCGAGGCGAACTTGGAGCGTCCGTTCTTCGCCTTCCTCCATTTCAACGACGCGCACATGCCGAACGTGCCCCCGTCCCCGTACGACCGGATCTTTCCGACATCGACCGGCCGCGCGCACACGAACGAGGAGAAGTGGGATTGGCAATATACGAAAGGTGAGAGCTTAAACGAACGAGCGTTCGAGGAGTTTCGCGAGCACAAGGTCGCGATCTACGACGGCTGCATCCGCTTCATGGACGCCGAGATCGGCCGCGTGCTCGCGTGGCTCGAAGCGCGGGGGCTCGCGGAGAACACACTCGTCGGCGTCGTCTCCGATCACGGAGAGGAGTTCTGGGATCACGCGGAGGCGCAAGCGGCCGCGTACCGGGATCCGCGCGGGCTCTACGGCGTCGGGCACGGGCACACGCTCTTCGAGGAGCAGCTCCGCCTCCTCTTTGTTCTGCGCGGTCCGGGCGTCCCCCCCGGGGAGATCGTATCGAGCCGCGTGCGCGCGATCGATCTTCCCCCGACGTTCCTCGATCTGGCGGGGTTCGAGCCGCCGGATAGGATCGAGGGGCGATCGCTCGTTCCTCTTCTCGAGGGGGCGGAGGAGGGCGACCGCCCGGCGTTCGCCGAGGCGATCATCTACGGTCCGGACCGAAGGGCGCTCGTTCGGGACGGCTACAAGTACGTCTGGTCCCCCGACGAGCCGCACTTCCTCTTCGACCTGGAGGCCGATCCGGGCGAGACGACAAACCTCATCGGATCGGAGCCGGAACGGGCGGAGAGCATGCGGAGCGAGATCGAGGCGTGGCTCGCGCGCCGAGAGGGGAAGAGGCCGGACGTTCGGGGGGCGCTCGACGAGGAGACGCTGGAGGAGCTCAAGGCGCTCGGATACATCGAGTGACGAGCGGCGCGCGCGAGGTCCAGGGCTTCCCGCGGGGCGCTTCGCTCCCGGCTTGGATTCGACGGACGATCGGCGCTAGAATGTGCGCGGCGGATTTTCATTCCTTCAACTTACGTGGGGAGAGCTGCTCATGCCGGAGGATGTCTTCGTTCACGAGAAGGGGCTCTGCGAGTCGGATCGCGTCGGCAAGGGGACCCGGATCTGGGCCTTCGCGCACGTCATGAAGGGGGCGGTGGTCGGCGAGGGGTGCAACATCGGCGAGACGAGCTTCGTCGAATCGGGCGCCGTGATCGGCAACCACTGCACGATCAAGAACGGCGTGTCGGTTTGGGACAAGGTGACCCTCGAGGACTATGTCTTCATCGGTCCGAACGCGGTCCTGACGAACGATCTTCTCCCCCGGTGCAAGCACAAGAAGACGCCGGACGACTTCCTCCCCACGCTCATCAAAGAGGGCGCGTCGATCGGCGCGAACGCGACGATCGTGTGCGGGGTCGTCATCGGGCGGAACGCGATGGTCGGCGCGGGAGCGGTCGTGACCCGCGACGTTCCGGACCACGTGCTCGTCATCGGGAACCCGGCGCGCCAGCGCGGGTTCGTCTGCGACTGCGGCCGCAGGATGGAGCCGGGCATCCGGTGTTCGTGCGGGAGGTTGTACCGCGTGCGCGAGGGGCGCGTTCGGGAAGAGAAGTGACCGATCGCGCGGCCGCGCCGGTCGACCGAATTCCGGCTACATCCAATCGATCGATGAGCGAAGAACCGCTTCGCATGCGCGCCTGGATGGGATGCCGCTTCCTCCGATCGCATCTCGTCGGTTGGCTCGTCGCCGCGTGTTGCGCATCGCCGGCGGGTGCCTTCGACGGCGCGCGCGCCAAGGCGATCGTCGACACGATCGCCTCCGACGCCTTTCAAGGAAGAAAGAGCGGCCTCGCCGGCGGGCGGATGATCGAGGAGTTCGCCGCCGCGCGCTTCCTTGCGTGGGGCCTCGAGGGGGGCGGGACGGACGGCGGCTTCTTTCATGAGTTCCCGATGCTCGTCACCGAGGAGAGGAGCGCCGCCCTCGAGCTTCTCGACGGACCGTACGCGCCGCTCGCGTTCCAAGACGGCGATGATTTCGTTCTCGCGACGAACTCGGGGAGCGGAGAGCGCTTCGCGGAGGTCGTGCTCGCCGGATACGGCGTGTCGGACGCGAGACGCGGACGGCAGGACTACGGCGATCTCGACGCCGGCGGAAGGATTGTCGCGATCGTGCGCGAGGAGCCGGACCGCGCGTACGTTTGGGAGCCGGCGATCTCGCGCGACTCGACGCTCGAGGAGGCCGTTCGCCGCGGCGCCGCGGGGGTCCTTTGGCTTCGGGGAGAGCGCGCGATCGCGGGGGGAGCGGTGCACGAGGGCTCGTACCGCGCGGACATTCCCCTCGCCTCCATCGGGGAGCGCGTGCTCGGGCATCTTCTCGCGGGGACCGGCTACGACGTGAAGCGTTACCGATCGGATCTGGCGAAGGGGCCTCTCCCGCTCGCGACCGGAAAGCGGATCCGTCTCTCGGCCGACGTCCGACGCGTGGAGGGCGGTTCGGCGCGCAACGTCGTCGGGATCGTCCGCGGATCGGATCCGCTCCTTCGGGACGAGACGATCGTCGTGGGAGCGCACGGGGATCACCTCGGGATCGGCGCGCACGGGCTCGTTTACAACGGCGCGAACGACAACGCCTCCGGAACCGCCGTCGTGATGGAGCTCGCGCGCTCCTTCGCGGAAAGGGACCCGAGGCCGGCCCGCACGATCGTGTTCGTCGTCTTCGCCGCCGAGGAGCAGGGTCTTCTCGGATCGCGCGCGTTCGTCGCCGATCCCCCGATCGACCTCGGCGCGGTCGTCGCCATGATGAACCTGGACGTCGAGGGGCACGGAAACGGAAAGACCGGCATCGGCGGGGCCGCGTCGTTCCCCCGTTCGTTCGCGGCGTCGTCCGGTGGTTCGACGGGGGCGAGGCGGGGAGCGAGGCGTTTCTGGACGCGGTTGGGGATCTTCGCGCCCGCGCGGAAGAGGGCGACTCCCTCGCGGTCGTCTCCTCGATCCGCGAGATGCGCGGCGCCTCGAGGGGAGGCGCTCGCGCGGTCCTCGTCGGTCTCCGCGCGGAGAAGGGATCGATCCCGCGCGCGCGGCTCCCGCTCCTCGGCCCTCTCGGCGCCGGGCTCGTCTCGATCCCGTCGCGCGAGGATGCGGCCGGCCTGGAATCTTTGAAGAGTCAAGGGATCGACCTTCTGGTTCGGTGGGAGCCAGGGAGGCGGCCCGCGCTCCCCGCGGGCGCGCGCGCGTTTGTCCGGTTCTTTCCGGGGCGTGGGGAGGAGATCGCCGAACCGGATTCCTTTCCGCGCGGATCGGTCCTCTTTCTCGCGAGCCTCGAGGCGGGAGCGGGTCCTCGTCTCGTCGCCCGCGCGATTCGGCGCCTCGGTTGGGACCGCGTTCATCTCGATCTCGTCCCCTGGATCGCCGCTCGGAACGACGAGGAGGAGCTCGCGGTCTTCCTCGAGGAGCTCAGGGAGGCGGGCGGGTTCGAGCCGCGCACGATGCGCGCGCTTCTCGGGGAGAACCTCGCTCGTTGGTGAGCGGTCCGATTCCTCCGGCGCCCGCCGTTCTTCTTTCGCGGCGCGAATCTCTTGCTCGATGCTCGCCCTGCTGGTAGATTCCAGGTCCGTTTCGCTGGGGGGCGCCGAGCGATGAGAAATGTCTGCGTCTTCGCAGGATCGAGTGTTGCCGCGTCCAAAGCATGTCTCGACGCGGCGCGCGGGACCGGACGCGCGATCGCCGCGCGCGGCCTCGGGCTCGTCTACGGCGGGGGGGCGGCGGGGGTGATGGGCGCGCTTGCCGACGCGGCGCTCACCGGCGGGGCGCGCGTGACCGGCGTGATCCCGCGCTTCATGCTCGAGAAGGGGCTTGCGCATGCGGGCGTTCGGGATCTTCGCGCGGTTTGGTCGATGCCGGAACGGAAAGCGATGCTCCTCGAAATCTCCGATGCATTCGTGGCGCTTCCGGGCGCCTTCGGCACGCTCGACGAGCTGTTCGAGGCGCTCACCGGCGCCCAGCTCGGGCTCCATCGGAAGCCGTGCGGCTTGTTGAACGTCGGCGGATACTACGACGGGCTTCTCGCGTTCCTCGACCGAGCCTGCGCGGAGCGCCTTCTCTCGAACGAGCATCGCGCTCTTCTCGCCGCGGCGAAGACGCCGGGGAGCCTTCTCGACCGGCTCGCTCGATTGACGGCGTCCTCGCCGGCGAGCCGTTCCTTGAGCGGATTGCCCGCGGCGCGGGAGGCCGCTTGCGGGGGGAGGCGGAGGAGATGATCCAAGACCGCGAGAGGACCTGGGAAGCGGCCGGAAGGGGCCGGAGGTGGCTCGCGCTCGTTCTCGCGACGCTCCTCTCCGGATATCTCTTCGCTCAGGAACCCGAGCCGGAGATGCCGCGCGCCGCCCTCGTCGAGGCGGAGATCGCGCGGATCGCGGAGGAGGTTCGGGGGGACGTCGGGGTCGCCGTGATTCACGTGGAGTCGAGGCGTCTCCTCGCGCACGCCGGGGACAAGCGCTTCCCGATGGCAAGCGTGTACAAGATCCCGATCGCCGTCGAGCTCCTCACGAGGGCCGATCGCGGGGAAGTTCATCTCGACTCGACCCTGGTCACTCTCAGGCCCGAGGACTCCCGGCCGGGGAGCGGCGACATCGCGTTTCTTCTTCATTCTCCTGGTGTGAAACTTTCGCTCCGCAATCTTCTTCGGCTTTCGCTCGTGGTGAGCGACAACACGGCTTCGGATCTCGTCCTCCGGGCGGCGGGAGGTCCGAAGGCGGTCACCAAGAGGATGCAGCAGCTCGGCATCGTCGACATGACGATCGATCGATCGACTCTCCAGCTCCTGCTCGCATGGGATGGACTTGAAGGCGCCCTCGCGGACAGCGCGTTCTCGTGGGAGGCCTACGAGGCGCTCGTCGCGGGGTTGACGATGGATGACAAAAGGCGGACCGCCGAAGCCGCGTCGCTCGACCCGCGGGATACCTGCACTCCGATCGCGATGGCGCGTCTCTTGGAGAAGATTTGGAAGGGAGACGCCGTCTCCCTCGAATCGCGGGAGCTGCTGCTCGCCACGATGGCGAAGAGCAACGGATCGAGAAGGCTCCGCGGCATGCTTCCTCCCGGTCTTCCGCCCGCTCCCCACAAGACCGGCACGATGTGGGGAGGGGGGCTCGCCACGGTGAACGACGCGGGGATCATCGAGCTTCCGGACGGCCTGGGTCACCTCGCGATCGCCGTCTTCATCAATCGAGCGGAGGGGGAAGTCCCCGCCCTCGAAACGGTCATCGCGCAGATCGCCCGTCTTCTCGTCGACTTCTTCATCCTCATGCCGGCGGAGTGAGGCTCGGTCTTCTCGATCGGGCCGCCGGCGGGGAGCGATCGGAGGAAGACAGCGGGTCGGTCCTCGTGTAATCTCTCCAGAACACCCCGCCCGCCGGCCGGACCCCTCGGGGAAGGGCCGCGCGGTCTCGACCCGACAAGACCGAAGGCGACGCACGACAGGGAGGCCCGATGACGACATCTCCGGAAGCGCCGAAGAAGACACGGACCTTCGGACGCACCTATTGGATGCTGAACACGATCGAGATGTTCGAAAGGCTCGCGTATTTCAGCATGCGCGCGGTCGTTCCCGTCTACATCATGCAGGCGGACGATCCCGGCGGTCTTCACTTCACCGCCGCGATGAAGGGAACGATCTACGCCTGGTGGTTCATCTTTCAATCGATTCTCCCGACCTTCACCGGAGGCTATGCGGACCGCTACGGCTACAAGAAGACCCTGTTCGTTTCGTTCACGCTGAACATCATCGGCTATCTGATGATGGCGAACCTCCGGAGCTATCCGGGATTCTTCGCGGGAGTGATCGTTCTCGCGAGCGGAACCGCGCTCTTCAAGCCGGCGCTGCAAGGCTCCCTCGCGCAGAACCTGACGAAGCTGAACTCGTCGGTCGGCTGGGGGATCTTCTACTGGGTCGTGAACATCGGCGCGGCGATCGGGCCGTTTCTCGCGACGGCCATCCTCGGCGATCCCCACACGCAGACTTCTTGGCGGAACCTCTTCACCGCTTCGGCGATCATCACGTCTCTGAACTACATCATGCTCTTCACGTTCCGCGACGTCCCCTCGGGCGCGGACAAGACGGAGAGCCCGATCCATGTCATGAGACGGACCCTTAAGAACATCGTCGAGCCGCGCCTCGTGGCGTGGCTTCTCATCATGTCGTGCTTCTGGCTCATGATGTACCAGCTCTGGGACCTGCACCCGAACTTCATCGAGGATTGGGTGGACAGCTCGCCGATCGCGCGCATTCTTCCTTTCGAGCAATGGAAGATGCACACGGCCCGCGGGGTCATGGTGCCGCAGCAGATCCTCCTCAACCTGAACGCTCTCTTCATCATCTTGTTCATGGTGCCCGTCTCGTGGATGGTGCGGCGCATGCGCGTCTTGGCGTGCATGGTGATCGGGATGGCGGTCGCGATGATCGGAATCCTGGTTGCCGGGTTCACGGCAAGCGGCTGGGTTCTCCTTCTCGGAATCGTCTTCTTCTCGACGGGCGAGATGATGACCGGCCCGAAGAAGAACGAGTATCTCGGCCTCATCGCGCCTCCCGGAAAGAAGGCGCTCTATCTCGGGTACGTGAACATTCCGGTCGGAATCGGCGGGTTCGTCGGATCGAAGATGGCCGGGTATCTCTACGGGCATTACGGCGAGAAGGCGACGCTCGCTCTCCGCTACATCGCGGAGAAGAAACTCCTCGGCGAGGACAAGGCGTGGGACGGATCGATCCGGACGCTCGAGGCGACGCTCGGCGTCTCCAGGACCGAAGCGGTGGCGAGGCTTCAGGAGCTGACGGGGATGGACGCGGTAGAGGTGACGCGGATGCTCTGGGCCGAGTACCATCCGCAGTACTACGTGTGGATTCCGTTCGCGATGATTGGGCTCGGGGCGATCGTCGCGCTCGTCATCTTCAGCCAGATGGCGAAGCGATGGAAGGATATGGATGCGTAGCCGTGCGTAGCCTGGCCGGTGGGCGCGTCGCCGGCGCCCTGGGTTGCAACCCGCAGTGGTGGCGTCGTCGGACGCGCGGGTCTCTCCTTCGCGCCGCATGCGCGAAGGAGCTTCCTCGCCACCCCGTCGCTCTTCGCGACGGGGAGCCCCGGCTCGGTCGTGTCGGCCACAGCCCGCTCGCGCTCCGGCCAGTCGCGCCTACGCACTTGGTGGCCTGCGCGCGAGCAGGCGCCCGTGGCCGCCACCCGCGCGTGGTGGCGTCGTCGGATGGGTGGGATCCGCGAACTGATTGCGCCGTGCCGGCGGGCGGACTTCCGCTCGTGTGAGAGGAGAGGAGATGGATTTCCTTCAGACGGTGATCGACATCTTCTTGCATATCGATCAACACTTGAATCATTGGGCCGGAGTCCTGGGACCGTGGCTGTATGTGCTCCTTTTCGCGATCATCTTCTTCGAAACGGGGCTCGTCGTGACCCCCTTTCTTCCCGGCGATTCGCTCCTCTTCGCGATCGGGGCGCTTTCCGCGCGGCCCGGCTCCCCGATTGAAGTCCACTTGGTCGCCGCGCTTCTCATCGTCGCGGCGATTCTTGGGGACGCGGTCAACTACTCGATCGGTCACTTCGTCGGTCCGAAGGTGTTTCACAAGGAGCGCTCGCGTCTCTTCAACAAGAAACACCTGGATCAGGCGCATGCGTTCTACGAGAAGCACGGCGGGAAGACGATCTTTCTCGCGCGCTTCGTGCCGATCATTCGGACGTTCGCTCCGTTCGTCGCGGGGATCGGCAAGATGAGCTACCCGCGGTTCGCCATGTACAACGTGACCGGAGCGATCACGTGGGTGCTCGTGTTCGTTCTCGGGGGACATTACTTCGCCGACCTTCCGATCGTGAAGACTCATTTTCATTACGTGATCGTCGCGATCGTCGCGATCTCCGTTCTCCCGATCGTGATCGAGTGGGTTCGGAGCCGGCGCCGGAGCGCGGCGCCGGAGCCACCGGGGGAACGACCCTGACGGGATCCGTCCGTCTTTTCGGATTCCTCGATCATTGAAACGGCCGGCGTTCCGTGATACAATCATTCAGCAATCCTGCAACGTTCGCGCCGGCCGAAGCCGCATGTCCATCGCCGTTCTCCGATTAGGAGACGCGAGCCGCCCGCCGGGGATACGCTCCGACGAGCGTCCCGCTTGAACGGAAGGAGGATCCCTCCATGCGCCGATTGATTTCGCTTGTCGCCGCAGTTCTCGTCGCTTCGTTCCTGCTCGCCTCGCCGGGAAAGGCCGCCTACGATTGGACGTTCACCGAAGGCCCCGAGGGGGCCATCGTGACCTGCATCGCCGCGACCTCGCGCGGCGCCCTGCTCGTCGGGACCGAAAGCGGCGGTCTCTATCGATCGACCGACGGAGGCGAGACGTGGATCTCCGTGGAGTTCCCGTGGCCTTGCTGCAACTACAGCGTCGGCTCTCTCGCCGCGGGGGAGGCGGCGGTCTACGCGGGGACGTGGGGCGGGGGCGTTGCGCGCTCCGACGATGACGGAGAGACCTGGTACACGACCGGATCGATTCCGGACGAAGGCTACCCGATCGTTCTCGGGCTCGCGGTCTGCCGCTACGGAGAGACGGTCTATGCGGGCGGGCAGTTCGGCGTGGCGCGCTCCGACGACGGAGGCTCTTCCTGGACGCTCATGAGCGACGGCCTCCCTTCCGAGTGGGTGCAGACGCTCGCCCTTCGCGGAACGGTTCTCTACGCGCGTCTCGGCGACAGCGGCGTCTATCGCTTCGATCCGGAGAGCGGCGCGTGGAGCGCATGGAACGAAGGGCTCTACTCGACGCTCGGCATGCAGTCGATCGCCGCGACCGCGGACGCGCTCCTTCTCTCGACGCACGAGGGGGGCGTCTACCATCTCGATTGCGGGGACAGCGCGTGGGTCGCGATGAACGACGGTCTCTACGACGACAACGTGGACGCGGTCGTCGAGGTGGACCGCACGCTCTACGCCGGGCTCATGGGAGGCGGCGTGTGGCGGTGGAATCCGGGCGTCTGGGCGTGGGAAGAGGTGAACGACGGTCTCTGGAACGGGGATGTGCGGAAGATGGGGAAGCTCGGGCTCTCGCCGTTCGCGGGAACATGGGGCGCGGGCGTCTTCCGGCTCGATCCGTCGACCGACACGTGGACCGCCGAGACGGATGGGATGACCGGCGCGCCGATTATCGCTCTCCTGGCCGACGGGGAGGATGTGTACGCGGGGACCGAAGGCGGGGGCGTTTCGTTCTCGAGCGATCAGGGAGACAACTGGGATCGCTCCATCGAAGGGCTCGGCAATATCTGGGTGTGGGTGTTGGCGCGGGACGCGGAGGGGGTGTACGCCGGGACGTGGAACGGCGTCTTCAAGACGACGAATCAAGGACAGACATGGAGCGGGTCCGGCCTTCAGGGGAACGGCGTCTTCTCGATGATCGCCTCGGGCTCCGCGTTGATCGCGGGGACGTATGGGGGAAAGGTGTACTCCTCGGCGAACGGAGGAACTTCGTGGAACGAGGTCGGCACCGGTCTTCCGAACGGGAACGTCTCGGGGCTCGCGCGCGTCGGAGCGACGCTCTACGCGGCGGTCTGGGACAACGGCGTCTACAAGCTTCCGGACGGGCAGACGGTTTGGACCTCAATCAGCGCGGGGCTTCCCGATCTTCACCCGCGCTCGATGGCGGAGCATGCGGGAACGCTCTTCCTCGGAACCGAGTCGAAGGGCGTGTACAAATGGAACGAGGCGGCCGCGAGTTGGGACTCGTGCGGACCGTGGGACATGACGGTCTGGTCTCTTCTCTCGGTCGGGGATCGGCTTCTCGCGGGCGGTTGGGGGACGCTCCACGCGTCGGCGGACACCGGAGGGACGTGGAGCGACGAGCACGCCGGTCTCGGGGAGTGGTACGCGGTTCGGGCGCTCGCGGCCGGAAGCGAGAATCTGTTCGCGGGTCTTTGGGGGAGCGGAGTCTGGCGCGCGCCGATCGCGATCAGCGCGGTCGACGAGGGGACCGGCGCCGGCGCCGAAGCGTCCCTTCGCGCGCTGAAGGTCAACCCGAACCCCTTCGCCTCGGGCGCGCGCATCTCCTTCCGTCTCGATCAGCGGACGGAGGTCGATCTCGCGGTCTACGATCCTTCGGGCCGGAGGGTCGCGACGCTCGCCTCGGGGACGCTTCTCGCGGGCCCGCACGAGAGGATGTGGAATGGAACGTCGTCCTCCGGCGAACAAGCGGCGGCCGGCGTCTACTTCATCCGCTTGAAAACGGACGGAAAGACCCTCACGACGAAGACCGTTCATCTGCGGTGATATGGCACGACCGTTGTCAAGCGCGGCCACCTCTCTGTGGGGGGAGGTGGCCGTTTCTTCTTGTATGGAGGAGAGGGCGGGGATGATCGGGCGCTTCGACGACGAGTCACGCGGATCTTCGCGGGTTGCGCCGGCGTCCCGGGCCTTTCCGCATTACTGGACTCCGTCGGGAGAGAGTGCTCTCTAGCCGCGCGAGTTGGGGAAGGGATCTTCCCGGGTCGCATACCGAACCCGCACGTTCTCCGGATCGTGCCGATCATCCTCCGCCTCACTCTTGCTTAGACTCCTTCCTCGTGCGTGCGTCGTTGGGCCTGGATTCCTTCGGGGTGGAGGAC
>Ga0194127_10003329_pt1 | contig 20742 bp, 20 predicted proteins | sample TA2KigC100mmetaG_FD_148624 | JGI IMG/M metagenome (GOLD analysis project Ga0194127, IMG submission 148624) | Freshwater microbial communities from Lake Tanganyika, Tanzania - TA2015036 Kigoma Deep Cast 100m | ecosystem: Environmental > Aquatic > Freshwater > Lake | place: Tanzania: Lake...
TTGACTGGGTCTTGGAGCGAGTGGATCTCCCGGGCTGGCCCGCTCAAAAACGGTCCAAGCCAAAACCGAAAGCATATCTCGCTCCAGCTATCGCTGGGGCATAATGGCCGAAACGAAGATCATCGCCCGCGGCTCACCGCGCCAGCGCCGCGCCAAAAACGCGTGAACGATCTGATCCCACTCGGGCTTTGCCGGGAAGAAAAACTCCAAGCGCGCGACGGGCGCAAGGTCGTTCAAGTCAACCTCGACACCACATTCCTCGCGCAACTCGCGCGCCGCAGCATCCTCAATCGTTTCACCGTTTTCGATCTTGCCGCCAAAGCCGTTGAGTTTGCCTTGCGCGAAACCGCGCTTTTTCAATCCCAAGAGAATCTGATTGTCGCGCGTGAGAAAAACAAGCGTCGCGTCTTGCATATCAAATATGCCAAATGTGCCAAATATGCCAAAGATGCCAAACGCGCCAAATTAACGGCGCGCAATGCGCGCAAGCGCGAAAAGCGCGATGCAAACCCAGACGAAATTTACAAACGTCGAAGGATACGCGCCCCAGAAAATCGTGTTGACGATCAGAAACATTCCGCCGAGCAAGTTCAGAAGCTGGTACACGACCGAATCGCCGCGCAAGCGATTCAACGAGACGAGGACGTACGCGAGAATAACGGCGGCGGAACCGATCCAGCCGATCAGGTTGATTAGGAACGATGCCTCCATCCTTATTCCTCCAGATATTGCCGCAGTTCGCGCGCCGCCTTGTCCCACGTAAACTGCTTGACCTGCGCGAAACCGCGCGCGCGTAAATCGGCGCGCAATGCTTCGTCCACGAGCGCGCGGCGCAGCGCGTCCGCGATCGCGTCCACGTCGCGCGGATCAAAGTACAGCGCGGCATCGCCTGCGACCTCCGGGAGCGACGACGCGTTGGAGCACACAACGGGCGCGCCGCACGCCATCGCCTCCGCGACCGGCAAACCAAATCCTTCGTACAACGATGGATAGGCAAACAGCGTCGCATCGGCGTACAGCGCGGGCAAATCGTCGTCCGCGACGAATTCGGGAAAGAGCACGCGCTCGCGCAAGTTTAAGCGTTCGACAGTTTCAAAAATTTCCTCGTACATCCAGCCGCGCCCACCGGCAATGACCAACTGCAAATTGCGAAATAGGAATTGCGAATTCGCAATCTGCAATTCGCAATTCGCAATTCGCGCAAACGCTTCGATCAACCGCGCGTAATTCTTGCGCGGCTGAATCGTGCTGACTGCAAGCACGTACGGCTTGCCGCGCGTCAATTCGCGTACGCGCGCGCGCGCGTCATCCGCCACATCGGGACGAAAACGCGGATCGACGCCGGAATACAAGACGCGGATCTTTTCGCGCGGCGCGCAGTACACGTCGGCGAGATCGCGCTGCGTGCTTGCCGCGTCCGCCAGAATGAGATCGGCGCGCGCAACCGAGCGCGGTACGGCGCGGTTGAGGTAATTCAGCAGCGGCGCGGGAAAACATTCGGGGACGCGCACGTACGAAAGATCGTGCACCGTGACGAGTTTGCGCCGCGCGAAGGTCGGCGGCAGGAGAAAGTCGGGTGAGTAGAACGCGTCTACCGCGCCGATAAACACTTCAACCGGCAGGGGAACGCGCGCGCGCTGCCACAACGCGGCGAGGTAGCGTTCGGTCAACCGCGCGCGCACAATCGAAAAATTGGGAGGCCAATCGAAGCGCAGAAGATCGTTATGCGCGTCGCGCGGGACAAAGAGGACGTACCGGTTCGTGCGATCCAGGCGCGACAAGGCGCGCACCAACTCGCGCGCATACCGTCCGATTCCGGCGCGTTCGCGTGAAGCGGAAGTGAAGTCAATGCCAATTTTCAGTTGCATAGTTGGTATCATCTCAATAACTTGGGGTAAACTTACACTCAACCTCGTTTTTCTCGCATGAAAATGGTCACGCGAGCCACTTTCCCCTGAATTATTGAGAAGATACCATAGTTGGATAGTTGGATAGTTTGTTAGTTGGCTGATCGAACCATCCAACTATCCAACCAACAAACTATCCAACTAAATTCCCCGATACGTCCAATTGCGATTCACGAAAAAATTCCAAAACAACACGACGATGATCGCCGTCGCCTTGGCGAAATTGTAATCAATCGGATGCGGAAAGAGATGCGCGAAAATGAGGGCATCCGTTACCAGGAATACGATCTGATTGATGCCCAAGCCAATCAAGTTCACCATCGCGAATTTGCCGAACTGGGTATGCACCGGACGCTCGCGCGATTCGGGAAACGTCCACAAACGATTCCAGGTAAAGTTGCTAAAGATCGCGCACGTCACCGAAATGAGATTCGCGTACTCCTTTGCCATCTCGACGCCCAACACCAACAGATTGAGCACGCCGAAATCAACTACCGCGCCAATCGCGCCGACCGTTGCAAATTTCAAAAACCGCGTCAGTTCCCCATTGCTATTCGAATCGAACGAAAACAATTTTGCCAAAAGTCCTCCGAGAGAATGACAAATGACTAATGAGCAAATGACAAATTGCGTTTCACGGTTTGTTCATTTGTCATTTGCAATTTGTCATTGCTGATTACCGCGATCATCCCCAGCCCGATCCCTACCTGCACCGCCATTCCGTGCACGAACAAATTGTCGAACACGTTGTGCGCGGAGAGCGCGACCAACATTCCCAGGAATCCTGCCGCGATACTTTGCCACTCGCCGCGCGCGCCGCGAATCGCGCGCCAACTTTGCCAGAACGCGGCGAGCCACAACCACAGGTACGTGATCAGTCCGACGAAACCGGTTTCGGCGGCGATGTTGAGATAGTAATTGTGCGCGTGTCCCAACGGATCGTCCCAGCGCGGCAACGCGTACGCCGGATAGGTCGCCGCGTAATTGCCGATCCCCACACCGAACGCGGGACGCGCGAGCAACATTTCCCACGCCGCTTGCCAATGTGCCATCCGCTCGACGAGCGCGTAATTCGCGTCGTCCACTCTGACGCCGCGCACATCGAAGACGCCGAAGTAATCGGCGATCCCGGAGAACCGCGCCGCGATCGCATCGGGAATGAGGTTGATGCTGCTGAGCAAAACGACGAACGTAAAAACGAACGCGGCGATGATCGCCAGCACAAACGCGCGGCGACTCTGCACGATCACCGTGACGAGCAAACCTGCCGCCACACCCAGCCACGCGCCGCGCGACCAACTCATCACGACGGCGGCAAGCATCGCGGCAAGCGAAACACACGCAGTAATCAGTAGCCAGTATTCAGTATTCAGTATCCAGTGTTCAGTCTTCTCGCGTGCTCGGCGCCTGAATACTGAAAACTGCATACTGAACACTGCAATCACAACGCCCAGCGCCACCGGAATGATCAGCGCGAGATAACCCGCAAACGGATTCGGCTGTTCGAACGTGCCGAACGCGCGAATGTAATTGCCGAACAGCAAAAATCCTTCGGGTCCCCAGCGAAACAGAAATTGGTAAATCCCAATCGCGGCTTCGGCGCCGCCCGCGATGAACATCACCGCGAGCGCGCGCTTGATCTTCGCCGCGTCGAAATTATTCGCGACGTAGACGTACACCGCGAACATCTCGATCCACTTGGTCAATTCTTTGAGCGCGAATTGCAGCGACAGCGCGCCCGTGATCGAAACGAGCGCGGCGAACAGAAACAGCGCGAACGGAAACGACAGTGGCGGAAAACGAATCGCGATCCCGCGTTCGACCGCGATCATCCGCGCGAGCCACAGCACGATCAACAGCGCGACGGCGAAATCCACCGCCGTCAGATTGCCCACGCCAATCGAAATCGGAAACCACGAGCCGAACGGCACGGCGACAATCGCGAGGTACAACGCGATCGCGTGCCAGCGCAATAACGCCAGCGCGATCAGCGCGCCGCCGATCACCGCAACCGCGCTCGTCATTGGCAACGCGATCAGCGCGAGGGCGATGGTGAGTACCGCGAACGCGAGCAAAAGCCAGTGGACAGTGGGCAGTGGGCAGTGAGACAGACCGCTGACGGCTGACGGCTGACGGCTGACGGTTGACTGTCTACTGTCTACTCTTGATCTTCCCCGCAAAATACGCAATCGTCTTTTCCAATCCCTCGTCGAGACCGACTTTGGGCTCCCAACCCAGGAGCCGTTTTGCTTTCGAAATGTCGGGACAGCGACGACCTGGATCGTCCACAGGACGCGGAAGGTAGACGATCCCGGCTTTGTTGCCGGTCAGCGCGTTGATCTTTTCCGCGAACGCGCGAATCGTCATTTCGTTCGGATTGCCGATGTTGACCGGCATCGTTTCGTCCGACGCGAGCAGACGCGCGATCCCTTCGACTTCGTCGCTCACGTAGCAGAACGAACGCGTCTGCGATCCGTCGCCGTGCACCGTCAGCGGCTCGCCGCGCAATGCCTGCCCGATCAAATTCGGCACGACGCGTCCATCGTCGAGCGCGTTGCGCGGACCGTACGTGTTGAAGATGCGGACGATGCGCGTGTCCACGTTGTGCGCGCGATGATACGCCAGCGTGATCGCTTCCGCGAAACGCTTCGCCTCGTCGTACACGCCGCGCGGCCCGATCGGGTTGACGTTGCCCCAGTACTCCTCGCGCTGCGGATGCACGAGCGGATCGCCGTAGACTTCGGACGTGGACGCCAGCAAAAAGCGCGCGCCCTTGGCGCGCGCCAAGCCCAGCGCCTTGTGCGAGCCGAGCGCGCCAACCTTAAGAGTTTGGATCGGGTACGCGAGGTACGAAACGGGGCTGGCAGGCGACGCGAAATGCAAAATCGCATCCACGTAACCTTCGACGCGGAGATAATCGGTCACGTCCTGCCGAATGAACGTAAAGCGCGGATTGGTTTTCAAATGCGCGATGTTGTCGGGACTGCCCGTGATGAAATTGTCAATCGCGATCACTTCCTCGCCGCGCGCAAGAAAATAATCGCACAGGTGCGAGCCGATAAAGCCCGCACCGCCGGTAATCAAAATACGCATCGGTGTTTAGACCTCCACAAGCGATGTGATTCCATTATAAATGACAAATGCGGAAATGACAAATGACAAATAGCGATTTGCGCGCGCTTCCGCTTGCGTGATATAATAGAGCCGCCGAGGAGAGTGAATTATGCCAACCAAAACGATCACGCACCAGCAGGTCATTGATCTTGTGCTAACCTTGCCGCCAGACCGCCTGATCAGCGTTTACGATTTCGCGCGCTATGTCAAATCCCACCCGCTAACTGCCGTGGCTGAATTCTTTGACGCAACCGAAGACGAGATTCGCGCCGACGAAGAACAATGGGATCAACAGTTTGCGACATCCCGCGAAGAATTGCGCGCGATCGCTCGTGAAGCCGCAGAAGAATTCCGCGCGGGTCGCACCAAGCCAATGGAATTTACGCCCGAAGGACGACTCGTCCGATGAAGTCGCACACGGAAGCGCGATTTTGGAAATTCTACGACGCTTTGCCAAAAGAAATTCAACGCATCGCGGACAAGGCGTACAAATTCTGGTTGAGCGATCCGTACCATCCCAGTTTGCAATTCAAACGGGTTGATCCCCAAGACTCAATCTACTCAGTTAGGGTAGGCAAGAAATATCGCGCCCTGGGTTGGCTAGTAGGCGACACCGTTGTCTGGTTCTGGATCGGCACTCATGCCGAATACGATGCGCTTTTAAAACAAAAATGATCTGTCGTCCGCCCGCCAAGATCACACAGTTTCCTCCTGCGCGCTGACCGCTTCGATCACCCCCAGCATCAGCATCCACACGAACGCGAGATCAACGTAAAAGTACGCCGCGTCGATCATCCCGTGCGCGAGCGCAGCCGTCATACTCGCCATCAAACCGATCGCAAGCGCGCGGTTGATTCCTCTGGCGTTTCGAATTCCCCGCCGATAAAATTCAAACAACATCCACGCCAAAACGATCACGCCCGCGATCCCCAGCCGCGCCCAAAAATCCAAAACGATGTTGTGCGGATGCGAAAGATTCGGCTCGCGCCACGCCGCCGGATTGATGTACTTGGGATATTCGTACAAAAAGTTATCCAAGCCAACGCCGAAGATCGGATGATCGCGAATCATCGCGATGGCTGATTCCCACACGCTGACGCGGAAAAATCCCGTACCGGTGCCAATCTGGAAAAGCGATTGCGCGCGTTCGGTTTGCAGAAACGGAATGATCGCGATAACGCCGATGACGATCACGCCGATCAGCGCGGGCCGCGCGCGGCGATCACCTGCCAGCGCGATGAACGCAAGTCCTGCCGCAATCCCCAGCCACGCGCCGCGCGAGTACGTCAGGTACAGCGCGAGCGCGATGATGAATGTGGACAGCGCGTACGCGACGCGTCGTCGTTTGTCATCCACAAACAACACCAGCGCGAGCACCACCGGCAACGCGCGGTCAAGGTACAACGCGAGATTGTTCGGCGAACCGTACACCGCCAATACGCGTCGCACTCCTTCGCCGATGATGACCCAGTTTGTAAAGAAAAATTGGTGCAGGCCAATCAGCGACACGGCGAGCGCGGAGAGAATGAATGCATGGACAATTCGCGTCAGATCGCGCCGCGACAAATTCGCCGCACGAATCAGCGCGTACAAGAGCGCCGGTTCGAGGATGATCACGCGAAACTCGCGCATCGCCACGCCAAAATTGGACGCGGTTTTTACTGAAAGCAACCCGAGCAACACGAAACAAAGTACCGCCCAATCAATTGATTGAAGTTCAAAGTTCAAGGTTCGAGGTTGGAACTTGAAACCTTGAACTTTGAACCTTAAACCTTGCCGCACTGCCCACGCCGACGCCGAGACCAACACCAGCAACTCAACCATCGAAAATTGCGCGCCGCCGATCAGATTTTTCGGCAAGAGATAAAACGGAATCGTGAAAACGGTAACCGCCAGACCCAGATCGAGGCGTAACGCAAAGAGGAAAACGAGGAGCGCGAGCAACGCAAAATTCAGCGCGGTGTTCGGCGCATAGTACAGCGCGAGCGCCGCGCCCGCAAGCAGCGCGAATTGCGCGAGTTCGGGCAACGCGGCAAAGCGCGCTTGTATCGGCTGCCAAACGATTTCCCAGGGCAAGCGCCACGCGGCAAGCGCGCCGCGCCACACCGCGATCGGCGCAACGAGCGCGCACGCGATCAGCGTGATGTAGAGTCGCGTGAAATCGAACGACGCGGGCTGAACCGGCGCGGCAAGCGCGCGCGTGAGCGCGGTGTACAGCGCGCGCGGTTGGAAATTCTTGTCAACGAGCGAAAAGCCCCAAACGGGATCGTCGCTCGGCGCGTTCGGCTGGAATGTTTGCGCGATCAGCACCGGCATCCACGCCCACTCACTCCGCGCGCGCTGAATCGCACCCGCGAGTCGCGCGCGCTGCGTCTCTTCCGTGTCCGAGCCCCAGGGCGATGGCGCGCCGCGCCAGTTTTGGGGCAGCGCGTTCCAGCCAAACTCGACTGCCCAGATCGGTTTGGACGCGTCCCCATACGCCAGCATTTCATCGCGCAGTAAAATCGCGCGCGAAAAATTGAACACGTCCTTGTCGGCGCGGCGATCATCGGGACCGCTCCACATCCCGTACGCTTTCACGCCGACGATGTCGAAATAATTCTGCGCGCCATTTTCGTACAAGCCGCGCAAAAACAAAAGGTCGGAATAATCGGGATGTCCGCGAATCAATGCGCTGCTGTAGCCGAGTCCCGCCGACAAAATTTTTACATTCGGATTGACCGCGCGCGCGTGGGTCGCGGCAGCGCGCAGCAGCGCGGCGTACTCGATCGGATTGGCGTTGCGGCGTCCCCAGAACGGATGCACGTTCGGGTTGTCCCAGATTTGCACAAACTTCACGCGCTCGCCGTAACGCGCGACGAACGCGGCGACGAATCGTCCGTAATCGTCCGGGTTCGCGGGCGGCGCGTACAGCAGATCCGCTTCGCCGGGATGCCGCGCCCACACCGGCGTCGTGTCAATCACCGCGACGATTTGCAGATCAAATTCGCGCGCGCGCGCGATGAGGCGATCCGATTTCTCCCACGCAAATTCATTTGGGCGTGGCTCGAGTTCGTTCCAATAAAAGTGTTGCCGGACGTAGCGCAAGCCGCCTTCGCGAATGAGCGCGAGCGCGCGCGTCGAATCGGCATCGGAGTATTGCTCCAGCGCGACGTTCACGCCGAACGCGGTGTCCGCGCGCGCGCCAAATTCGATCCCGCGCGTCTTGGTTTGATAGTCACGAAGCGACACGAAAGCCACCGCGCCAGCAGCGACGAGAATGATCGCGCAGACCGAAACAACGGCGAGATCGAATATGTTCTGTCGTCTGTCGTCTGTCCTCTGTCTTCCGTCTTCTGTCATCGCCACGATTATAGCGCGCATCGCGAAACGCGTCAACAAAAATCCAAGCAACTCCGCCGAGAAACCTTGCAACCGGAAAAAGAGTGTGGTAATATATCAACAGCAACGATGGAGGTGCAAAATGCGAATACCAATCCGATACGCGCGCGCGGTTATGATCATTTTAATTGGAGGACTCGCGTTGGGCGCATGTCGCCCGACAGCCCAGGTACCGCCCGCGCCAATTACCACGCCAACCATTCCGCTACCGGCGCCGATTGGCGCACTCGCGACCACCCCTGCGCTCCCGCCGATTGAAACTGTCGCTCCGGTTGAAACTCCGACGCTGACTCCGTCTGTGGTTGTAACGGCGACCATCCGGCGGAGCGCAACGCCCGCGCCGAGTGCCCCGTCAGGCGTCTACGTCACCGCGATCAAAATCGAACCGCAATCGGTGAAATCGAATGAGATGCCCCAGTTCACGGTAACATTTCTCAACACGACGGGGCAGACAACCAAGTATCGCTGGTTCATCAAGATTTTCGCGCCCGATCAGACGCCCTCTTTCGGCGAGACGCCGAAGATCGAGAGCGACATTCCCCCAGGCACGTCGCAGTTGAAAGCGCTGTCCGAGTGGAGAACGCAAACATTCTTTGGCTGTCTCTTCTTCACCGCGCGTGTGTTTTGGGTGGATGCTGATAACCAGGTGCGCGAATTCTTGAAACCCGATCGGGTCAACCCCGGGGCTGGGTTTAACGTCTGTCCGTAGCGCGGCGCGCTGGCGAACCGAGCAACGCGTCAACGCGCCGCCAGCATTTCTGCTGACGACGCGTTGATCGGGGGTATATCCGCCAATCGTGGTGGCGTTGCCCAAGGAGGAGAAGCCGAATTGGATTGAGTTGGAGGATAGAGCGTCTCCCTCTGAACCGGGAATGCTCCGGCGTATGGTCACAGGTCCAGATATTCGCCGCCGTATGCTCCGCGACGTTTGGCATCCTCCAACTCTGCGACGAGTATCGCATTGCGAGATTAGAGGGAAATGAGAAGAAGTTGAAGAAAGGATGAAAGCGGAAGGATGAGGAATCAAGTTTTTTTCATCCTTCATCCCTCATCCTTCTGCCTTTTGGAGCACGCTGTACAGATTCAATTCCGCGTCTGCGTAATATTGCTTGGCGACTTGAAACCCGCTCGCGTCCGCCAGCCGGATCATTTCCTCTTTCGTAATCAAATGACAGAAACGATAGCCCACGCCGCCGCGTTTCCACGCGAGCAGCGCGTCGCCCGGTTCCAGATCGCGCGCGTCGAATCCGGCGTCCGCCCACGCGACGATGCGTTTGCGCTGACGCTCGTTACGATCAAACGCCCAGTTCGTCAGAATCAAGCGCGCGCCTGGCTTGAGGAGCGCGTGAATATCGCGCAAGACCGCGACGCGCAGAGCGAAACTCGGGATGTGATGCAAAACCGCAAGCGCGATCGCGATATCGAACGACGCGTTCGCAAACGGCAGCGTCCAACTCGCCTGCGTGATGTCGCCAACGAAAAAATCGGCGGCGATGTGGCGCAGTTGCGCCTTGCGCGCGGTGGCAATCGCGATCAACTGCGGCGATGCGTCCACGCCGACGTAACGCGCGCGCTTGCCCTCGCGTTCCAGTCGTTCCGCCAAGCGCCCGTTGCCGCAGCCGATGTCGAGCACTTTGCCAGCATCCCCGATGTACGCTACAATGCGATCCAGCCGCGTCTGCGCGCTCGAACGCGTTTCCGAAAACGCAGACGCAAACTCGGAATAGAATTTTTGATTGATCGCGATGAGTTGTTTTACAAGTTGTTGATCCATTTCACGCATCACGTATCACGATTATACCATGAATCAGCCAGAACGTGAACGCGCGCGGCGCGAATGGCGCGCTAGACGCGATACGCCAATCAACCTCGACCAGCATCGCGACGCGTTGCTCGCGCTCTTTGACGCGGTGCGCGCCGACGAGAATTTGACGCGCCCGAAATTGAATCGTCTGATTATGCGGCATATCACTGCCGGCAATCAACCGGTGCCGCAAGAAAAAATCGTCGCGGCGTACCGCCAACTGGCCGCGCGCGGCGTGATTCAATTTGATCGCGCCTTGGCTGAACGCTTGCAACTCAAGCCGATGCGAACGATGTCCGGCGTGACTCCGGTCGCAGTGATGACGCGCGCGCATCCCTGTCCGGGCAAGTGCATCTTTTGTCCCGACGCGGAGGGCTTTCCAAAAAGTTACCTGCCGCTCGAACCCGGCGCGCAGCGCGCGGAGGAGCATCACTTTGATCCGTTCGCGCAAACCGCCGCTCGGATTAAAACTCTCGAAACGATTGGACACGCGACGGACAAGATCGAGTTGCTGATCCTGGGCGGCTCGTGGTCGGCGTATCCGCACGCGTACCAAGAGTGGTTCGTCCAGCGCTGTCTCGACGCGATGAACGAACGCGCGTCATCATCGCTGATCGACGCGCAGAGCGCGAACGAAACCGCCGCGCATCGCAACGTCGGGATGGTGATGGAGACGCGCCCCGATCTGATCACGCGCGACGAAGTGCGCCGTTTGCGCTGGCTCGGCGCGACCAAAATACAGATGGGCGCGCAATCGCTTGACGACAAGATTCTGGCGGCGAATTGTCGCGGGCATACGGTCGCCGACACGCGCCGCGCGATGCGATTGCTTCGGTTGGCGGGTTTCAAATTGCACCTGCACTGGATGCCGAATCTTTTCGGCGCGACAGCCGAGTCGGATCGCGTCGATTTTGCGCGTTTGTGGGATGATCCCGCGCTGCGCCCCGACGAACTCAAGATCTATCCGTGCAGTTTGATCGAGGGAACGGAATTGTACGCGCGCTGGCGGCGCGGTGAGTATCGTCCGTACACTGATGATGAACTAGTGGAGTTGCTGATCGCGTGCAAATTACGCGTGCCGCCGTACTGCCGCATCAACCGCGTCGTCCGCGACATTCCCGCGAGTTACATCGCCGCAGGCAACACGACATCCGACTTGCGCGTCGTCGTTCAGCGCGCGCTGCGAGCGCGCGGTTTGCAATGTCAGTGTATTCGCTGCCGCGAAGTGCGCGATGATAAAATCGCCGCCGAAGAATTACGTCTTGATCTATTGTCGTACCAGACCGACGCGACGACCGAACACTTGCTCAGTTTCGTCACGCCGCGCAATCGGCTGGCGGGATTCTTGCGTCTGTCGCTCCCATCGCCGGACGCGCCGCGCGCTGAAATTCTGGACGAAGCGCGCGGCGCGGCAATGATCCGCGAAGTGCATATCTACGGACGCGCGCTCGAAATCGGCGCGGATAGTTCGGGCGACGCGCAACACACCGGACTGGGTACGCGCCTGATCGAGCGCGCAACCCAGATCGCGCGCGCCGCGGGATTCAAACGCCTCGCCGTCATTGCGGCAATCGGCACGCGCGAGTATTATCGCAAACTCGGATTCGCGTTGGGCGAGTTGTATATGACACGCGCGATCTGACAAATCTAACGTTTTTCTTACGGGCTTTCCGCGTTCTCTAATTTCCTCGTAACACAAACCGGCGATACTGTTCTCAAAATGATGCGGCGGTCGGCGGCTTGTCCTGAGCGCAGACGAAGGATCATCCGTCGGCGGTCGCATATTCAGGAGGAGCGAATGAGCCACCAGCCCGTCATTCCGCCGAGTGACACGACCGGCGGAGACAATTCCATGCGAAATTATCTCGTGGAGGAATTTGTCGAAGATTATCAGGAAGGTCACATCACGCGCCGCGAAGCGTTGCAAAAACTTGCCGCCGTGTTCGGCAGCGCCGCGTTCGCCAGCAGTTTTCTCGCCGCGTGCGCGCCCGCGCCGACGGCGACACCAGTGCCGCCGACGGCAACCAAGCCGCCAACTACTGCGCCCACTGCGACGAGTGCGCCCAGCGCGACCAAGCCGCCCGCCGCGACATCAGCCGCGACGACGGTCGCTACTGCAACTGTCGTCGCAACGCTGGCGACGACGCCGGTCGCCACGGTCAACCCGATCACGATTCGCCCGGATGATCCTGCCCTCGAAGTCAAAATGGTCGAGTTCGATTCCAAGGGCGCGAAGATTATGGCGTACCTCGCCAAGCCCCAAGGCGCCGGCGCGTTTCCGATCGCGCTGATCTGCCACGAGAATCGCGGACTCACCGAACACATCAAAGATGTCGCGCGGCGCGCGGCAAAAGCCGGTTACGCGTCGCTCGCGCTTGATTTGCTGTCGCAAGAAGGCGGCACGGACAAAGTCGGCGCGAACGTGCCGGGCGTGTTGGGCAACGTCCCGCCGCAACGTTTCGTAGACGATTTCAAAGCCGGACTCGCGTTTATGCAGAGCCAGCCGTTCGTCGCAAAAGATCGCGTCGGAATGTTCGGCTTTTGTTTCGGCGGCGGCGTGACGTGGCGTTGCGCGACGCAAATGCCGGAACTGCGCGCCGCGATTCCATTCTACGGACCGAATCCGCCATTGACCGACGTGCCAAACACCAAAGCGGCAGTGCTCGCGATTTACGGCGGCACCGATACGCGCATCAACGCCGGCATTCCCGAAATCGAAGCCGCGCTGAAACAGCACAACAAGGTTTTTGAGAAACAGGTGTACGACGGCGCGGCGCACGCGTTCCACAACGATACCGGCGCGAATTACAACGCGAACGCAGCCAAAGACGCGTGGGCAAAAACGCTGGCGTGGCTGGACAAGTACGTCAAGGCGTAAAAACCCATTCGACAACGATTCCATATTTCGTTATAATACGAGGCGTGATCGCGCCTCGTATTTTTTTTGCGCGCGAAATGCAAGGATCGAAAGATGGAAAACAAGTCACTGCCAAAACAGTTATGATCCAGATGGCGTTCATGGTACCCCCCAAGCAAGGTAAGAGTTTGGCGACCCTGTCTTGCACGGATCGCTCATGAACGTCAACTGTCAATCAGACTATTTCTTTTACCCAGCGTTCTCTGCGTGCTCGCGGTGAAATCTCCAAGCATTAGATTATGAAACAACAAAACACTCGGCGCAAGACCGAGTGTTTTGTTTGAGTATCCACAATCGAGAAGATGGATTATCGTTTTCCGCCGGGCCAAGTGACAAAGGGCATATTGATCACAACCTTCGTCTGTTCTAGCGTAATTTCTCCACGACTTTCAGCCGATCGAATGTCGGCAAGGGATTTCAATTCACGCGCAGTGACCCCGTCTTTCCACGTAATCAAAACGAGTCGGCGCAACGGGCTATAACCGCTGGTCCCCGGCGGGTTGTCAAAGACGTCGGGTTGAAAACCTAGTGGTCCCATTCCCTTGATTCCATTTTTGAAAACATAGACGTCGGCTAAAACTGTCGAAGGGACTTGGGCAAGCGCGGGCACATGAATCACCGGTGAATTCATCATACCCGTCAATGCTTTGGCGACATCTGCATCGGAAACTTCGGTATGAATGAAGTAGATTTCCTGTCCGTCCAAATAAGCCCGTCCAGGTGGAACGCTCGCCGCAGAGGGCGCGTTTAACGCTGCAATCACTCCCACCGCCAAAATTATGACCACGGCTCCAATCGAAGCCAGGATTGGTAAACGCGTTGACATACTATCCTCCAGAACATTTGGTTTAGCGCGTCGCTCTGATTTCAGCGCGCTCGCCGACTATAACATAAATGAACAGAAAAAACAATCGCCGGCGCAAGACCGAGTGCGGCTGGTGCAAAGTCAGATCGGGCGACTGTAAGTCGCAGCAACAACATCACGAAGCCGACCTTCGTCGGCTGAATTAGCCCGCGCAGGCGGGCTTTGTGCCGTCGTTGCCGCGAATTCATTCGCTTGTCAAGCGACTTTTGAGAAGCCGTGCAAGACCGAGTGCGACGCGCAAGTTTGACCCGCATCGGCACATCAAGTAAAATGCGCGTAACGGAGGTGTGCCGTGAATCCAAAAATCTTCGCGATCTTATTTGTCGTCCTTGCCGTCGCTTGTGCCGCGCCAACCGCGTTGCCCGCGCCAACCGCACTGGCAACCCCCGCGCCTGTTTCCACCGCGACCTCCGCGCCGTTGCCAACTGTCGCCACGCTTGGCGCGCGCGAACGCATCACGCTGCGCGAGCTGCCGGGCGTCGGTCGCGCGCCCAACGCGATCGTCGCGCTCGGCGATAAATTCTACACGCTGAACTCCGCCACCGAAAATATCGCGATCCTTCAAAACGATCGCGTCGTCAAATTCATTCCGCTCAAAAAACCGATCGCGCTTGCCGCCGATCCCGCGCAAAAACGCTTGTACGTCGCGAGCGCGGACAGGACGATCACACTTCTCGCCAACGATCAGATCGCGCTCACGCAAACCATCGGCGAAGAACCCGCCGCGCTGTTGTTCCAAGAAAATCGGCTCTTGGTTGCCAGCGCGTCAAAAGCGCAGATTCTCATCCTCGATCCGGCAACCCTGCAAACGATCCGCGCGATCACAATCCCCAACGCGTTCGGCGTGATCAACCTCGCGGGCGATCCGATTCGCCATCGCGTCTACGCGGCGATTTACGAAAAGATCGTCGTGCTGGATTCGAACACGGGACAAATTCTCACGACGCTTGCAACCAAGGGAAGTTATTTCACGCTAGCTGTTCCACCCTCGGGCGAAAATATTTTCGTCGCGCTCTACGATTCGCCGTCGAACACGCAATACTTGACTGCGCTCGATCCGACCACTGGCGCGGCGCGTGGGCGCGTCAAAATCGGCGGCGATCCGCGCGGCGCGCTCTTCAGTTCCGATGGCGCGCGCGTCTACGTCGCCAATTCGTTCGCCAACACGATCTCCGTGATCGATCCGCGCGCGCTAATCCAGGTCGCGCAGATCGCGGTGTATGCGCAGCCGTACGCGCTCGCGCTCGATGAAACCGCGCGGCGGCTTTACGTCGCCAATTACGGGAGCGACAACGTCAGCGTGATCGATCTGCAAACGAACCAGGTCGTCGCGGCAATTCCCCTGGGGATGAATGTCACCGCGCTCATTGCCGACGAAAGTGCGAGGCGCGTCTTCGTCGCCAACGCGTCCACCGATTCGGTGTTCGTGATCGAAGGCGCGCGCGTCGTCAAAGAAATCGGCGTGGGGCGGCATCCCATCGATCTCGCGCGCGACGCGCCAAACAAGCGCGTGCTCGTCGCCAACAGCGCGGACGGTACGCTCGCGCTGATTGACGAGGCGACGTTGACCGCGCGCGTCACGCCGCCAATCACGCGCACGCTGACCACCATTGCCGTAGACGAAACGCGCGCGCGCCTCTTTGCCAACGGCGTGATCCTGGACGCGCAGACGTTCGCGCCCGCCGGGCAACTCACAGCGCGCGGTTCGACGATCGGTTCGATCATCACACCGCAATTCATTCGATTCAATCCCAACCTCAATCGCATCTACGCGATCGGTTGGAACGGGATTCCCGGATCGAATTCGCGCAACGTCACGTACAGCATTGACGGCGCGACGCTGCAGTCGCGCGGCACGCTCTCCTACGCGGGCAATCACGATCACCTCGCGCTCGATCCCAAGACGAATCGCGTTTTCATCGCGGGCACGCATCCGATGGCGTTCACGAATGAGCTTGCCGTGTTCGATCCGAATGACAACAAAATGTACGCGCTCGCGCTGGCAGCGCGACCGGCGGGAATGATTTTCAATCCCGAAACGAATCACCTGTTTCTATCTCTGATTGCAAATTACGCGCGCAGTGGCGCGCCGACACCGGCGCCGGTGGACAATCCGCTACTCGTCCTCGACGCCAATTCGTTCGGCGAGGTCGCGCGCTTGCCGGTGAACGCGCCGGGCAAAATGGCGCGGCTGGGGAATACGATCTACGTCGCCAATCGCAACGACGGATCGATCACGCTCGTGCAAGATCTTCCCGCGCCGGCGCCGCCCGCGCCGACGGCGACGCATACCCCCACCCCGTATCCCAGCGCGACGCTCGCGTCCTCTTCCCCACGCGCCAGCGCGACCGTGCCGCGCGCAACCGCCACGCCGCCGATTTGCGCGATCCCGTTGTTGTCGTTGCAGCGCTGGACGATGGAAATGGCGACGCGTCTGGGTTGTCCCACCGAAACCGATCGCGCGGGAAATTACGCGACGCAGAAATTCGAAAACGGGGTGTTGTTCTGGCGCGAGGACGACAAACGCATCCTGGTCTTGTTCAACGACAAAACCTGGCTGCAGTTCAACGATACCTGGACGAGCGCGCTGCCGGAAGACACTTGTCCGACTGTAACCGTCGCGTCTGGATTGCTCAAGCCCAGACGCGGCTTTGGCAAACTGTGGTGCGATCAACCTGCCGTGCGCGCCAAACTTGGCGCGGCAATCGAAAACGAAATCGGACCGTATGTCGCGCTGACGCAGCGCTTTGAACGCGGCTGGGTCTTCATCGGCACGGATCGCACGCACGTGTACGCGTTGTACGCGGACGGCAGATGGGAATAATGAAAAAGATGAGAGATGAAAGATGAAAGATATTTTTCATCCTTCATCCCTCATCCTTCATCCTTCAGGGAAACGGATTGTCGTCGTCGGCGCGACCGGCTCCGGCAAGACGACGCTCGCGCGCGAGATCGCGCGGCGGTTGGACTATCCGCACATCGAAACGGATGCGCTGCACTGGGAACCGAACTGGACCGAAGCGCCGCGCGAGATTTTTCGCGCGCGCGTGGACGCGGCATTACGCGGCGATTGCTGGGTCATTGACGGCAACTATGGCAAAGTGCGCGATCTCGTGTGGGCGCGCGCGGATACACTCGTCTGGATGGACTATGCGCTGCCGGTGATCTTTTGGCGATTGGGGTGGCGCACGCTCAAGCGCATCGTCACGCGCGAAACCTTGTGGGGCAACAATCGCGAGGGCTGGCGCGCGGTGTTCGGACGCGATTCGCTGTTCCTGTGGGCGCTTTCGTCGCGCCCGCGCCATCGCCGCGATTATCCCGCGTTGTTGCAGCAACCGGAGTACGCGCACCTCAAGTTGATTCATCTCCATTCGCCGCGCGCGACGGACGAATGGCTCGCGCGTTTTGACCCGCGCGTCGTTTCATAGTAAAATACGGGCTGATGATTGCCCCCGTAGCTCAAGTGGATAGAGCAATTGCCTTCTAAGCAAAAGGTTGTGGGTTCGAGTCCCGCCAGGGGCGCAGGTCGTAGGGGCGTTCAAATGAACGCCCCTGCACATTTCAACTATGACCACAACTCTCATTTCCCTCGATGGCAACACCTTGACCGTTGAAGATGTCGTCGCGATCGCGCGTCGCAACGCGCGCGTCGCGCTCGCCGATGCCGCGCGCCCGCGCATCAACGCGAGCCGCGCGTGGGTGGATGATCTGATCGCGCGCGGCGCGCCGACCGTCTACGGCATCAACACCGGCTTTGGCGTCTTCGCCAACGTGCCGATTCACGCCGATCAATCCGCGCGCTTGATGCGAAATCTGATTGTGAGTCACTGCGCGGCAGTTGGCGATCCGCTCCCGGAAGAAATCGCGCGCGCGACGATGGCGATTCGCGCGAACACGCTCGCAAAAGGTTTTTCCGGCGTGCGCGCGACCGTCATCGAAACGCTGATCGAAATGCTCAATCGCGGCGTCCATCCGATCATTCCCGCGAAAGGATCAGTGGGTGCGAGCGGCGATCTCGCGCCGTTATCGCATCTCGTTCTCGTGCTGACGCGCGATGCGGAAGACCGCGACGATGAATCCGGCGAAGCGATTTATCGCGGCGAGAGAATGTCGGGCAAACGCGCGATGGAACTTGCCGGGATTCCGCGCGTCGAATTGCAAGCGAAGGAAGGACTCGCGCTGAACAACGGCGCAACCGTCTCCGCCGCGCTCGCCGCGCTGGCGATTGCCGACGCGGAAAATCTCGCGCGCCACGCGGACCTCGCCGCCGCACTCTCGCTCGAAGCGATTGTCGGACGCGCGTCGCCGTTCGACGAACGAATTCATCGCGCGGCAGGGCACGCAGGGCAGATCGAAACGGCGCGCAACATCCGCGCGCTGATCGAAGGCAGTTGCTTGATTGATTCGACGAACAAGGTGCAGGATGCGTACTCGTTTCGCTGCGCGCCGCAAGTGATCGGCGCGGCGCGCGATGCGATCGCGTACGCGCGCAAAATCGTCACGGAAGAAATCAACGCGGCGACGGACAACCCGCTGATCTTTCTCGATCTGGAAAGCGAAAACAAAGCGCGCTCGGGCGGCAACTTTCACGGCGAAGCGGTCGCGCTCGCGATGGATTTGCTCAAGAACGCGGTCGCGGAAATCGGCAGCATTTCGGAACGGCGCGTCTTTCGCTTGACGAGCGCGCATCTCAGCGACGGCTTGCCGATGATGTTGATCGAAGGCGGCGGCGCGAACAGCGGCTTGATGATGGCGCAAGTCACCGCCGCGTCGCTCGTCTCGGACAGCAAAACGCTCGCGCATCCCGACAGCGTAGATTCGATCCCGACGAGCGCGGATCAGGAAGATCACGTTTCGATGTCTACGAACGCGGCGCGGCGCGCGCGCGAAATCGTGTGGAACACGACGCGCATCCTCGCCATTGAATTGCTCGCCGCCGCGCAAGGGATCGATCTGCGACTCAAGAATCTGGGACGCGATGCGACGATGCTGGGACGCGGCACGCGCATCGCGCACGCGCGCATCCGCCGCGTGATTCCATTTTTGGATCGCGATCGCGTGTTGGCTGGGGACATTGCGCGCGCGGTGGAGTTGATCGAGAGTGGAAAGTTATCGGAGATTGGAGAATAGAAAGTAGGCGCCACTTGGCAGCGTATCGCATCTATGATAAAATGGCGACGATAGAAAACACAGGAGCGCCGCATGGACATTGTGCACTCGGTCAATGATGTTCCAATTCGCCTGACAGCCGAGCGATGGTATCACATCGTCGAAAACCATGATGATGTCGCAGGGCATTACGATGATGTACTTGAAACAGTCGAAAACCCCGATTTGATTTTGCGCGGCTACAAAGGCGCACTGATCGCCGTGCGCGGCGCAGGACGCGGCGCATATTTTTGTGTGGTCTATCGCGAGATTGGAAAGGATGATGGATTCGTGATTTCGGCATTCTTCACCGACGAAATCAACAAAAGGAATATCGTATGGCGACCCTAGCCCCAGACTTTCTTCAAGGCGCACTGAAAACAGTGCCCTACTTGACCAGATTGCCAACGCATCGACTTTGGTTGGATTATGATCACGAAGCCGACGTGCTGTACATCAGTCTGGAGCGTCCGCAAAAAGCGACAACCAGCAAAATGAACGAAGATGGAATTTTGTTGCGCCATCGCGGAAAAAAGTTAGTTGGTGTGACAGTCTTCGAGGCATCCAAACGATAGCCATATCCGAATGAATGACTCGACGCGATCCCCTTTGCGATCTCCTCACCTATCTTGCCGAAACTGATCCGCAATCAGAAACCACTTGGCGCGATTGGCGCGTCACGCGCGTCACTGGCGGCTGGAACAATCTTCTCTACCGCGCGACGAACGACGCGCACGACCTTGCGATCAAGTTCACGCGGCGCGACGCGCGTGATCGCGCGGGGCGCGAGTACGCCGCGCTCCTCGTGCTGCAACAATCGCGGCTAAACATCGCGCCCGCGCCGGTTCTGCGCGCGCGCGAACGCTATCGCTTGCCGGTCGTCGTCCAAACCTGGATCGCGGGCGAAGTGAAAAACGCGCCGCCGGTGGACGATGCCGAATGGATGTTGTTGCTGGAACACTACGCCGCGCTCGCGCGTGTGACGCGCGCCAACACGTCGCTCAATCTGCTGGATGCCGTCCTCACAATGAAAAGCGCGCGGGACGCGCAAGCGCGCGTGCGTCAACAACTCGCGCGCTTGCCAAACGACGCGCACAACGAATCCATCGCGCACCTGATTCAACAAATGGAAACGGCGCGTTTCCCTGAATGGGACGCGCCGCCAGCAACACTCTGCCGCGTCGATCCAAACATTCTCAATTTCATTCGCCGCGATCACGCCTGGCTGTCGGTGGACTGGGAGAACGCGGGTTGGGGCGACCCGGCGTTCGAAATCGCGGATTTGATGGCGCATCCCTCGTACATCAGCGTTTCCCCCGCGCGCTGGGAGTGGGCGATCGAACGATATTGTCGGTTGATGAACGATCCGCAAATGGAAACGCGCATCCGCACGTACCACCGGATTATGCTCGTTTGGTGGGTCGTGCGGTGCGCGCGCTATTTGGACGACATTCCGCGCGGCACAGATCGCCGCCTAGCTGTCATGTCCAATGACATCGTAAACATTTTTCCGATTTCGTTAACATGACTTAGTCCGATGACATCGTAGACACTTGGCGGCGACGGTGCGAACGACGAAACTCGGGTTGCAAGGGGCGCACCGGTT
>Ga0194127_10003340_pt1 | contig 20710 bp, 12 predicted proteins | sample TA2KigC100mmetaG_FD_148624 | JGI IMG/M metagenome (GOLD analysis project Ga0194127, IMG submission 148624) | Freshwater microbial communities from Lake Tanganyika, Tanzania - TA2015036 Kigoma Deep Cast 100m | ecosystem: Environmental > Aquatic > Freshwater > Lake | place: Tanzania: Lake...
CGGCCGTTGACGATCATCGTCGCACCGTCGGCGAACGTGTACTGCACGGCCCAATGGTCGAACGCGGTGTCCGGGTGCGCGCGCAACTGGCGGCCGCCCATGCCCTGCGCCGACACGGGCCAATCGTTCTTCATCCAGCAAGCGAGGTCGATGCCGTGGATCAGCCAGTCGAGGATGAACGTGCCGCCGACCCAGCCGAACCCCCACTGGTGGCGGATCTGGTACTCGAGTTCGCTGCGCCCCTCGTGCGTGGCCGCGAGCGGCACCGGCCCGTGCATGCGGCAGACCTCGAGGTGCGCGATCTCGCCGATCGCGCCCGCGTGCACGCGGGCCATCAGTTCCTCGTTGTAGGGCGCGTAGCGCGACATCAGGCCGCCGACCACCACGAGACGTTTGCCGTCGGCGCGTTTGCCGGCGGCGATCAGCCGGCGCAGGTTCGGCGCGTCGACGCCGAACGCCTTCTCCATGAACACGTGCACACCCTTGTCGACCGCGTAGTCGACGTGGATGGCGCGGAAGCAGGCCGGGCTCGCCAGCACCACGACGCCGCCCGGGGCGACGGCGTCGATCGCGTGCCGGTAGGCGTCGAAGCCGGTGAAACAGCGCTCGTCGGGCAGGTCGCACTGCGCAGCGCGCTGCTCGCGCCAGAACTTCCTGGCGGACTCGATGCGGTCGGCGAACGCATCGGCGATCGCGACGAGCTTGACCGGGCCGAGGCCGAGCGTGCGCTCGGTCGCGAGCGCCTGCTCGGCGGCGCCGGTGCCGCGCCCGCCGCAGCCGACGAGCGCCACGCGCAGCGTGCTGTCGTGGCCGACGTGGGGGCTGGCGAAGACCGGGCTCGTCAACGCGCCGGTGCTCGCCGCGGCGACGAGGCCGGTGGTGCCGGCGAGGAACTCGCGGCGGGTGGGGGCGGTGCGGTGCGGGCTCGTCATGGCGGACTCGTGGGGTCGGGGGCGGGGTTCGTTCGTTCGCCGCTGCAACGAGGCGGCGCCGTCGCGGCGAGCCAGCGCGCGTAGCCGGCGGCCAGGCGTTCGCGGTCCGGCCTGCCGTCGAAGACGAGCACGCCGTAGACGAGTTCGAGCGTCCGGCCCGGGGCGATCGGCACGGGGTCTCGCCAGCCGTCGGCGGTCGCCGACAGGTAGGCGAACGGCGTGGTCATCGTGAACCAGCGCGCCGGCGGTTGGTTCTCCGGATGGCTCGCCATCACGACGGTGACCTCGTGACCGTCGACGCTGCCGGTGCAGGCCGCCCACGCGCCGGTGGTCAGCCGTTCGCTGCCGCGCACGGGCGCGCCCGCCGCGCCGTCCGGATGCACGAAGGTCGCGCTGCCGTCGAACGAGGGCAGAAAGCGCATGCCGAGCCCGTGGTAGTGGGCACCCGTGAGGGTCACGGCGGCGGTGGTCGCAGACAGGGCCGTGCGCCAGGTCAGCATGGTCGCCTCGTCGTCGGCGGTGACGTGCACCGTGCGGCGCTCGTCGAGCAGTGCAGCGCCCCTGGCGTCGCGCCAGTTCAGCGTGCTGCGCAGGATCGGGCCGTCGGCTTCGATGGCCGTCGTCTCTTCGCGACCCGGCTGCGTGCGCTCTTCCCAGAAGTTCGTGCCGTTCGCGACGACGCCGAACATCAGCGCGTGGTGGTGGACGTGATCGGCGGGGCTGTCGCGCAGGATCTGGTGGCCGGCCGGCGAGCGCAGCTCGAGCAGGTAGGGCTTGCAGGGGTTGGCACGGGCGAGGTAGACCGCGACGGGTCGGTCGCCGGCGACGAGATCGAAGCGGTCGCCGGCGCAGCGTTGCCAGCTCGGTGCGTGGCAGGCGGTCGCGAGCAACAGGATCACCAGGGCGTTGCGCATGGCGAAGCTCGGCGGGGGTTCGGGCGAAGGTACCGGGCAGCAGGGCGGGCACAACAGCGGTCCGCGCGCGGTCGCATCGCCTGCCGCGCGGCGGCCCGGGACCGTGAGACGTTCGTCTCGAGGATCCTGCAACGGCACCTGGCTGCACCGACGGGCGGTCCCCCCAGGACCCTCCGCCTCGACTACCATGCCGGGATGTCCGCCCGCCGCTCGCCGCTGCTCGCCGCCATCGCCGCCATCGCCGTGCCGGCGCTGCTGTCCGCGCTGGCCCGCGGGCAGACGATGACCTTCCGCGAACTGCCGCAGATCGCCGGCGCCAGCGCCGCGGTGCACGATCCGCAGCGGCAGCGCACGTGGTTCGCCGTGCCGGGCACGCCGGCGCGGCTGTTCGAGTGGAACGGCGCGACCGCCCGGCTGCGCCCGCACGAACTCGACACCCTGAGCCTCGTCAGCGCCTTGGGCTGCGAGGCCGCGACGGGCCGCATCCACGCGCTGGGCTTCGACCTGCAGGCCAGGCTGGTCCACGGCGTGCACGACGGCTGCCGCTGGACCTGGCAGGTGACCACACAGTACTTCCACGCGCAGAGCTACCCGCCGATCGCCTACGACACGGCCCGCGGCCGCTTCGTGGTCTACCTGTTCCAGTTCGGCACGGCGAGTTTGGTCGTCGAGTTCGACGGCACCACCTGGGTCCCGACGAGCCAGCCGCAGCAGCCATGGCGCCACGCGCCGGCGTTCGCCTACGACCCGGTGCAGAACCACTGCGTGCTGTTCGGCGGCACCGACAGCCAGGGCCCACGCGGCGACGCGTGGCGTTGGGACGGCACCTCCTTCACGCCGCTCACCACGAACCCGGGTCCGGGCCCGCGACAGGGCGCTTCGTTCGGCTTCTCGGCGGCTCACGGCGGCCTCGTGCTCTACGGCAATTCCCCGTTCGGCCAACTCGACACCTGGGTGCTCACCGGCAGCACGTGGACACGATTGCCGACGCCGCAGGACGCCGGGCCGTTCGCCCAGCCCGTGCTGGTCGAGGACGGCCTCGGCCTGACCCTGGTCGGCCAGCCCAACGCGGCGGTCCTGTCGGGGCGCCGCCTCGCCGGCGCCCTGTGGACGCCCGTCGACGGCCTCGTCGCAGCGCGGTTCCGCCAGCATGCGGCCGTCGGCTTCGATCGCAACCGCGGGGAACTGGTGGTGTTCGGCGGCGCGCCCGACGACTTCGAGCGGATGCAGGTGTTCGACGGTCGCTGGCACCAGCGGCAGCCGGCCGTGGTCCCATCGCGCCGCAACGGCGCGACGTTCGCCTGGTCGGCGGTCGACGGCGCCCTGCTGCTGCACGGCGGCACCGACCCCGTCGGTGTGCCGTGCACGGACACCTGGACCTGGGACGGCAGCACCTGGCTGCAGCGGACGGCGGTGGCGCCGCCCCCGCGCTCCTTCGGTTCGTTGGCCGCCGACCCCGGTGGTGGCGTGATGCTCTACGGCGGCTTCGACGGCACCGTGCGCGCCGACCACTGGCTCTGGAACGGCTCCTCGTGGCAGCAGGTGGCGGCGACGGGAGCTCCGGGCGCCGTGGCCGCGGCCCTCGCGGCGTTCGACGAGACACGCCGGCGCACCGTGCTGCTCGGCAACTTCGCGGGCGTCGTGCAGACCTGGGAATGGAACGGCACGTCCTGGACGCTCGCCGATACGAGCACGCATCCGGCCCCCGGCTCGAACAACCGCATGGCCTACGATCCCGGCCGCGGCCAGGTGTTGACGGTCCAGCCGGGCATCCGCGCCTGGACCGGCAGCGGCTGGCAGGTTGTGCCGTTCCTCGGCACCGTGCCGAGTCCCCAGGCCCTGGTCGAGGACACGCGCCGCGGCGGTCTGCTGGCGCTCGACGCCGCCGCGCCCATGCGGGTGACCTTGCTGACCGCGCGCCCGGCCGCGGCGAGTGAAGTGGGCACGGCCTGCGCGCTCGCCGACCCGCCGGCGCTGACCACGCTCGAACTGCCGGAAGCGGGCCGCGCCGACTTCGCGCTCGCGCTCGGCACGCGGGCCCCCGGTTCCCCGTGCGTACTGTGGTTCGGCACCGGCGGCCCGGGCGCGATCGGCCCGTGCGCGATCGCCACGGGACCGACCCTCGGCAGCATGTTCGCCACGACGAACGCCGGCGGCAGCGCCGTGCTGCCGCTGCCGATCCCGGACGACCGCACGCTGCTCGGGCTGGGCCTGATCGCCCAGGGCGCCGTCTACGATCCGCTGCGGAGCCGGATCGGCGGCGTCGCGTTGTCGGCCGGGCTCGCAATGACGGTCGGCAGGTAGCCACGCCTCGCATCCGGACGCGCGCTGGCCAGTGGACAGGCGCCAGGCGGACCTGCGCGCAGTCGGCGCGACACCAAGGCCCGCGCCGGAACCCGGCGAACGCAGCTCGAGCAGCCAGGGCTTGCGGGGGCTGGCCCGGGCGAGGCAGACCGCGACGGGACGGTCGCCGGCGACGAGATCGAAGCGGTCGCCGGCGCCGCGTGGCCAGTTCGGTGCGTGGCAGGCGGTCGCGAGCAGCAGGATCACCAGGGCGTGGCGCATGGCGAAGCTCGGCGGGGGTCCGGCCCACGGGACCGGGACGAGGGGGCGACACAACTGCGGCGCGGCCAGTGTGCCCTGCTCCACCGCGCGCGGGGCGGCCCGCGATCACCTGGCCGGTGGCGGCGCCGCGGCGGGCCCGAGCGCCTCGGCGAGGGCCCGCGTGTCGAGCATCGCGGCCGGGTCCACGGCCTTCGGCTCCTTGCCGGCCTTGCGCAGCGCGAACGCGACGCAGTCGGTCAGGAACCGGCGGATGCCATCGGGACCGAGATTGCGTTCGCGCAGCGCCTGGCGGCCGTGGATGCGCACGTTCTTCAGCATGGCCGGGATCTCTGCCGGTTCGACCTTCTCCTCGGCGAACACCCGCTCCACGCAGAGTCTGGTGAACGCGGCGTCGTTCTTCGGATCCTGGCACCACTCGACGGCTTCGATCCAGCCCTGCAGCACGGCGGCGACGTGCGCCGGCGGCATCCTGGCCAGCTTGTCGGCGCGGACGGCGATGCACTCCGGCATGACGCCGGGGAAGTCGGCGGTCGTGGCGATCACTTCGCAGAGACCCTTCTCGGTGGCCTGCTGCGCGTACGGCTCGTAGGTGATCGCGCAGGCGACGCGGCCGGCCAGGAACTGGCTGGTCAACGACTCCACGTCCTCCAGCACGACGACCTCGAAGTCGGCCGCCGACAGGCCCTGCTGGTGCAGCTTCGCCGCCAGGAACATGTGCACCGCGGGCGAGTCCTCGTAGATGCCGATGCGCTGCTTCTTCAGCTGCGCGAGCTGGACGCCCTTCTCGACCAGCATCTTGTCGCCGCCGTGCGACCAATCGACCTCGGCCAGCACCTTCACGGCGATGCCGTCGCCGATCTGGATGCCCACCGCCGTGCCGGCCATCACCATCGCGAAGTCGACCTTGCCGGCCTTGAACGCCGCCACCGTGTCGCCGCCGGTGAACCCGACCACCTCCACGTCGACGCCGCGCTTCTTCCAGAGGCCCAGTTCCTGTGCCGCCCAGACCGGCGCCCAGGCGATCCAGGGATCGGTGGCGAACCTGTAGGTTTGCGCGGGCAGGGCGCTGGCGGCGGCGAGCGAACATCCGGCGAGCAGGTGCAGAAGGCGGATCATGGGTGGCCTGTCGTTGTTCGCTTCGACGCGGCGGCGAGTCCGGCTTGAGGCCGTGCACAGTCCGGATCGCCCAGCGTCCGATGATTCGGGGGTCAGGGAACCACACGATGTCGGAACGCAGCCGCCCGCTGGCCATGCTCGTCGCCCCGATGCGCGGCCTCGCCGGCCAGATCCTGTTCGGATTCGGCCTCCTGCTGGTGGTGCTGTGGATGCAGGGCCACAGCGCCAAGGGCGCGCTGCGCGACCTCGCCGCCGACTTGCGCGAAGGCGAGGCGCGCGCCGCGGCGTTCGCCGATCTCGAGGCCGATGCGCAGCGGCTGCGCGTGTTGCTGTTCCGGGTGCTCGGCACCCAGCACGCGGAACGTCAGGCACGGCATGCCGCGGACTACGAGGCGCTGCGGCAGGAACTGACGGGCCACGCCGCGCAGGCGGGCGTCGCCGGGGCCGAGTTGGCCGCCAGCGTCGCGGCCGATGCGGTCGCGCTGCAGCTGCACGCCGACTTCCAGAGCAAGAAGGCCTACGCGCAGGCCAACGAACAGGGCCAGGAGGCCCACGACGCGCTGGTCGGCGCGCTGGAGGCCGCCGCCCGCAGCGCCCGCGGCGAGGTCGCCGCCCGCAGCGACGCCGCGATCGAGGCGCAGGACGGCAACCTGTGGCGGGCGTTCCTGACCGCCGCCGCATGCTCCACCGGTCTGGCGATGCTGCTCGGGCAATGGGTCGGCCGCCCCGTGCGGCGGGCCAGCCAGGTCGCCCAGGCGATGCTGCGGGGAGACTTCGCGCAGCGGGTCGGTCGGCGCGTGGCCACCGCGGAAGTGCGGGCGCTGGCCACGTCGATCGACGCGCTGGCCACCATGCTGCAGCACACCGTGACTGCGGTCGCGGACGTCAACACGGAGCTCGGCACCGCCACGGCCAACCTGCGCGACGCCTCCGGGGAGGCGGCGCTGCGGTCGGAGGCCGTGAAGGCCATCGGCAGCGCGATCCCGAACCGACGCGAGCGGCTCGAAGGAGGCGTCACCACCCTGGCCGGCGGCCTGCAGACCGCGAACGCGGCGATCCAGGCGATCGCGAAGTCGGCCCGGCAGCTCGGGGACACCTCGCACGCGACGGCGCAGGAGACCTCGCGCCTGCAGGCGACGCTGGTCGAACTCGGCAACAGCACCGCCTCGATCGACGCAGTGGTCCAGCTGATCAACTCGATCGCGATGCAGACCAACCTGCTGGCGCTCAACGCCGCCGTCGAATCGGCCCGCGCCGGCGACGCCGGTCGCGGCTTCGCGGTGGTGGCCGCCGAGGTGCGCAACCTCGCCACGCGCACCCGCGAAGCGACCTCGGGCATCGCCGGACACGTGCGGGCGATCCACGGCAGCGCCACGGCCGCCGGCCGGAGCATCGCCACCGTGGTCGAACTGATCGCCCGCGTCACCTCGATGCAGGGTGAAGTGACGAAGGCCCTGGACAGCCACTCCGACACGACCGGCGAGCTCGACCGGGTCAGCGCGAAGGCGCTGCAGGGAGTGCGCGAGTTCGCCACGGACCTCGATTGCCTGGTCGGGGAACAGGGCACCGCGGTGACGGCGGCCAACAACGTCGCCTACGCCAGCAAGTGCATCGACGGCGCGGTCGGGCAACTGACCGCGCTGGTGCGGCGTCTGCAGGGTCGGGATCCTCCGCCGGTCGCCATCGTGGACGGTTGAGCGCCGCGCCCGCGCCGGAGTCCGGGCGCCATACGGAACTGCGCGTAGTCGGTGCGGCAACTGGGCCCGCGCCGGAGCCCGGGGTCGCCGGTGCGCGCGAGCTGGCTGGAACCCGCGCCGCACCCCTGAATAATGCTGCGCCCCTGACCGCGGGCTCCGGCCGCGGACCACCCCGACCCCCCCGAGCACGCCATGAGCACGCCGGCCCTCCCGCACGAGCCGCACAAGATCAAGACCGTCCGCCCGATCTCGTTCCCGAGCTCCGAGCTGCGCCGGAACCACCTCGCGGACGCGCACTTCAACGTCTTCCGCCTGACGCCGCGGCAGGTCAGCTTCGACATGAGCAGCAACGGCACCAACGCCGTGAGCCAGGAACAGCTCTCCGGCCAGCTCGTCGGCGACGAAGCCTACGCCGGCGCGATCAACTTCGAGAACCTCGAGGCGGCGGTGCGCGAGGTGCTCGGCCACCAGTACGTGTGCCCGGTGCACAACCTGCTCGGCGCGGTCAAGCTCGTGCGCACGACGATGCTGCCGCGCGGCTCGGTGGTGCCGAGCAACGGCCTCGCGCGGCGCGACCAGCTCGTGAAGTTCGGCATCGCGTACCTCGACGTCCGCGGCACCGAGGAGAAGGTGTTCACCGGCGACCTCGACCTCGCGGCGCTCGAGGCGACGCTGGCCAAGGGCACGGTGTCGCTGGTCGGCATCCAGACCTTCGCCGACGGCCAGCACCCGTTCAGCATGCAGAACCTGAAGGCCGTGCGGCAGCTCGCCAACCGCCACGGCAAGCGCCTGATCTGCGACGGTTCGCGCGTCATCGAGAACGCCTGGTACATCCAGAAGCACGAGCCCGGGTTCGCCAGCCGGTCGATCGCCGAGATCTGCAAGCAGATCGTCAAGACCACCGACATCTTCCTGCTCGACGGCGCGCAGGACCCGAAGAGCCCGACCGGCGGCGTGCTGACGACCGACCACCCCGACGTGCACGAGAAGCTCATCAACGAGGTCGTCGTCTACGAGGGCCTGCACACCTACGGCGGCATGGCCGGGCGCACGATGGAGGTGCTCGCCCGCGGCATCCGCGAGATGTGCGAGGAGGCCGAGGTGCACTGGGTGATGCACCAGACCGAGCGGTTCACGCAGCGCCTGCGCGACGGCGGCGTGCCGCTCGAGCGCGGCTGCGACGGCGCCTACCTGCTGGCCGACAGGTTCCTGCCGCACGTGGCCGAGCACCAGCAGGACACGCTGTCGGCGGCGCTCTACCAGCTCTGCGGCGTGCGCGCGTTCGCCAAGGGGCTCGTCGGCCGCGACGCGCTCGTGCCGCTGCAGATCCCGCGGCTGGCGATGACGAACGAACAGCTCGACCAGGTCGCCGATGCCGTGATCTCGCTGTGGCGGCAGCGCGACAAGGTGCCGCCGCTGCGCGCGACGAAGACCGGCAGGTGGCACGACGAGATGGTCTACGCGGGCGCGTTCGCCGACCTCGCGCCGTACGAGTTCGACGTCTTCCCGTACCTGATCCACACGATCGAGCGGGGCAGCACGCTCGGCCGCGACCAGCGCGCGAAGGCGATCCGGGCCGCCGGCTACAACACGTTCCTGCTGCGCTCGGCCGACGTCGCGATCGACCTGCTGACCGACTCGGGCACGACGGCGATGAGCACCGACCAGTGGGCCGCCTACGACGGAGCGCTCGCCAGCCCGGGCGAGAGCGACGAGCACAAGCGGCTGGTCGCGAACCTGCGCCAGCTGTTCGGCTACGAGTACATCATCCCGACGCACCAGGGCCGCGCCGCCGAGCACATCCTCAGCGAGGTCCTGATCAAGCCGGGCCAGCTGGTGCCCGGCAACATGTACTTCACGACGACGAAGCTGCACCAGGAGCTGGCCGGCGGCGTGTTCGTCGACGTCATCGTCGACGAGGCGCACGACCCGCAGAGCACCTTCCCGTGGAAGGGCAACATCGACCTGCGCAAGATGGACGCGATCGTCGCGGAGCACGGCGTCGGCAAGATCGCCTACATCTCGTTCGAACACTCGGTCAACATGGCCGGCGGCCAGCCGGTCAGCATGGACAACATGCGCGAGGTCTACGCCTGGTGCGCCGAGCGCGGCATCCCGGTCCTGTACGACTCGACGCGCGTCGTCGAGAACGCCTACATGATCCAGGCGCGCGACCCGCGCTACCGCAACGTCGCGATCCGCGACATCGTGCGCGAGATGATGCTCTACGGCGACGGCGCCACGATCAGCGGCAAGAAGGACTTCCTGATCAACATCGGCGGCGTGCTCTGCTACCGCGACAACGCGCAGTGGGCGCAGGCGTCCGAGGAGCTGCTGCGCATCTACGAGGGCAGCGTCGCCGACGGCGGGCTCGCGACCGCCGACCTCGCCGCCGTCGCGCGCGGCGTCGAGGAGATGGTCGACGACCGCTACATCCGTTCGCGCATCAAGCAGACGCACTACCTCGGCAAGCTGCTGATGGACGCCGGCGTGCCGATCGTGACGCCGCCGGGCAGCCACGCGATCTTCATCGACGTCAAGCGCTTCCTGCCGCACGTCGACCAGGACGAGTACCCGGCCCAGCGCCTCGCCGCCGAGCTCTACGTCGAGACCGGTGTGCGCGCGATGGAGCGCGGCAACGTGTCGAAGGGGCGCGACGCGAAGACCGGCAAGAACTACCGCCCGGCGCTGGAACTCGTGCGGCTGACGATCCCGCGCCGCGTCTACACCAACGATCACATGCGCGCGATCGCCGAGGGCTGCGTGCGGCTCTGGCAGCGGCGCGCCGAGATCAAGGGGCTGCGCTTCACCTACGAGCCCGACAAGCTGCGCTTCTTCCAGGGCCGCTTCGAGCCGCTGTAGCGCGGGAGCCGGGCCGCGCGGCGACGCGCGGACGGCGGCGGCGCGGCGGGCGGGAGACGAACCGCCGCGTCAGTCGTTCGCGCCGGTAGGCGGCACCTGCTCGCGCGCGGCGTAGAGGTTGGCGACCACGGCGAGCTGGGCGCCGGCGAACACCGGCACCAGGATGCGCCGGTAGTCGGGATCCTCGAACGCATCGAGCCGCGCCCAGTGCGGCACCAGGAGCCCGCTCTCGAGCACGAACACGCGCACGCGCGGTGCCGCCGCGGCGTAGGTGAACACCGGGAAGTCGCGCGCGGCCCGCCAGCCGGTCACCTCGCCGCGCGTCCAGGTGCCGGGGCAGGGCGCGAGCAGGTGGTGGTTGCGTTCGCCCGGCGCGAGCGTGCCGTAGGTGGCGAGGTGCCGGCTGCAGCCGAACGCGCGCTCGAGCGTCGCCTCGGCCGCGCCGCTGGCGGCGGCGGCGCCGAGCCGGGCCTCGTTGGCGGCCTCCACGAGCTGCAGCACCGCGTCGAGATGCACGGGGGCATGGTAACGCTTGACCGTTTCTTGACAGAGGCCGCGGCCGGCCATCTACCGTGGGCGCGTGGTCCGCTCCGCTGCGAAGCCGCGCGCGCGCGGCCCCGCCCTGCTGCTCGTGCCCGGCCTGCTCGGCTGCGCACTCGCGGCGGTGCTGGGCACGGTGCTGTGGCGCACGCTCGACCTCGAGCTGCGCGCCTACCGCGCGGAACTCGAGCGCGCCGAGGTCGTGGCGGAACGGCTGCTGCGCGCGGCGACCGGTTCGGCGGCGGTGTTCGCGCAGTTGCCCGCCGAGAGCCAGGCTCGCGCGCGCGGCGAGGCCGTCGAGGTCGAGGCCGCGGTGGGCTGGCTCGAGCCCGCACCGAACCCGCTCGACGACGACCTCGTCGTCGCCGACCGGCTCGATCGCGCCGCGCGCGCCGAGTTCGGCGCCCGCGACGTCGCCGCCGCGGTCCGCGAGTTCGACGAACTGCTCGCGGCTCCGCTGCCCACGGCGCAGCGGCTGCAGGTCGTGGCCGCCGCGGCCTGGCAGGCGCAGCGCGCCGGCGACGCGGAGCGGCTCGCCGCGCTCGTGCGCGAACTCGACGAACGGCTGCCGGAACTCGGCCCCGCCGACCTCGGCCGGCCCGCGCTCGCGCGCACGCTCGCCGCGGCGCTGCGGCTGCCGCGCCCGTTCCCGGCGCCGTGGCTCGCGCGGCTCGTGCCGCCGCTGCCCGACGGGCTGCTGGCGGGCGCGGACGTGCCGGCCGAACTGCTCGCGGCGCAGCGCGCTGTGCTCGCGCGGCGCGCGCTGCTGCAGCGGCTCGCCGGTGGTTGGTCGCGCCGCTCCGGGCGCGGCGACGCCGGCCTCGAAGTCGCGGGCCCGGGCGAACTGCTCGCGTGGCGCACCGAGGCGGACGGCGCGCGCCGCGTGGCGCTGGTGGCCGCCCCGGTTTGGCTCGAGGCCCTGCGCGCGGCGGGACGCGCGGGCACCCTGCCGGCGTGGCCGTGGCTCGTCGAACCCGAGTTCGGTCCCGATCCGGCACCCGGCTTCGGCGGCGTGCCGTTCCTGCGCGGCGTGCGGCCACCCGGCGGCGACGCGCCGAGCACGCGCCCGTGGCTCTTGCCCGCACTCGCGGGCGGGCTCTTGCTCGCGTTCGGGCTCGCCACCGCGCTGCAGCTGCGCGCCGCACGGCGCGAGGCGGCGGCGGTGCGCGCGCAGGCGGAGTTCCTGACCACGGTCACGCACGAACTCAAGACGCCGCTCGCGTCGATCCGGCTGCTCGGCGAGATGCTGGCCGAGGGCCGCGCGCGCGGCCGCGAACAGGACTACTACCGCATGCTCGCGGGCGAAGCGGCGCGGCTGTCGATGCTGATCGAGAACGTGCTCGACCTGGGCCGGCTCGAGCGCGGCGAACGCGCCTACGACCTGCGGGTGCTCGACGTCGGCGAGGTCGTGCGCGAGACCGTGGCGCTGTTCTCGCCGGCGGGCGACGGGCCCACGGTGCGCGGGCCGGCGGCAGGGCTCACGAGCCGGCTCGACCGCGGCGCCTTCGTGCAGGCGCTCGTCGCGGTGCTCGACAACGCGCGCAAGTACGGCGCTCCGCCGATCGAGGTCGAGATCGCGCCGGCGGATGGCGGCGAGCGCGTGCTCGTGCGCGTGCGCGACCACGGGCCCGGCGTGCCCGCGGCCGAACGCGAACGCGTCTTCGAGCGGTTCGTGCGCGGGTTGGCGCCCCGGCACGGCAGCACGCCCGGCGTCGGCATCGGCCTCTACCTCGCGCGCACGATCGCGCGGCGGCTCGGCGGCGAGCTCGCCTGCGGCGACCCACTGGACGGCCAGCCCGGCGCGCTGTTCACCTTCACGTTGCCGAGGGAACCCGCATGACGTTCCGCCTGTTGCTGGTGGAGGACGACCGCACGCTGCGCGTGGCGCTGACGGACGCGTTCACGGGCGAAGGTCACGCGGTGGTCGCCGCGGCCGACGGCCACGAGGGCCGCGCGTGCCTGCGCGAGCAGCGCTTCGACCTCGCCGTGCTCGACGTGATGCTGCCGGGGCCGAGCGGGCTCGAGCTGCTGCGCGAGCTGCGGGCCCGCGACGCCGACACGCCGGTGCTGCTGCTGACCGCGCGCGGCGAGGAAGGCGACGTGGTGCTCGGGCTCGAGCTCGGTGCCGACGAGTACGTGACCAAGCCGTTCTCGCTGCGCGAGCTGCTGGCGCGCGTGAAGGCGATGCTGCGGCGGCGCGACCGGACGGAGGCTGCGGGTGTGCTGCAGTTCGCGCTCGGTGACGCGAAGGTCGACCTCGCGGCGTTCACGGTCGAACGCGACGGCATGGTGCACACGCTGTCGCCGAAGGAGGCGGGCATGCTGCAGCTGCTGCGGCAGCACGGTGGGCGCGCGGTGTCGCGCGCACAGTTCCTGCAGCAGGTGTGGGGCGGCGACCAGTTCGTCGGCGACCGCACGATCGACACGCACGTGCTGAACCTGCGGCAGAAGATCGAACGGGACCCGCGACAGCCGCGGTTCCTGCTGACGGTGCACGGGATCGGGTATCGGCTGGTGGAGGGGTCGGAGCGGCCGGAGGCTTGACCGTTGTTTGACACGGAACTGACCGCGCGCGGACCGGGTGCGGTCGATCGAGGAGTCGGATCGCGACCATGAAACACGTTGCTCTGGTGTTCACGTTCGCCGCGGCACTCGCGGCCCAGGGGCAGGTGCCGGCGGTCCAGGACCCGCAGAAGGAACTCGCCGCGGTGATCGCGGTCGAGGAGCAGGAGCGCGACCTCGCCAAGGCCGAGAAGGGGTACTGCGAGGCGATCGCGGGCGGCAAGCTGTCGGCGCAGGCGATGCAGCTCGCGCAGTTCCGGCTCGCGGATCTGCTGCAGAAACTCGGGCGCGACAAGGAGGCGGCGGAGCTGCGCGCGGCCGCGGCGAAGGCGGGGCCGATCGGCTTCGACGACTTCGGGCCGGCACCGCAGGGCCAGGACCCGGAGCGCGAGAAGGCGCTGCGCGAGAAGGCGCGCGAGGTGGTGCGGCAACTGGTCGAGAGGCACGTCCGGCACCAGCAGCAGCTCGTGCCGCAACTCGCGTGGTTCGGCGACGCCGCGGTGCCCGAGGTGATCGCCACGCTCGAAGCGATCGGGGCCCAGGAGCACTGGGTGAACCCGACGAACGTGGAAGAGGACGTGGCGGCCCTCGCCGGCTTCCTGTGGCAGCGCGGCGGGCCGAAGGCGGCGGCGTTCCTGGCCGGAGTCGCGAAGCACCCGAACGCGGACTTCCGGCGCGTGATCGCCGGGGTCGCCCACCGGCTCGCGGACAAGGCGCTGCTGGACACGGCGGCGCTGTTCCTGCGCGATTCGGAGGCCGAGGTCGTGAAGGCGCTGCTGCGCCCGGAGCAGTCCGAGGGGCAGTCGCTGCAGTACCGACTGCGGCCGCAACTGCTGCTCGACGCCGCGCGCGAGGGCGGCCGGGACCTGCGCCTGCTCGTGTTCCAGTGGGCCGGCAAGCCCCTCGTGCAGATGGATCGCGAGGTGGCGCGGCAACTCGTGGCGCTCGTGCGCGACTCGCTCGGCGCGCTGGACGCCGAACTCGGCCTCGCGGCGCGGAGGGCGATCGGCTCGAGGAACGGGCAGAGCACGGTCGAGGGACTCGAGCTGATCCTGGAGCAGTTGCCGTGGATGCAGGATCTGCCCGCCAACGAAGGTTCACAGGTGCTGCCGGTGTTGTTCGCCCCAAGCGAATCGCGGCCGCAGCGGTTCACAAGGGAGGAGGCACTGCGGCTCCTGCCTGCCGTCACGGCGTGCGCGCAGGCAATGCAGGCAGAGGCGGAAGGGCTGCGTCGCCCGGGATGGTCGAGGTTCGCTTGGCTGGCGTCACTGATGCGCAACGTGGCGCAGCCGCTCGATGTCGCTGCGGCGCCGCACGTGCTGGCGTGGACCGACGCGGGCTACGCGTTGACCGACCTGCTGCAGGGGCGCATCACGCCGGCGAACGTGCGCGAGGTGTTCGCGCGGTTCGAACGGCTGCCGTGGGGCCGTGCCGCGGAGGAGTGTCTGCGCGCTCTAGGCGAGATCGACCTGCCGCCGGACCTGTTCCCGGCGCTCGTGCGCCGGTTCGAAGCGGTGCGTTCGGCGGCGCCCAAGGTCGCCGACAACTTCAGGACTCCGATAGCTCGCACCGGCAACCCCGCTGCCGCGGATTGGTTGCTGGCCGAAGGTGGGGGGCAGCTGCTGCCCTACTCGCTCGTCCGACTCGGCCGCCGCACGCAGCACGAACGCGTCAAGGCGGCGATGCGGACGGTGGCCGCCGCGGAGGCCCCTGCGGAAGGTGCTGACGACGATGGCCGCAGCATGCTGATCCTGGCGCTGCTCGCGATGCACGATCCGGCGGCGCTCGAACTCGTCGCCGCGCACAACCGGCCAGTGCAGACAGCGCGCAACAAGCCACACCCCTACGCGACGCAGAAGACACACTTCATGACGCCGCTGCGCTATCTGATCGAGAAGGACCCCGACCCTCCGCACGGCTTCACCGAGGACGACGTGATCGCCGTGCTGCAGAAGATCGCCGCACGCTACATCCCGCACGATTGGGAGCCGAAGTCCTGGACCGTGGGGCTGATCCCCGACCGGGTGCTCGGCGAGATGGCGCGGCTCGTCGTGACGCAACTCCCGGTTCGAGGCGGGAGAGAGTGGATCCGCGAGGTCACGCGTCGCCTCGACGAACACCGCGAGAAGGGCGAAGCGCTCGGGCCGCTCGCGGACTGGCACCGGCAGATGCTCTCTTCGCCGGGGGCCAGGGCTCTGGCACTCGTGCTCGAGAACCTCGACGAGCACGGCCTCGACGCGGTGCGCGCACCGATCGACGCGCTCCTTTCCGGCGAGGACGAGGACATCGCGGCGCGTGCGGCGAGGGTGCTCGAGGCGCGCTTCGGCTTCGGTGGCCTCGACTGGACAAAGCGCCTGCTCGGCAGCCACCATGCGCCGCTGCGCGAGCGCGGCGTCGCGCTCGCCGTGCGTCTGCGCGACGGTTCCGGCGAGAAGTTGCTGCTCGAAGCGACGCAGGACCAGGCGCCCGTGCCACGCGCGGAGGCCGCCAAGGCGCTCGGCGCCCTGTTGAGCAAGGACGCGGTGCCGCGGCTCATCGAGTTGCTGCGCGACCCGGACGAAGACGTGCGCAAGGCCGCTGCCGACGCCCTGACCCGGATCCGCTTCTTCCACGAACAGCAGGCCCACTGGGACCGCGTGCTGAAGGGCCTCGACGCCTCGCCCGCGTCGGCCGCCGAGAAGCTCCTGCTGCAGGCCAGACCCGGCGCACCCAAGGACCAGCGCCTGCTCGCGATCACCTCGCTCGGCGCGCTCGGCGTGCCCGAGGCGCTGCCGTTCCTGATCGACTGGACGCGCGACACCGACGCCGAGATCGCCGCCGCGGCAAAGACCGCGATCACGCAGATCCACCTGAACCCGCGACGGTGAGGTGGGCGCCGCTGGTTGTCCCGCCGGCCGGGTGGTCTACCATGGGCCTTCCCGCAGCGAGCCCACATGACGCGTGCTCCCCGCAACCGGACCCTGCAACTCACCGCGGCGGAGCGCGCCGACTTCGGTCGGTCGCTGCTGCGCCTGCACGGGCCTACGCCCCTGGCCGACGTGCTCGATCGGATCGTGCTGCAGGATTGCCGCGAGGTCGTGCCGCTGCTGCCCGAGCGATTCGTGGACCTGCTGGTGCTCGATCCACCCTACAACCTCGACAAGCAGTTCGGGGAACGTCCGTTCCGGTCGATGCGAGGGGACGACTACGCCGCGTGGATGGAGCAGTGGCTGCAGCCCATGCTGCGCCTGCTCAAACCGACGGCCTCGGTCTACCTCTGTGCCGACTGGCGCTCGTCGTCGGTCGCGCAGACCGTGCTCGAGAAGCACCTGCACCTGCGCAACCGCATCACGTGGGAACGGGAGAAGGGCCGCGGCGCGCTGCGCAACTGGAAGAACTGCGCCGAGGACGTCTGGTTCGCCACGATGTCCGACGACTACGTGTTCCACGTCGACGACGTGAAGCTGCGGCGGCGGGTGTTGGCGCCGTACCGCGACGCGAACGGCGCGCCCAAGGACTGGCGCGACGGCTACCGCGACACCTTCCCGTCCAACCTCTGGACCGACCTGACGGTGCCGTTCTGGTCCATGCCGGAGAACACGGACCACCCGACGCAGAAGCCCGAGAAGCTGCTCGCCAAGCTTGTGCTCGCGAGCTCGGATCCGGGTGCGGTGGTGTTCGATCCGTTCCTCGGGTCGGGCACGACCGCGGTGGTTGCGAAGAAGCTCGGACGGCGATTCGTCGGCATCGAGATCGAGGCGGAATACGCCTGCCTCGCGCAGAAGCGCCTCGCCCTGGGCGACCGCTCCATCCAGGGCTACGAGGACGGCGTGTTCTGGGAGCGGAACTCGCAGGCGGCGGCTCGGGCAGCGGCGGCACGTGGCTCCCGGGTGGCCGAAGGCGGCGGTGCGGAGTGAGCGCTGGAAGGGGACTCGCGGCGGTATACACGTTCCTGCTGGCTTGGGTGCGCGAGCACCGCGATGCGGACAAACAGGCGCTTCTGGACGCGTTGGCCGCAGCCTTCGGGCTCGTGCCGGACGGGGCCTTGCTGGTCGGCGACGACCTCGCGGTCCGCATCAACCGATCGAGCTCGACGGCTGACGTCTCGAACACGGTCGTCGCTCTGCGCAAACTGCTGGTCTACGACGATCGGCCGGTGGTCGTGTGCACGCTCTCGCCGGCGGGAGCCGTGCTCCGGCTCGCGAACTCGTCGTTCGTCGCCAAGGTGTCCCATTCGTCGCACGGGCTGACCGAGCAACACCTCGTCGGCAGCATCAACAGTGGCGACGTGCTGCGGTCCTTCGAGGGTCTGCCCAACGCGCCCGAGTACTTCGCGGAACTGTGGCGGCGCCATCGCGCCATGGATCAGCGCGCCAATCTGGGCCGCATCGTCGCCGCGACGCGGGCGAACCGCGGGCGCAACCCACTCTGGAGCCCAGACGACGCCCGGCGACGCACGATCCTCGCGGCACCGGCACTGGCCGCCCGTGTGAGCACGATGCCGGAGTATGCGGCGCAGGCCGCGCGCTTCGCTGCCGCGCTGCACCGGCAGAAGCAGGCGGTGTTCGCTGCTGCCGCAGTCCCCGACGGGAAGTCACGCGGCGATGCGATCGAGCGGTTGGTCACTGGGAAGGCATGTCGGCAGGGACTCGGCGACGTCACGATCGAGGTCGCAACGGTCGTGGTCGCGGTCGACGTGAAGTCGAAACGGCTGGACTGGAGATCCGCCCCGAAGGGCTACTCGATCGACAAGCTGCTGCGGTTCCTGGCGGATGGCAACCGTCTGCTCGCGATGCTGTTCGTCGGTGTCGATCCTCACCGCGATCGGTTGGTCACGAGGCTCTGTTCGATCTTCGATCGCCGGCTGCTGCGCGCCTCGCGCATCGAGAAGCGATGGTCAGGACGCGATCGTCGGGGCACGGTGCAGTTCCGGGGCGACCTCGAACCCCTTTGGGCCGACGACTTCTGCGAGTGCATCGACACGACTGCCGGACGGGCGTTCCTGCTCCAGTTGCTCGACAGCTGAACGGCGCCATGGGGCCGTGCGCCTCGCCCATCCAGCGACCGATGGGCCCGCGCCGCCCCAGCCGCCCCTACGCGAAGCTCGTCTGGCCGCGCGGCAGGTCGCCGATCCAGTCCTTGAACCGTCCCGGCGGCACGCGATCGCTGTCCGGCCGCCACACGCCGGCGTAGTCGACGGGCAGCACGCGCGCGAACATCCCGTCCTGGCCGCTGCAGCTCTCGACGAACAGCACGTCGGCCGCGTCCAGCGCGCGCACGACCTCGCGCGAATGGGAGACCAGCACGACCTGGCGCAGCGGATTGTCGCCGGCTGCGACGGGTTCCTCGGCGTCCACCGCATGGTCGCGGAACAGCTGGATCAGGTGCGGAACGGCCTCCGGCTCGACGCCGTTCTCGGGTTCCTCGACGCAGAGCAGGCGGCTCGACTGCTCGTCCATTCGCATCGCGATCAGCGCGAGCAGGCGCAGCGTGCCCTCGGAGAGCGCGCGCGGCGGCAGCCACTGGTCCGAGTGGCGGAAGCGCACCTCGACGACGTGCTGCTGGCGCACGTCATCGTCGCGCAGGCGAACCGCGTGCACTCCCTCCACGAACCGGGCCAGCTGGTTGCCGACTTCGGCGCAGAGACGCTCCATCGCGCCGCCGCGGCCGAGCCGGTGCAGCGTGGCGGCGACGTGCCGGCCGCATTCGTCGACCGGCGCGGTCTCGCCGAAGCAGTCCGGCGCGCGCAGCGCGCTGAGTTCGAAGTGCACACCGTGCCACGACGCCATCTCGCGCCGCGCCGCGACCACGGTCGGGAACTCGGCCGAGCCGGTGCCGCCGAGGATCGTGCGCGGCGAGGCGTCCGCGGCGACCGGCCGGCCCTTGCCGCCGCCGCCGCCGTCGCCGTGCAGCTGCACGAACGCGCGGCCGCCCTCGTGGTGCGTGGACAGGAACGCGGTGCCGAAGCGCGCCCCGAGCACCACCGAGTCGCGGAACGCGGTCGCGTGGGGGAACAGCAGCACCTTCTTCGCGTCGCCCTTGATGTGGTGCCTGAGCTCCTCCTCGACGAGCACGAGTCGTTGCTGCTCGACCGACCAACGCACGCCGACCGTGTAGGTCAGCAGGCTCGCCGTCGGCGACACCGGCTGGCCGAAGTCGTCCACGGCGGTGCCCGGCACGAGCAGGTCGGCCACGAAGCGCATCACCGTCCCCGGATCGCGGTTCCTGACGAGGTCGAGGGCCTGGAAGCCGCCGTCGCCGGGCTGCCGCAGCGCCGCTGCGGCCGTCTCGAGATCGTGGTTCGCGAGGTGGCGCAGGAACTGGATCGCGTCGAACAGGTTCGACTTGCCGACGCCGTTGGGTCCCACCAGACAGGTCAGCGGGCCGAAGCGGACGTCCACATCGCGCAGGTTCTTGAAGCCCTGCACCTGCAGGCGGAGGATCATGCGGGCAGGCTATCGCCGTGGCCCTGCCGTGCCATCGGGGACAGTGCGCAGGGGCGCAGGCGCGAGGGCCGCGCGAAGTTCCGCGCAACCGCGCGCGTCGGGCTCGTATCATCCCCGCCCCGATGGACCCCCGCATGCGCTGGCTCTCGCTGTTGGCCTTCCTGTGTTCGCTGCTGGTTCCGGCCGCCGCCCAGGACGCAGGTCGGCTCACGCTGGCCGCGTCGTTCGAGCCCGCCGCCGCGAAGCCCGGCGACGAGGTCGTGCTGGTGCTGGTGGCGGCCGTGCAGGAGGGCTACCACGCCTACGGCACGAAGGAGCCGACGAACCTGCCGGTGGCGCTCGACCCGGCGAAGGTGAAGACGAACGGGCTCGAACTCGTGGGGGCCGCGAAGATCCCGCCGGGGCTGCGCAAGAGCGTGCTGGGCATGGAGTCGTATCCGCTGCCGAACGTGTTCACGGTGCGGCAGACGTTGAAGGTGCCCGCGGGCGCGAACGCTGGCGAGGTCGAGGTCTCGGGCGAGTTCGACTACCAGGTCTGCGACGAGAACTCGTGCGAGCCGCAGACGACGGCGCCGTTCCGCGCGAAGCTCGTGGTCGAGGCCGGGGCCGCGCCCGTGCCGCCACCGGAGCCGGTCGCCGAAGAGGCGGGCCGCCTCACCCTCGCCGCGTCGTTCGAGCCCGCCGCCGCGAAGCCCGGCGACGAGGTCGTGCTGGTGCTGGTTGCGACGGTGCAGGAGGGTTACCACGCCTACGGCACGAAGGAGCCGACGAACCTGCCGGTGGCGCTCGACCCGGCGAAGGTGAAGACGAACGGGCTCGAGCTGGTCGGGCCCGCGAAGATCCCGCCGGGGCTGCGCAAGGACACGCTGGGCATGGAGTCGTATCCGCTGCCGAACGTGTTCACGGTGCGGCAGACCTTGAAGGTGCCCGCGGGCGCGGTGGCTGGCGAGGTCGAGGTCTCGGGCGAGTTCGACTACCAGGTCTGCGACGAGAACTCGTGCGAGCCGCAGACGACGGCGCCGTTCCGCGCGAAGCTCGTGGTCGAGGCCGGCGCGGGCGGCGGCAGGGTGGAGGCGGGTGGCACCAGACCCGAAAAA
>Ga0194127_10003344_pt1 | contig 20688 bp, 19 predicted proteins | sample TA2KigC100mmetaG_FD_148624 | JGI IMG/M metagenome (GOLD analysis project Ga0194127, IMG submission 148624) | Freshwater microbial communities from Lake Tanganyika, Tanzania - TA2015036 Kigoma Deep Cast 100m | ecosystem: Environmental > Aquatic > Freshwater > Lake | place: Tanzania: Lake...
AATGCAGTCCTTAAACTGGCTAATTCACGGGTTAGGTATTGAGTATCAGCCATGTTTCGCTCATCACGTTCGCGGTCTTCGTTACCTTGAATTCGGTCTCTATCCGCCTGCCTATTCTGAGCCAGCAGAATAAGCGGTGCTGCATAAGATGCTTGCAATGAAAGCAGAAGCGTTAAAAATATAAATGGGTAATGGTCAAATTTAAGATCTTCAGGAGCGAGTGAATTCCAGATAATCCAGAAAAAAACAAAAGCTGTCATGAATACCAAGAATGTTGCAGTCCCCAAAAACCTTGCGAATTTTTCAGACCAGCGACCAAATGCTTCTGCAACTGTTGAATCAGTAGTTAAAACTATTGGCTCAGTGGTCATCATTCCACCAGTTGGAACAATTCCTGGAATTAATGGTCTACTATTTGGTTGTGCATTATTTGTTATTAAATCTAGTTAAGAAACTTCTCAACTAAAATGATAGATTTACATACTCATACAAATTTTAGTGATGGTACCGATACCCCAACTGAATTAGTGAATAAAGCCATGGCAGCCGGAATTACGACTCTTGCTTTAACTGATCATGACACAATAAGTGGATGGGATGAAGCAATAGGTGCATTGCGTCCCGGTCTATCGCTAGTTCTAGGTGCAGAAATATCTTGTCAAACTACTGATGGGATCAGTGTTCACATACTGGGCTTGCTTTTTGATCCTACACATAATGAATTGATCAAAACTTTAGAAAATACTAGAGATAATCGGCATGGTCGAATGGAAAAAATTATCCGGCGTATTAATGAGGCGGGTATTGATATCTCTATGGCAGATGTACTAGAACAACTGTCAGATGGTGCAACACTTGGTAGGCCTCATCTTGCTGATGCATTGGTAAAAAAAGGAGTTGTAGCAAGCCGCGACGAGGCATTCACAAAAATGTTGCATAACTCCTCAAAATACTACGTACCCCACTATTCGCCATCACCTGAGGACGCTATTAAATTAATTAAAGCAGCTGGTGGTGTAGCTGTAATAGCCCACCCGATGGCTTCGCATAGAGGAAGAGTCATATCAGTTGAGACATTTGGTTCGATTATTCAATCAGGTTTGGATGGGATTGAAATAGATCATAGAGATCACACCCCTGATGAAAAGGTGAGCTTAATTAATTTAGCTAGGGAGTTTGACCTAGTTATGACTGGTTCAAGTGATTACCACGGCAATGGAAAACTCAATATTTTGGGCGAATACACCACAATTCCAGATCAGTGGGAGAAATTAGAATCTAAAGCTAATGCTAGGAGAGTTGTTTCTATTTAATTGGCAAATCCAACACGACGATCAATTGATTCACCTACTTCAATATAACTGATTTTATTAGCTGGTACTAAAAACTCTCTCCCTTTTGAATCACTAAGTGAGAGTACGGAAGATGATTTAATAGCCTCATTCACTTTTTCGATAACTTCAGATTGAGTACTTACACATTCAATATTTATCTCATGAGTTGAGTCTGAGATACCAATTTTTACCTCGGTGCGAGATGTCCCTTTACCTGATGCTTTTGCCGTAGCCATACCCCAACCTTATCTAGTCCATTACAACTATGCGAATTTAGGATTTTGATTTAGGGAATCCTGAGATTCCTCGCCAGATTAGATTCATTACCAACTCTGTGGCTCTTGTGCGATTGATTTTGCCATCTCGATCTAGCCAATGACGTGCGGTAGTTTGTACCGTTCCGATAATACCTACAGCCAGCATCATTGATTCTTCTTTACCTAAACCAGTATCAATAGAGATTACAGCACTAACTGCTGCTGCACAGTCATAAGTCATGCGATTTAATCTTTCACGAACTTGGGGTTCAAGATTCATATCACTTTCAAATAATAGTCTGAAGGCTTCACCTTCAGAATCTATAAATCCAAAGTATGCATCAACAGTTGCTGCAACTCTGGAAGAGTTTTCTCGATTAGATGCAATAGCTTTTTGAATTGCAAATACTAAAGAGTCGATATGTAGGTCCAAGACTGCCAAATATAAATCTAGCTTGGATGGAAAATGTTGGTATAGAACTGGCTTGCTTACCTGAGCCTTATCAGCGATCTCATCCATAGCAGCGGAGTGATAACCGGCGACAGTAAAAACCTCAAGTGCGGCAATTAGTAATTGTGCCCTGCGCTCATCTCTAGGCAGGCGATTGGATTTCTCATCAGCCATTGTTTAAGTCTAATCACTATATTGTTAAATTGTCAGATTTAATACTTTCCCAGTTATATTGTGCGAGTGAATGCATCAAAAAGATTGTTACTAGTGCACGCTCATCCAGATGATGAGACTATAAATAATGGTGCAACTATGGCCAAGTATGCTGCAGAGGGCGTACAAGTCACATTAGTAACCTGTACACGTGGTGAAGAGGGCGAAGTATTAGTTGAAAGTCTGGCTAACTTAGCCAGTAGTAAAGATGACAAATTGGGTGAACATCGCGAAATCGAATTAAAGAATGCCATGGTGCACCTTGGGGTAAGGGATTTTAGATTTCTAGGATCACCAAATAAAAAGTGGCGTGATAGCGGAATGATTGGAACTGTCCAAAATGAACGCAAAGATGTGTTTTGGCAGGCAGATTTAACTGAAGCCGCTCAAGAACTCGTAAAGATTATTTTAGAGGTCAAACCTCAAGTACTAATCACTTATGATGAATTTGGTGGCTATGGTCACCCTGATCATATAAAGGCAAATCAAGTTGCAATGTTGGCTGCAGAGCTCGCATCAAATCAAGGTTGGAAAATCAACAAGATATATTGGAATACAATGCCAAAATCTGTAATCCAAATGGGTATCGATAAAATGAAAGAGGTGGGCTCGAGTTTCTTTGGGGCTGATAGCGCAGAAGATTTACCTTTTGCAAAGCCAGATGAATTAGTAACCTCAGTTATAAAAGCTCCAGATTATGTTAATCAGAAATTAGAGGCAATGAAGGCGCACCAAACCCAAATTGCAATAGATGGTCCATTTTTTGCGCTTTCAAATAATTTAGGGTTATCAGTTTGGGCTGATGAATACTACACACTAGTTAAAGGTGAAAAATCAAAACCATATGATGAATCTGGTCGCGAAATAGATTTATTTTCTGGGATAACACTATGAGTATGTTTAACTCTATTTGCATGGGCTTGATAGTTGGGTTTAGTTCGGTATTACTACATAACCTCTACTCACCATTTGGGTTAATTGCCGCATTATTGTTAGCTTTTGTAGGCCTAAGAGGGATAGGTCAGTTATATTTTTTTCGACGATATCAAGTTATCTTTAGTTTAACTTGGCTGCTTGTAGCGATTAGAGCTGGATCACCCGGCTTAGCAGATGAAATTTTGGTTTACGGTAATACATCTGGAAACATTTTTTTACTTGGTGGTTTAGTAGTATTGTTATTTGGGTTAATTACACCAAAATCATTGAATCGCTAAATTAACCAATCCCAACTCTGACCATCTTTTTCGTCTTTTACCAAGATATCATTTTCTGCTAATAAGTCCCGCAGGCGATCGCTTTCAGCAAAGTCACCCATACTTCTAGCTTTTGCCCGCCTTGAAAGTAGTTCATTTAGATGGCTAGGTATTTCAGCTTTACTTGAGGAGGAGTTAAGTAAAGCTAAACCAAACAAAACATCCAACTCTTTAAAGACCTCAAATTTTGTGCCATCACTTAAATCTTGAGATTTTTCAATCTTTCTTAGTTTTTGAAGTGCTCGTGGTGTATCTAAATCATCAGTTAGATCGGTGATAATTTCATGAACCATTTGTTTAACCTCAGGTAGGTTTATTTCCTTGCTACTTTGCCAAACTTGGATTTTATCGCGCCATCGCTTAATAGTTTGGTGTGCTGCTTTAAGGCTATCCCAACTTAAATCCATTTGACTACGATAACGATTTTCAAGAAAGCATAATCTTAAGGAGAGCGGATCTAAATTACGATCTAATAAATCTGAAACTAAAATTACATTTCCTGCACTTTTAGCCATTTTTCGGCCCTCAAATAACAAATGTTCTCCGTGTACCCAAAGCGAAACTGCCTCCTTATCAATCGCGCAGTTTGACTGTGCCCGCTCATTTTCATGATGTGGAAATCGAAGATCTATTCCACCTAGGTGTAAATCAACAAAATTATTTAAGTAATGCAACGACATAGCTGAGCATTCAATATGCCAACCTGGAAAACCTTTCCCCCACGGTGAATTCCAAATCATTTCAGTTCTATTTTCAGCTGCTTTCCAAAGAGCCCAGTCTGCATGAAAACGCTTGGCACCATCCTCGGTGTACTCAAACCTATGCCCTGGCTTTAGTGAGTCAAGGCGATTTCCACTTATTGCACCATAACCTGCAAATGATTGCGCTGAGAAATAAACGCAGTTATCACTTCCAACATATGCATGACCCTTTGTTATCAATTTACTTATTAGATCATGCATAAGGTCAATACATTCGCTAGCTTTAGGATAGTTATCGGCTGGATTAATATTTAACAGTTTTAAATCTGAATGAAATCTAGCCTCATATATTTTTGCAATCTCATACGGGTCTTTAGATTCCTTTTTCGCCTGGGCTAACATTTTATCTTCAATAAAATCCTCTGACATGTGCCCTACATCAGTAATATTCTGGATGAATTTAATTTTATATCCGATAAATTTTGCTAACCTAATAACTATGTCAGATAGTAAAAATGTTCGCATATTTCCAACATGTGCATCACGATAAACTGTTGGACCACAGCCATAAATTCTTAGAATTTCTCCATCACTACTTGTTAGCGGCATAAGTTGCCTACTTTTTGTATCAAATAATCTAATTTCGTAATTTGTAGTTGATGATTTCATTTATTTGGTACTACCTTCCATACCGCTATCTTTGCTGGATCGAAGGTGGCTAGCGAACCATCTTTTTTGCGTACTGTGTTTTCGCTCTCCAATACCCCCAAAATGTCGCGAAAACCCCCATCAGCTTCATGCATGCGGATGCTTACCCGCTGGCCAATTTGGGCCGCTGATGGCTGCATATGGTGCCTCCTATTAAACTAATACTAAAGATCATCAGAGTTGATGGCAGTATTCTCCACCTAACTAGGTGAAATAACTGTAAGGAGTAGCGTGACCTACATAATTGCTCAACCATGTGTTGATGTGAAGGATAAGTCCTGTATCGAAGAGTGCCCAGTTGATTGCATATATGAGGGCGATCGAATGCTTTATATCCAACCTGATGAGTGTGTTGATTGCGGAGCTTGTGAACCAGTTTGCCCAGTTGAGGCAATTTACTATGAGGATGATGTTCCTACACAGTGGAAAAATTACAGTGAGGTAAATAGTAAGTTCTTTATAGAGATTGGTTCTCCTGGCGGTGCGGCTAAATTAGGAGCGATTGGTAAAGATCATGAGGTCGTCGCAGCTCTTCCACCACAAGAGAAATAAGTTTTTCTGAAACTGCCAGATTTCCCATGGGATCTTTTGGCGCCCTACGGTGAAAAAGCAAAACAGTATCCAGGCGGTTTTATTGATCTGTCACAAGGAACACCAGTCGACGCTACGCCAAAGTTTATTCAAGAGGCATTAAACCAAGCGAGTAATTCGCCAAGTTATCCATTAACTGCTGGAAGTGTGCAATTAAAGGAAGCGATAAAACATTGGGCTATCTCCACTCTAGGTGCAACTGGTGAGTTTGATGTTCTACCAGTGATTGGTTCAAAAGAGTTTGTTGCGCTATTACCGACTTTTTTGCAAAGTAAGAGAGTTTTATACCCACAAATTGCATACCCAACATATTTAGTTGGCGCTCTACTTGCGTCAGCACAAGCTACTGCAGTTGGTAGTAAGGCAGCAGACTGGCCGAAGGCAGATCTTGCCTGGATTAACTCACCAGCAAATCCAACTGGGCAGGTTCTTAGTGATTCTCAGATATCAGCGGTCATTAATTGGGGCAGAGCCAATAATGCGGTCATTGCAAGTGATGAGTGCTATTTATCATTTTCAGATCAAGCTAAATCTATTTTGGCCTTAACTGAAGGTGAAAACACTGGAATTTTGGCGGTGCACTCGCTTTCTAAGCGATCTAATATGGCCGGATATAGAGCCGCCTTTGTAATTGGCGATAAAAAGTTAATCGATCAAATTAGGCAGATCCGAAAGCATGCTGGATTAATGGTGCCTGGGCCAATACAACATGCAATGATTGCTGCACTCTCTGATGACAACCATGCAAAAGAGCAGGCCCACCGCTATACAAGCAGAAGAGCTAAGTTAATTAATGTATTAACTAATGCTGGCTTCACTATTGAATATAGCCAGGCTGGACTATATGTATGGTGCAGTAAAAATGAGGATTGCTATAAAACCGTTGATTGGTTTGCTCAACTTGGAATTTTGGTTACCCCAGGAAGTTTTTATGGTAGTGATAATTTTGTAAGAATTGCTTTAACCGCTCATGATCAAGACATAGATAAAGTTGTTGAAAGACTGGCATTATGAAGATCAGTGCAATTTTATTAGTTGGCGGCAGAGGAACTCGACTCTTGCCCTTAACACTACAAACACCTAAGCCGATGCTTGAGGTAGCTGGAGTGCCATTTACTGAACACCAAATTAGAAAAGCAGCCCAGGCTGGTATAAGCGAGATTGTGCTTGCCACCTCATACAAGGCTGAGTTATTTGAACCCTATTTTGGCAATGGCGAAATATTTGGCATAAAAATTAAGTATGCAGTTGAGAGTAGCGCCCTAGGCACAGCAGGTGGCATCAGACATGCTGCAAAATTATTAGATCCTTGCGACCTAGTTGTGATCTTTAATGGCGATGTGTTGGGTGCCCATGATTTAAAAAAACAGATTCAATTTCATCAAGAACATCAGGCCGATGTCAGCTTATATTTAACTGAGGTAGATGATGCTAGAGCTTATGGCTGTGTTGAATTAGAGAGTAATAATCAGGTTAAATCATTTTTAGAAAAAATGGATAACCCAATTAGTAACCTAATTAACGCAGGTTGTTATATTTTTAAATCTGAAGTAATACAGCAGATTCCAGTAGACCAGGTAGTCAGTGTGGAGCGCCAAACCTTTCCAGAACTACTTAAAGCAGGAGCACAGGTATTTGGTTATTTAGATAACTCATATTGGCTAGATATTGGAACGCCGGCAGCTTTAGTTAAAGCTTCAGCAGATTTAATTATGGGCAAAGTTTTCTCTCCAGCCACGCCAAAGCATGAAGGGGAGTACCTTGCAGCAGCTGATTCAAGCATCGATACTTCCGCTAGGGTGGAAAAGGGAAGTTATATTGCACCTAATGTAATTATTGAGAGTAATTGTCAGATTACTGGTTCTATAATTGGTAGGGGTGCAAAGATTGGTGCAGATTGCAAAATTATTGACTCGATAATCGCACCAAATACCCAAATTTCCGCAGGAATGATCGTAAATTCCAATTATTTAGGTTTTTAACCCCACAGATCTACCAGTATCGACTTGACTTATTAGAGTTACAAGCGTGTAATTATCTTATTGCGGGCACACCCTGGCCCCTGAAGCATTCACAGGTTACTTACTAGGTTTAAGGAGAAAGATGTCAGATCAACGTGCAGAGCTTTCAGCTCTTATTGTTTCTTCAGAACAACTCTCATGGCAGGAGCGAGCGCTATGCGCTCAAACCGATCCAGAGGCCTTCTTTCCTGAGAAGGGCGGCTCAACCCGTGAGGCGAAAAGAGTTTGCCTATCCTGTGATGTTCGCTCTAAATGCCTGGAGTATGCCCTCGCCCATGATGAGCGGTTTGGTATCTGGGGCGGATTATCTGAACGTGAACGCCGCCGTTTAAAGCGCCGCAGCGCTTAAAATAGCGGGTGGCTGAAAAGCAAAGCACTCAAGCACAGGTTAAAGACCAGCATGTAACAGCAATTCTTGTTACACATAATGGTGTTACCTGGTTAAGTGAGGTGGTCGCTGCCCTCTCATCCCAAAAGCGATTGCCAGATCAAATTATTGCCGTTGATAATGGTTCAATTGATGGCTCAGTCAAATTACTAAGCAATGCTGGTATCCCAGTTATTAAACAATCTAAAAGTGCTGGTTTTGGATCAGCGGTAGCTGCAGCTGTTGCTAAATTGCCAATTGTTGATAAACAAATCAATAATCAAGAAACTAATGAATGGTTATGGATAATTCATGATGATTGCGCACCAGATAAATTAGCGTTAGCAAAATTATTAGAAGCGGTAGTAGAACGACCACAGGTTGGAATTGCTGGTCCTAAAATTCTAGGTTGGTATGACCGCAAACATATTTTAGAAGCTGGAATTAGCATTACAGAAAATGGCACACGTTGGAGTGGGTTAGAGGATAGAGAGCATGATCAAGGCCAACATGATGAGGTAAAAAATGTTTTAGCGGTTAGCAGTGCGGGTATGTTAATTAAGCGAGGTGTCTTTGAAGAGTTAGGTGGTTTTGACCCTAGCCTTGAGTTGTTTAGAGATGATGTTGATTTAGGTTGGCGGGCAAATATTGCTGGCCACTCAGTTATCTGTGTGGGTGAGGCGATTTTATATCATGCCCAGGCATCCTCTTCAGAACGAAGAGAAATCGATGTCAAAGATGCGATCTTGCATCGGCCATTATTACTTGATCGTCGAAATGCCGCCTTTGTTTTACTAGCTAATTCAAGCTGGTGGATTCTGCCTTGGGTTGCGCTGCAACTCTTGTTTACCTCAATTGGTAGATCAATTATTTACTTGCTCGCAAAATTACCTGGTTATGCAGCCGATGAAATTGCAGCTATTGGGTTGTTAATCTTCAAACCAGCAGATTTAATCAAATCCCGGCGATATCGAAAGAAAAATAAGGTGTTATCTGCTCGGGTAATTAAACAATTTATCCCTGCTAGATCAACACAATTACGGGCCAGCCTGGAGGGAATTTCAACTTCAATCTCTAAAGCATTTAAGTCAAAAAATACCCAACAAAGTTCTACTCAAGTTAAGAGTTATTCAGATATCGGCATTATTGATGAGAGCTTTGATGAATTAGAGTTTGTTGAAGGAAAGAGTTTTGCAAAAATTAGAGCATTAGCAAAACAACCATTTTTATTTGGCTTTTTGGTGATAAGTATTTTTTCAATTTTCTATTCGCGTAATCGGTTTGGTTCATTATCTGGGGGAGCACTACCGGTTGCACCAGATAGCGCCATGGACTTAATTAGTGATTTTTTCACCTCCTGGCACTTAGTCGGCTTAGGCAGTAGCTCGCCAACACCATTATGGGTATTAATAGTTGGTTTAGCATCGGTGATAACTGGCGGTAACCCACAAATACTTATCTACCTATTTTTCTTTTTTATTCCTTCACTGCTTTATGTTTTAACCTATCGATCGGCTAGGAAGTTAAATTTAAGCAATTACTCAGCTACCTTTGCTGGATTTGTTTTTGCACTCTCCCCTGCGATATTGACTTCAATAAATCAAGGTCGAATTGGAACTCTGGTAGTGGCTGCTTTTTTCCCAATTTTATTTACCGCACTTTATAATCACCAGCAATTAACAGATTTGAAATGGCGAAAGCTTTATTTAATAACAATAGTTGCTGCAATCACAGCAGCTTTTTCACCAATCTTCCTCCTAATTTGGCTTGGCTATCACCTCTATCAGCTTATTGATCAATATATTGCCTCCAAAAATAGTAACTCAACAAAATGGAAGGACATCTCTAAAATTCTAAATCAAGATGGGATTAAGAAAAGATTTGCCCTATTGATAACACCCTTTTTGATTAATATTCCAAACTCACTCTCATTATTGTTTGCACCCACCTCTAAGCTACTAGAGCCTGGCCTATCAGTGGCATCAGGTGATTTCTTCTCTATTTTGTTATTTAATCCCGGCGGTCCGGCATCACCTAATCTTTACTTGCTCGCACCATTTAGTCTTTATTTAATTTTATGCTTAGTGGTAAAGCAGCAGCGCAGAAATGCAGTCCTGGCCTTAATTTTATTGGTATTTAGTGCAACAATTTCATCCTTTTTCATTGCAGGAAATAATTCCAATGCCCAAAGAGTTTGGAGTGGGAGCTTAATTGTAATTGCTCAATTCATTTTGACTCTAAATATTTTCTCGATTGGTGAAAAATTGATTCCGCAGCTGCGCACCATTAATTTTGGCTATAAACACATACTTTCAGCAGTTACCGCCTTAATTACAATTCTTTCAACAGTAGTGATGACTGGATGGGGAGTTTCGGTTGGTGCTAACTCTTTAGTTAGTACCGATAATGATCAGGTAATCCCAGCATTTATATCTGATTTAGCTACCACCAACGAAAGGCCAAAAACTTTGGTGGTAAGAAAGAATCAAGAACAATTGAAATACTTTATTACCCGAGGCAGTGATCTATTGCTGGGTGAACCTGATGTTTCCAGTAAAACACCCGAAATTGTTCACATTTCAATTGTTGATTTATTTAATGGTGTTGGAGTTAGCAGTAGTCAGATTTTAGGATTTTATGGAATCCAATATGTATTTATGAAGGATCCAGCAGATCCAGCATTAGTCAGAACTATTGATGGAATTGGTGGCTTTACCAGGAGTTCTGCTACTAAAGATGGCGTTATTTGGAAAGTTAATAACGCCCATGCCAGAGTTTCTTTCCAAAATGTAAAAGGTCAACATTTTCCAATTAATTCAAATGACATAAGTGCAAATGGATATGTTTCATCTAGTGGAACAATAATTATTGCTGAGAGCTTTGATAAGTCTTGGCGACTGTTATTAAATGGAGTTGCAATCCCGCTAGAGCAAAATGAATTCGGCCTTCCTGTATTTAAAATTGCTCAACCAGGTGAAGTGCTTATTACCCATGACGGTACGGCAAGAAGAGGTTGGATTTCCCTGCAGTTAATTGTAATTATTTCCGTGATTATCCTGGCTTTACCAGCGGGCCGAAGACGAAAAGAAGTCCCACTTGAGGAATTACTATGAAAAATAAATTCTCAGTTAAATTCATAGTGTTAGTAGGGTTTCTATTAATTTCATTACTAATTTCCTTTTTTGCACCAGAGCGGACTGACCAGATAAAGGTTATTTCTGCGTATCCTGCAACGGTTTGTCCGGCAATTGGTAATAACGTGTCATCAATTGCAGGTGTTGCTTCAGCAAAAATTGGTCGAAGATTAATTGATGGCACTAGCAAGAAGTTAAATCCCGGAAGGTCAAATCAAATTCCGCTGACAAAATCATCTATCTTGGTGGCAGGAAACTCTGATACAGCGCTTACCTTTGCAAATAATAAATGGAAAGCAGTTGTGCCTTGTTCGGTAAGTAATGGTCAACAATGGTTTATTGGTGGTTCTGGAGCAGTAACTAGTAAGTCATTACTTTTTATTGTAAATAGTGGATTTTCCGATTCAAATGTAACAGTTGAAGTATTTACGCCAAATGGGCCAATTGAAGAGCGAAATTTTTTAATTTCTCAAAACTCAACTAAAAGAATATCGGTAGACACATTAGCTCCTGGGGAGGAAGAGATCGCCATTGCGGTTAATACAAAATCTGGTCGAGTTAGTTCCTTTTTATTTGATGAGCGAAAAAAAGGACTTAAATCTTTAGGTGCAGATTTTGTGTCAGCTATTGCTGCTCCAAGTAAACAAGTTAGATTAGTTTCAATTCCAGGTCTAGTTGGGGGTTTAAATAGCAATAACAACTCCATAAGTCACAATTTACGATTGTTTGTGCCAGGCAAGATTGATGCAAATATAGAGGTTACGATTAATTCAAATGATGGAAAATTTGTTCCCGAAGGATTGTCAGAGGTAAAAATATCGAGTCAGAAAGTATTGAGCATTCCGCTTAGGAATTCACCATCGAACCAGCCATTTTCACTTTCGATAGATTCTGATCAACCTGTTTTAGCAAGTCTTCTTTCAAACTTTACATTTGGTCGCAGTAATGAAATTACCTGGACAACTGCCTCAGATCCAATTAAAAGTTGGAGTGCAAATTTAACTGGATCACGCCCGATCTTAATTTTTGATGGTGACAAAATTGATGTGCTCATAAAAGCAAGTGGAATTAATGGCAGAAAGATTGAGAAAAAAATTTCAGGTAAAGATTTTGTTTCATGGCAATCACCAGTGGGTTTAAACAAATTACAAATTTTTGCAAAAAATGAGGGGATAAGTGGTGGTGTTATATTTTTGCCATTAACGGGAAATATCGGCATAAGCACGATTCCAATGAATAATGGCGCTAATCTGGAAACAGTCTCTGAGCCAATTTCGGATGCCTCGGTAATCACACGCCGTTAAATCCCAGCTTTTCCAATCAACCCCATATAACCTGTTCATATGAAAAGGTCTTCAGTCCGAAGGTGTTCTAGAGCGAGTTGCACTAGTGCTGCAATAAAGACACTGACTTATATCTATTCTGACTCAACTGCAGTACTTGGTCCGCTATCTACTTACGCCGAACCACACAGTTATGATTTGTGTCCAATTCATAGTGAACGATTAACGGTTCCAGTTGGTTGGAATGTAATTAAAGAGGAAGTTATAAATAACAACACAGGTCCAACCGAAGAAGATTTAATGGCCATTGCAAATGCTGTTAGAGAGGTTGCAAACTATGATGTAAGTGGAAAAACGATGCAGCCTGAGTTAGGTAGACGCGGACATTTACGCGTATTACCTTCAAACTAAATTTAAAATTTATTTAAGGCTTTAAGATTAAATGCTAGATAAAATTATAAAGGCTTACGACATTAGAGGCTTAGTCAAAAATGAAATAACTCCAGAATTCTCCTTCTCTGTTGGCGTCGCATTTGCAAAATTTTTAGAGTATGAAAGAGAACCAGCCACAATTGTCGCAGGTGAAGATATGCGCTCCTCCTCGGCTTCATTAGCTAAGGCATTTTGCGATGGCGTTACCAGTCAAGGTTTGGATGTAATCCGAATCGGGCTGGCATCAACTGATATGTTGTATTTCGCTAGTGGAAAACTTAACTTGCCTGGAATTATGTTTACTGCCAGTCATAACCCAGCAAAATATAATGGAATGAAGTTGTGTAAGAGTGGAGCAAGGCCAATCGGACAAGAGTCTGGTTTGCTTTTGATTAAAGAGTATATTGAAAAAGGTGTTCCAATCTCCACTAGACCTATTGGAAAAGTTACTTCAAAAAATTTATTAAATGAATATGTTGATTATTTAATAAAACAATTTCCAAAGAAAGTCTTCACTAAGCGAAAACTTAAAGTAGTCATTGATGCTGGAAATGGTATGGCTGGATTTACTGCTCCAGCAGTGATGAATAAACTTAATGTTAAGTTATATCCTTTGTATTTTGAATTAGATGGTGATTTTCCTAATCATGAAGCTAACCCGATCGACCCAAAAAATTTAACGGATCTTCAGAAAAAAGTTAAGAAAGAAAAAGCTGATATTGGTCTAGCTTTTGATGGTGATGCTGACCGGTGTTTTTTAATTGATGAAAGAGGAGAGTTAGTTAATCCATCTGCCCTTACTGCCTTGATTGCTGCAAGTGAATTGAAAAAGAGTCCTAAGTCGACAATTATTTACAATTTAATTTCATCAAAAACAGTTCCGGAAGTGATTGCTGAGAATAAGGGTGTTGCAGTGCGTAGTCGCGTTGGGCACTCCTATATAAAGAACTTGATGGCCGAAACCGGCGCCATTTTTGCTGGTGAGCATTCAGGTCATTTTTATTTTAAAAATTTCTGGAAAGCAGATTCTGGAATGCTTGCAGCTTTATACGCCCTTGCTGAACTAATGAATACCGACAAAACTTTGTCTGAGCTACTCCAGCCTTATAATCGTTATTTCTCTAGTGGTGAGATAAATAGCAAAGTAAAAAACTCACAAAAATCCATTATGGCGATAAAAAAGAAGTATGCAGGTAAGTATCAGGTTGATGAATTGGATGGTCTAACTATCTCGGCAGATCAGTGGTGGTTTAACCTGAGGGCTTCAAATACAGAGCCACTTCTTAGGTTAAATGTTGAAGCCGATACTCCAAAACTCATGGCCAAGATAAGGGATGAAGTACTGGCCCAAATCAAAAGGTGATAAATGTGTGGCTAGCAGGGTATCTTTAGCCCCTTGTAATAAATAATTTTAGGCCACATTACTTATAGGAGAAGAATGAACACAGCAACTGAAATTAAGAGTGATGTTGCCAATCCAGCACTTGCGGCTGAAGGAAAAAAACGAATTGAGTGGGCAGCCCGTAATATGCCAGTGTTGTCGCAAATAAAAGATAGATTTTCAAAAGAAAAGCCATTTAATGGAATCAGAATTGCAGCCTGTATGCACGTAACTACGGAGACTGCTAATTTGATGTTAGCTCTAAAATCTGGCGGTGCGGAGATTGCACTGTGTGCATCGAATCCACTCTCTACTCAAGATGAAACTGCAGCAGCCTTGGTTTATGAATATGGAATTTCCGTGTTTGCAAAAAATGCAATTGACCGCGATGGTTTTTATCAACATATCAATTCGGCATTAGATATCAAACCACAGTTGGTATTTGATGATGGTTGCGATTTAGTAAATGTAATACATACATCTAGAACAGAATTAATTGATGGAGTGCTAGCCGGCTGTGAAGAAACAACAACAGGTGTTATCAGATTAAGCCAAATGGCAAAAGATGGAGCGTTAAAATTTCCAATGATTGCCGTAAACGATACTGACACAAAGCACATGTTTGATAATCGATACGGCACTGGACAATCAACCTTTGATGCAATCTTCCGCGCTACCAATACTTTAGTTGCTGGACAAGTAATTGTAGTCGCAGGTTTTGGATATTGCGGTAAGGGTGTTGCAGAGCGAGCAAAGGGATTAGGCGCTGAGGTAGTTGTAACTGAGATAGATCCGACTAAGGCATTGGATGCTCTAATGCAAGGTTTTAGAGTTATGCCAATGACCAAAGCAGCTGCGATTGGTGATGTTTTCATAACAGTTACTGGAAACCGCGATGTATTACGAGATGAACATTTTAAGCAAATGAAAGATGGTGCGATCCTGGCAAATTCAGGCCACTTTGATATTGAAATCGATGTTGCGTGGCTAGAGAAAAATGCAAAGGTTAAGAATTCAAAGATGCGCCATCAAACTGATGAATATGTAATGGCCGATGGCCGTAGTATATTGCTTATTGCCGAGGGTAGACTGGCAAATCTTGGAGCTGCCGAAGGTCATCCTGCATCAGTAATGGATATGTCTTTTTCAGATCAGGCATTGACAGCTGAATGGTTGTTAAAGTCAGGTAAAGATCTACCTGCTGGCTTACATGATGTACCATCAATAATCGATAAGGATGTTGCAAGATTAAAGCTTGAAAGCATGGGAGCCAAGTTAGATGTTCTAACTCCCGCGCAAGAGCTTTACTTAAATTCTTGGGAACACGGTTCTTAAATGCCGCTAGTCATGGTCGTTGATGACGATCAAGACTTAGCCGAAATGCTGAGTATCGTATTAACTGGTGCTGGCATGGAGGTTGATTTAGTAAATCGTGGCGACCAAGTGATGGATGTTTTTAATCAACATACCCCTGATTTAATTTTGTTAGATGTGATGCTTCCGGGCATAGATGGTGTTGAGGTTTGTAAAATAATTAGAGATACATCAATGGTGCCAATTGTTATGTTAACTGCAAAAGGGGACACCCAGGATGTTGTTTTAGGGCTTGAAGCTGGGGCCGACGATTACATGATCAAACCATTTAAACCGCAAGAATTAGTGGCAAGGATTAAAACCAGACTTCGAAGGAACGCTCGAATCGGATCACTAGCAATTGGAGATTTAACTATTGATCAAATGGAACATAAAGTGATTAGCAACCATAAAGAGATCCCGCTAACTCGATTAGAATTTGATTTATTAGTTGCGCTAGCAAAAGAACCTGGAAGAGTATTTACCCGAGAGGCTTTGTTAAGCGAAGTTTGGGGCTATCAACACGCAGCTGATACTAGACTTGTAAATGTTCATGTTCAAAGGCTTAGATCCAAAATTGAGATTGATGCTGATAATCCAAAATATGTTTTAACAGTGCGAGGTGTTGGTTATAAAGCTGGAGTAGGAAAAATCTAAAATGTTAAAGGGTTGGGTTAAGATAAAACAGTCACTTAGCCTAAAAGTATTGTTAGCTAATATTCTTTTTGCATTTGTTATCGTGATAGTAATTGGAGTGATTGTTCAAAATCGGGTTTCTTCGACCTTTGTAAATGAGAAAATAAGTATCTCTAAAGTTGAAACGAAGAATGCCTTGTTTCTAGCGCAAGGTCATTTTAATATAGCAAGGTTTCAGGATGACTCAGGCTTAAATAAGGTTGTTCAAGAATTTATTACATCAAGTCGTGAAGATGGATCTTTATCAGGCAGAGAAACTGTTATCTTACCTATTAATAACTTTAATAACAGAAATATTTATCAAACTGTTCCAACACTTTTAGTTCTAGATTCTATCCCTGAGGATTTCCGAGAGCGGGTTAGAGAAAGTGAAGAAGTTCTAGATAAGCGAATTACTATTAGATACTCGGATGGGAAGGAGCATCCAGGTTTTTTAATCGGAGGAAAACTAAATATTCCGAGATCTGGTATTTATGAAATTTATTATTTGTTTAAATTGGATGCTCAGTATGCAAGTGTTTCATATATTACGTGGATTCTGATTTTTACTGGACTCTTGTTAGTGTTGCTTATTGGACTAAGCACTCAATTTGTTTTGCGACAGGTAGTTTCACCGGTTAAAGAAGCTGCAGCTGTTGCGGAAAAATTTACAAGTGGAGATTTAACCAGTCGAATGGCTGTCTCTAGCCAAGATGAGTTGGCTAGCTTAGGCAATTCATTTAATGAAATGGCAGTATCAATCCAACAGCAAATCTTCCGACTAGAAAATTTATCTAGGCTTCAACAAAGATTTGTTTCCGATGTTTCCCATGAACTACGTACGCCACTTACCACCATCAGAATGGCCGCAGAGGTAATTTATCAACAGAAAGGTGAGTTTGATCCAAGTATTGCAAGAAGTAGTGAGTTATTGATTAATCAAATCGATAGGTTTGAGTTATTACTCTCTGACTTACTAGAGGTAAGCAGGTTCGATGCTGAAGCTGCAGCCCTTGGCGTTGAAAGTTTTGATGTATGTGGCCTGGTTCGTAAGACAATAGATTATTTGCATCCAAGCGAATCTCCTTTAATTGAGATAACTGTCTCGAAAGAGCAGATATTTATTGAGGCAGATCCAAGGCGAATAGAGAGAATTTTAAGAAATCTAATTACCAATGCTTTTGAGCATAGTGAGGGAAAAACTGTAAAAGTATTAGTTACGGAAAGTGAAAATGAAGTTGCAATAGGTGTTCGTGATTTCGGACTGGGTTTTGATAAAGAGGATGCATTGCGACTTTTTGATAGATTCTGGCGCGCCGACCCCTCCCGAGCCCGTACAAGTGGTGGTACGGGTCTTGGACTATCAATTGCTCTAGAAGATGCAAAGCTTCATCAAGGACAATTACTAGCATGGGGCGAGAAAAATAAAGGTGCTCACTTTGTTTTAACTCTACCCAAGCGCCATGGTACTTCTGTCCAATCATTTCCAATCGATCTAATTCCAACAGATAGTCAGTCAACACTGCAAAATTCTTAATGAGGCAATAAATGCTATAAAGTATTTATGACAGGTATTTTAGTAGGGTTTAAAGAATTGGTTTACCCAAAGTTTTGTATTGTTTGCTCTAAAAAAGGTTTCAGTATTTGCAAATTTTGCCTTACACCGTGGAGTAATAAACCTAAAATATCAACTATAGGTAAACATAATTTGTACTATTTATCTGACTACAACGTTGATACCTCAAAAGTAATTTTATTAGCAAAAGAGAATGGCAATACCACTGCAATTGATGTGATTTCTAGCGCTTTAGTCGAATCTATAAAATTACTTGTAAATTATCAAAAAGTTGAGGTGCCACTAAATATTGTCACAATCCCGTCTGCCGCAAGGGCTATTCGAAAAAGAGGGAGAGACCATGTAAGTGAGTTATGTGAAAATGTGACAAAAAAGTTAAAAAATATTTCAATTGCAGCTATGAGCACTCCAATCCTTAGAGTATCTAAAAACGTTAAGGATCAATCTAGATTGAATAGAAATCAAAGGTTAGATAATTTAGAGAATGCATATATTTTGCAGGGTCTAATTCCAAGCGAGGGTGCATTCATTTTATTAGATGATTTAGTGGCCACCGGAAGCTCTATTATGGAGGGGTTTAGAGCCCTGTCTGATGCCAAAATCACGGCTATCGGTGCGGTAACAGCGTGTGCGACGGGTCGTAATTCTCTAATACGATAAGCCACTGAGTATTTGTATAAATCATAGATATAACCGTTGGGGGATGTTGTGGGCTTATTAGACAAACTCTTGCGTGCAGGTGAAGGTAGGGCGATCAAAGAGCTAGAGAAAATAGCTAAAAAAGTTAATAAATTTGAATCTGAAATTTCAAATTTAGATGACAATTCGTTACGGAATAAAACTACAGAATTTAAAGAAAAAATTAGTAAAGGTGAAACGTTAGATTCTTTATTGCCAGAGGTATTTGCTGTAGTAAGAGAAGCAGCAAAAAGAACTTTAGGTCAACGACACTACGATGTGCAGATAATGGGCGGCGCTGCTCTTCATAAAGGAAACATCGCTGAAATGAAAACTGGTGAAGGAAAGACTCTAGTTTCAACATTACCAGCCTACTTAAATTCATTATCAGGAAAAGGTGTACACGTTGTAACAGTAAATGACTATCTGGCCGAGCGGGATAGTGAATGGATGGGTAGAGTTCACCGCTTTCTAGGTTTAAAAGTTGGCGTAATTCTCTCAAATATGTCACCGGCAGAGCGACGTGAAGCCTACGCAGCTGATATTACTTATGGAACAAATAATGAATTTGGTTTCGATTACCTACGAGATAATATGGCTTGGACTCTTGCAGATTGTGTTCAGCGTCATCATAATTTTGCAATAGTAGATGAGGTTGATTCAATTTTAATTGATGAAGCTAGAACCCCATTAATTATTTCTGGGCCAGCTGATAAGGCAACAAAATGGTATGTGGAATTTGCCAATTTAGTTAATAAACTCAATAAAGATACTCACTATGAAGTAGATGTTAAAAAACGTACCGTTGGTATTTTAGAAGCTGGCGTTACAATTGTTGAAAGTACGTTTGGAATTGAAAATTTATATGAGGCTACTAATACGCACCTGATTGGATATTTAAACAACGCAATTAAAGCAAAAGAGCTCTTTAAACGGGATAAAGATTACGTAGTTATGAACGGTGAGTTACTTATTGTTGATGAACATACCGGACGTATGCTATCTGGCCGCAGATATAGTGAAGGTTTACACCAAGCCCTAGAAGCAAAAGAAAGAATCGAAATTCAGGATGAAAATCAGACCCTAGCCACAATCACTCTTCAAAATTACTTCAGGTTATATGAAAAGCTCAGCGGTATGACTGGTACCGCAATGACTGAGGCCTCTGAATTTATGCAGATTTATAAACTTGGCGTTATTCCTATTCCAACAAATAAGAGCATGAAGCGAACTGATCAGTCTGACTTGATTTACAAGTCAGAGGTTGGGAAATTTACTGCAGTTGTTGAAGATATAGTTAATCGAAATAAAAAAGGACAACCAGTTTTAGTTGGTACTGTCAGCGTTGAAAAATCTGAAGAATTATCTGCCATGTTAAAACGAAGAGGCGTGCCACACGAGGTTTTAAATGCCAAACAGCATGAACGAGAGGCTGCCATTATTGCTCGAGCAGGAACAATTGGTGCAGTTACTGTGGCGACAAATATGGCAGGTCGTGGAACTGACATAATGCTTGGTGGCAATCCAGAATTTATGGCAGATTTTGAATTACAACGCAAAGGTCTAAATCCATCTGAAACACCACAAGAGTATGAAAAGGCTTGGCCTGATGAAATTTCGCGACAGAAGGCTGCCGTAGAAAAAGAACACGAAACCGTTACTTCACTTGGTGGGTTATATGTACTTGGCACAGAGCGGCATGAATCTCGAAGAATTGACAATCAATTACGTGGTCGATCAGGCCGACAAGGTGATCCCGGAGAATCCAGATTTTATTTATCACTTCAGGATGAATTAATGAAGCGATTTAATTCTGGTTTAGTTGAACGCTTTTTAGGAGCTGCTGGAATGCCAGATGATACTCCGCTTGAATCTAAAATCGTAAGCAATGCAATTAAATCAGCTCAGACGCAAGTTGAATCATTAAATTTTGAAATGCGTAAGAACGTTTTGAAGTATGACGATGTAATGAATAAACAAAGAAGTGTTGTTTATTCAGAGCGGCGTGAAGTCTTAGAGGGAGCTGATATTAAGGATTTAACTAATAAATTCCTAGAGGAGACCATTACCGCCTATATAAATTCGGCTACAAGTGATGGTGTGGCTGAGAATTGGGATTTAAATACTCTTTGGCTTGCATTAAAAGCATTATTTCCAATTTCTTTCTCAGCACAAGAGCTTATCAATGAAGTCGGTGAAGTTGGTGTATTAGATTCAGAATTTTTACTTGATCGAGTCCTTGTTGATGCGCGTAAGGCTTATGAGAAACGGGAATCTGAG
>Ga0194127_10003345_pt1 | contig 20688 bp, 16 predicted proteins | sample TA2KigC100mmetaG_FD_148624 | JGI IMG/M metagenome (GOLD analysis project Ga0194127, IMG submission 148624) | Freshwater microbial communities from Lake Tanganyika, Tanzania - TA2015036 Kigoma Deep Cast 100m | ecosystem: Environmental > Aquatic > Freshwater > Lake | place: Tanzania: Lake...
CTGGATGGGCGCGGTATCGCCGAATTTGCCCAGCCCACTGTCTGTCTGGTCAACGGCCGGGCCGTGCTGCGCGCCGAGTGGCCGCTGCTGGTCATCCGTTCCGGCAACGTTGTCTGTTTCGTCGCGCTTCCCCACGGTGGCGGCGGAGGCGGGGGCGGCGGCAAGAACCCGCTTCGCACCGTGCTCATGGTCGCCGTCATGGTGGCGGGCGTGGTCGCCGGAGCTGCCCTGGGCGGGGCGCTCGCGGGCGCGCTCGGCTTCGAGGCCGGCGCGGCGGCCTTCGGCTCCGTCACCTGGGGCCAGATCTTCGGCGGCGTCATCTCGGGCGCCGTCAACATCGCGGGCGGCGCCCTGATCAACGCGCTGGTCCCGGCGCCGAACCCGGCACGGCCCTCGGCCGATTGGGGATTGGGGAGCATCGGCAGTCCGCCGAGCCCGAGCCCGACCTATTCGCTGCAGGCCCAGGGCAACCAGGCCCGCCTGGGACAGCCGATCCCGGTGGTCTACGGCCGGCACCTGATCTATCCCGACCTCGCCGCCGAGCCTTGGCAGGAGTACCAGGGCAACGAGCAGTACCTGCACCAGCTCCACGTCATCGGCCAGGGCCACTACCAGGTCGAGGCGATCCGCATCGAGGACACGGACATCGGCAACTTCGCCGAGGTCCAATATCAAATAGTGGAACCGGGCGGCGCCGTCGCCCTGTTCGATCCTTCCGTCACCACCGCCCCCGAGGTGGCCGGGCAGGAGCTGCAGGGCCCGAACCAGCTTGGCGCCGGCGAGACGGGCTGGGTGGGGCCGTTCGTCTCGGCCTCCGCCGAGACCAAGGCCAACCATCTCGGCATCGACATCGTCTTCGCCCGCGGCCTCTACTACGCCAACGATTCCGGCGGCCTTGACGGCCGAACGGCCAGCTGGGCGGTCGAGGCCCGCGCCATCGACGACGATGGCTTGCCTCTGAGCGACTGGCTCCAACTGGCGGCCGAGACACACTCGGCCGCCACCAACACGCCGATCCGCCTGAGCTACAGGTACGCGGTCGCGCCGGGACGCTACGAGGTGCGGCTCAAGCGCACCGACGATAAGGACCTCTCGTCCCGCGCCGGCCACGAAATCCGCTGGGCGGGTCTGAAGGCTTGGCTCCAGGACGAGCCCGACTACGGGCAGGTGACGCTGCTCGCGATCCGCATGCGGGCGACCGACAATCTCTCCCAGCGCACCTCGCGGATGGTCAACTGCATCGTGACGCGCAAGCTGCCGGCGTGGTCGCCGAGCGGCTGGTCGCAGCCGGTGCCGACCCGCTCCGTCGCCTGGGTCCTCGCCGACGTGGCCCGAGCCGGCTACGGCGCGGGGCTCGCCGATTCGCGCATCGACCTTGCCGGCCTCGCGGCCCTGGATGTCCTGTGGGAGCAGCGGGGCGACCGCTTCGACGGCGTCTTCGACACCTCCATGACGGTGTGGGAGGCGCTGACCCGCATCGCCCGCTGCGGCCGGGCCGTGCCCATCCAGCAGGGCGGCGTGGTGCGAGTGATCCGCGACAGCCCGCAGAGCCTGCCGGTGGCCCTGTTCGGGCCGCGCAACATCGCGCGCGGCTCCTTCCGCATCCGCTACGTCATGCCGGGCGAGGAGACGGCGGATGCGGTGACCGTCGAGTTCTTCTCGGCCGTCACCTGGCGGCCGGACGAGGTGACCGCCAAGCTCCCGGACTCCGCCGAGGAGAAGCCGGCCCGGCTTCAGCTCATCGGCTGCACGGACAAGGATCACGCCGGGCGCGAGGGGCTCTACATGGCCGCCGCCAACCGCTACCGGCGCCGGCTGATCTCGTTCCAGACCGAACTCGAGGGCCTGATCCCCACCTACGGCGATCTGATCGCCGTTGTCCACGACATGCCCCGCTGGGGCCAGGGCGGCGAGATCGTCGGCTGGGACGGGACAACGCTTGCCACTTCCGAACCGCTGGAATGGATCGAGGGGCAGGCCCACTACATCGCGCTCCGCCGCCCCGACGGTTCCATCGCCGGGCCGTACACAGTTGTGCCGGGGGACACCGACTACAAGGCGGTTCCGCAATCGCCCCTCGACATCGTGCCCTATGTCGGCGGCGAGGCCGAGCGCACCCACTACGCCTTCGGCCCCTCGGATGCCTGGAGCCTGTTCGCCCGCGTGCTGGCCATCCGGCCGCGCGGAGAGCGGGTCGAAATCGCCTGCGTCGGCGAGGACGCTCGCGTCCACGAGGCCGAGCTCGCGGCCTGAGTTCTGCGGGTTCAAATGCTTGTTGGGGCCGCCCCACGTGGGCGGCCCCGTGTTTTTGGAGAAAACCATGACCCAGACGTTCGATGATGATCCGGCGGTGACCCTCCCGCGACGGGAGTTCGAGGACCTGCTCGCCGTCGCGGCGGCCCGTGGAGCCCGCCGCGCTCTGGCCGAGCTGGGCCTCGAAAACGGCTCCGCGCGCGAGGACATCCACGATCTCCGCTCGCTCCTGCAGGCGCTCCGGCTCGCCAAGAGGACGGCTTGGCAGACGACCGTGAAGATTCTGACCACGGCGTTCGTTCTCACCCTGCTCGCCTGGGCCGGCATCAAGCTCAAACTGCTCGGAGGCGTGCCGTGAACAGGGCCGTCGAAGAGCTCCTCGACGACGTGATTGCCCGCGAGGGTGGGTTCGTCAATCACCCGGCCGATCAGGGCGGTCCGACGAAGTTCGGGATTACGCAGCGGACGCTCTCCGAGTGGCTGGGCCGTCCGGCGACGGTGGACGAAGTGCGCACCCTGGACGAGGAGACCGCGCGCGAAATCTACATGGCTCGCTACCTGACCAGTTCCCGTATCGACACGCTGCCGCCCGAGACCGTGCCGCAGGTGTTCGACATGGCGGTGAACATGGGGCCACGCCGCGCCGTCCGTATCCTCCAGGAAGTGCTCAATCTGGCCGGCTGGCGGGTCGACGTCGACGGTACGGTCGGGCCCGAGACGCGGTGCGCCGCCCTGGAGGCGCAAGAGCAGATGGGGCCGTTCCTCGCGAATGGAATCGCTGACCAGCGGGCAAACTTCTACCGCCGCCTCGCCGCCGCGGATCCCTCGCAGCACGTCTTCCTGCAAGGGTGGCTGGCGAGGGCCGAGGCGTTCAAGGTTCCCACGGAGGAGAATACAGCATGATCGCAAAGATCATCTCGATGCTGCTCGGCGGCGGCGCCCAGCGGCTCGTCTCGACCGTGTTCGGCGACCGCGCGGCCCGCGAGCGTTACGCCGCCGAGGAGCAGATGGCCGTGCAGGCGGGCTTCCAGGCGGAGTTCTCGCACCGCGAGCGACGCACTTGGTGGGACAGCCTTGTTGACGGCCTCAACCGCCTGCCGCGGCCGCTCATGACCTTTGGGGTGATCGGGCTGTTCGTCTGGGCCGTCGCCGACCCGCCGGCGTTCTCGCTCGCCATGCTCGCGCTGCAGAACGTGCCGGAGATGCTCTGGTACATCTTCCTCGCCGTCATCGGCTTCTGGTTCGGCACCAAGATGATCGAGAAAGCGCCGCGTCGCATGGAGGGGCCGAGCGCCGAGGACGTGAAGCGCGTCCACGACCTCGAGGCCGAGCGGCGCTATCAGGAGGACATGGCGGATACCTCGAAGCCGCTTACGAATGCGGCGATCATGGAGTGGAATCGGCGAATAAAGGAAAAGGTCAGCCGAGGTGAAGCCGGCAATTGACGCGCCGGTCGCCGCTATCAGACTTCTGGGCCAAAGAACCCAAAGAGTGCTGTAGATGAAGCTGCGCCCTGTGCGCTAAGCTGCGGCGACGAAAATCAGCGCTCTCACGGACATGTGCAGCGTGTGGCAATCGTCTCGCCCTGAAGTAATTGATCATATTCCGAGCTCAGTCTCGGTGCGCACAGTCACTGTGCACGACACATGACACGTCAACATTACATGACGGGCGCTGGCCGACCCCGGAGCGCGAAGCTGCATATCGGACTGGATATCAAGCGGTTTGTTGGCCCGCGAGGACCCCTTGGGCCACTCCGGACGCGGCTCGCCCAGGCCCTTGCAGACGCCGCACTACGACTGGCCCCGGACCTCCACTCGCGGCGTTCAATAGTACTTTCGCCGGGCGAAGAGCTAAAGCTTCCAGCCCTTGGTCGTCTAGACTCTGAGGCTCTTCATGAAGGGCGCGTCGAAGTTCGCTACCGCTGACGTGAGCCCCTAAAACTCCTCCGGATTTAGGTAGAGTCCGTCGCTGCACAGGGGAGACGGACGATGAAGGCAAGCCGGTTCACGGAAGAGCAGATCATTGCGATCCTGCGGGAGCAGGAAGCGGGGGCGAAGACGGCGGGCGTTTGCCGCAAGCACGGCCCGTCGGAAGCGACACAATACCAGTCAGATGGAGGGGCAGTTCATTCCATTTCCATTAGGCCCTGTTTACAAACTGATTGACGGCTGAGTGGGCTTTTGATTCAAGGATTCCTCTTGGGAGGGAGGGGTCCTTGAGCCGCGGCGATCTGACGGAGGCCGAGCCGGCGCAGCACCAGGGTGACGGTGGAGATTGGAATGCCAAGCGCAGCGGCGATCGGAGGCGAGGTCATGCGCCGCCGGCGCAACGCCTCGATTGCAGCGATGCGTTCGACCGTCAGACCGCGGCGGCGCTTCGGCGCCGAACTGCGGTCCTGCAAAGCTTCTCTGCCACCCGCGCGCCAGCGGGCCAGCCATTTGGAGACGGTCCGCTCGCTTACGCCGAAGGCGGTCGCGACTGCGGCCCTCGGTTGCCCCGCCTCAACTCTTCGCACCATCAACTCTCGACTGATCGGCGTCGTTCGCGCATTCTTATGGACGTTCATCCGGGCCCCCCGATCGATCCTGATTGCTTCGCAACAACCAGCTTCCTCGGTCGGGCTCGGATGAACAACCTTCATAGCAACGACACCTAGGCCCCTTGCGGGGCCCGATGATACCCGCCAGACTAACCGAAAGCCGAAACATGAACCCAATTCACTCCTCGTTTCGGGTCGTTAGCCACGGGAGTTGGTCCATGAAGATAGACAGACGCTTTTTCGCCGATTCGCTGGTCACGCGACTGGGTATCGCGTTCGGGATGATCATCGTTCTGGCGCTCACCGCCACAGTCAGCGCGACGGTGTTCACGGAGCTGTCCACCGGCAAGGGTGCCGCCATCAATCTGGCGGGCAGCTTGAGGATGCAGACGTACTGGATCACGGTGCAGGTGCTGCGCTCTGGCGACGGCGACCGGGCGCGCTCCGAATTGCCGCAGTCGATCGCCGAGTTCGAGGCGCGACTGAACCATCTGCAGCGTCTCAGCGGCCTGCCTGCCGACGCCGCGGACCCGGCGCGCCGCGCCTACGACCGGATATCATTGGGATGGTCGGACGATCTCAAGCCCGCCATCCGGCGCGCCCTGGACGCCGGCCCGCCGGCCCGCGACGCGTTCGTCTCGCACATGAGCGCCTACGTGCTCGAAGTGGACAGATTGGTGTCGCTGCTCGAGGGCGACCTGGAGCGCCGCATCCAGGCGCTGAGGCTGATCCAGGGGGTCGCGCTGTTCGCGATCATCGTGGTCACGTTCGTTTCTCTGTATCTCGTGCACGTGCGGGCCATCGTGCCGCTCGCTGACCTGCTGCAGTGCGCCCGGCGCATGCGCGTGGGAGATTTCACGGTGCGCGCGCAGCACACGGGCGAGGACGAACTCGGCCAACTCGGCCAGTCGTTCAACGCTATGGCGGCCGACCTTGCCCGCAGCTACGCCACGCTCGAGGCGAGGGTCGAGGAGAAGACCGAGAAGCTTGCGCGCAGCAACGTTTCTCTGGAAGTCCTGTACAACACCACCCGCACCCTGGCCGAGAATCCGCTCATCCCGGAGAAGCTCGACTGGGTGATGCGCGACATCGAGCGTGTCGTCGGGCTCAAGGCGTGCGCCATCTGCGCCCGCGAGGAAGGCGACCGGCGCGGCTTTCCCATCGTCCTTGCAAGCGAACTGGTGGATCGCGAGCAGGCGAGCGTCTGGTGCACGGACGAACGCTGCTACGCGTGCTTCCAGGATGACGAAGGCGGCGTGCGCATCGTGGGCAACGGCGAGGAACGCCTGCTCGCCGTGCCGCTCGCGGAAGGAGGCAAGCCCTGCGGCGTGCTGCTGCTGTGGCTTCCTCCGGGCGTGGAGGTCGAGAACTGGAAGATCCAGCTGCTCGAATCCATCGGCCATCACATCGGCGCCGCGCTCGCCGCCACCAAGCGGGCCGACGAGCGACGCCGGATCGCGCTCATGGAGGAGCGCTCGATCATCGCGCGCGAGCTGCACGATTCGCTGGCGCAGTCGCTGTCCTACCTCAAGATCCAGGTCGCGCGTCTTACGGCGCTTCTCGGCGAGAAGGCAGGGAGCGAGGCAACCGGCGAGGTGTTGCAGGAGCTCAAGCTGGGTATCGGCAACGCGTATCGCCAACTGCGCGAGCTGCTCACGACGTTTCGCCTGCGCATCGACGGGCGCGGTCTGTCGGACGCCCTGCAGGAAACCACGCGAGAGTTCTCGGATCGCGCCGGCATCCGGGTCGAGCTTCAAGACCGCCTGCTCGGCCACGAGCTCGATTCGAGCGAGCAGATCCACGTGCTCCAGGTGGTTCGCGAAGCGCTTACCAATGTCGAGCATCACGCGCACGCGAACCGCGCGGAAGTGCGGCTGGCGGGCGAGCAGGGACGCGTGCGGGTGACGGTGGATGACGACGGCGTCGGCATCCGGGACGCCGAGCCGCCAGCGCACCACCACGGCCTGGCGATCATGCGTGATCGTGCGGCGACGCTCGGCGGAGCGCTGCGGGTTTCCCGACGCCCCGAAGGCGGCACCCACGTCGAGTTGGAATTTTCGCCGCGCGGGCCCTTCCGCGCTGGCGGCAGACCTCTGACGGCAACGGCATGAGCATCGGTAACGGCATCTTGATCATCGACGATCATCCGCTGTTCCGCAAAGGCGTCGCGCAGCTGATCGCCATGGCTCCGCACCTTGCGGTGGTGGGCGAAGCATCCAACGGCGAGCGGGGCGTGGAGATGGCCAAGGCGCTCGATCCCGACCTCATCCTGCTCGACCTGAACATGGCGGGTATGGGCGGCATTGAGACGCTCAAGGCGATCCATGCGGCGGGCCTGGATTGCCGCGTGGTCATCCTCACCGTCTCGGACGACGCCGACGAACTGGTCGCCGATCTCCGCGCCGGTGCCGACGGTTACCTCCTCAAGGACATGGAGCCGGAAGACCTGCTCAGCGCGATCGACGGGGCGCTCAACGGCCGCACTGTGATCGGCGAGCGCCTGAGCGGCCTGCTCGCGCGCGCCATTCACGAAGAGGCTGTAACGAAACAGCGCGACACGGCCGTTCTGACCGATCGCGAAAAAGAGATACTCCAGGGACTGGTGCAAGGACTCGCCAACAAGCTGATTGCGCGCAACCTCAGGATCACCGAAGCGACCGTAAAGGTTCACGTCAAGAACCTGCTGAAAAAGCTCGGATTCCACTCGCGGCTGGAGGCCGCAGTCTGGGCCGTCGGCCGCGGAGCGAAGCCATCCACCTGACCGGTTATCCGAGCAGGGAGTACAGGTTATACGCGAGCAGCAGCAGGCCGATGCCGGGGTTGATCATGCGTGTGGCATCGGTCGGCTCGGGCACGATCAGGGCGTCGACCCGGAGCGCCTCGGTGAACCCGTTGCGGAAGAAAGCGATACACACCAGCATCGTTCCGTACACGATCCCGCCCAGCGTGACGACCAAGTCCATGTCCTGATTCAGGCCGCGGTCTGCATCTGCGTGCGTTCAGCCGCCGAAAGCCTGTCCCACCACGTCCTGCCTGCCCCCCAGTCACCGCGCACAGCCCCGGGTCTGGTGTAGTAGAACCAGTTGATCCAGGAGGCGACACCATAGAAGGCGATCGCGCCCCAGAAGAACAGCGCCGCCGATCCAGCGAATGTGATCGAAGTGCCAATCAACGCGGAGAACACGAACGGACCAAAGGCAGCCCAGGCGCCGGTCCAGCCCAGAACCTGGGCGCCCTGCCTGGGCGAGTAGGCGAAGATGATCGGATATTGGCGGAAGGTGGCGAAGTTGCCGATCCCCGCCATCAGGAAAAGCCACAGCATGCCCCACAGGAAGCCGTCGAACTGGGCGACCGACGTCGGCGTCAGGTATCCCCCGAGGATCAGGAACAGGCACCCCGCGATCAGCCCCAGGCCGGAGAGCTGCGTCCAAACGCTGCCGCCGAACTGGGCGACCGACGTCGGCGTCAGGTATCCCCCGAGGATCAGGAACAGGCACCCCGCGATCAGCCCCAGGCCGGAGAGCTGCGTCCAAACGCTGCCGCCGAACCGGTCACTCAAGGGACCGCCCGCCGCGCGGATCGCCGAGCCGATCAGGGGTCCGAGGTAGGCGTACTTGAGCGGATCCGGCGCCCCGTCGAAGCCCCCGTAGATCGTCTTGATCATGATGGGAAACGCCGCCGCGAAGCCGGAAAACGAACCGAAGGTCATGATGTAGGTGATCACGCAGAACCAGGTATGTTTGTTCTTCATAATGTCGAGCTGGTCGCCGAATGAAGCCTTGACCGGAACGCTGCGCAAGAAAATCCAGCACAGCGCACCCGCGATCAGCAGATAAGGCACGTACCAGAACGCGGCGTTCTGCATCCACAGGTCCTTCTTCACCCCAGACACGGTCTCGAATGCCTGCGGTTCTCCGACCACGGCGCCCAAGGCGGCGAAGCCGATGATCCAGGGCGTGATGAACTGGGCGAGACTTACGCCGAAGTTGCCGATGCCGGCCTGGAGCCCCATTGCAGTGCCCTGCAACCGCTTTGGGAAGAAGAGGCTCGTCGACGGCATGAACGAGGAGAAATCGCCCCCGCCCATGCCGCAGAGGAAGGCAATGACCATGAAGGTGGCGAACGAGGTGGTCGTGTCCTGAATCGCTACACCGAGCCAGACCATCGGAATTAGCTTCAGGAAGGTCGCGCTCGTCACCGTCAACCGCGTGCCAAAAATCGGGATGAGGAAGGAGTGAATCAGTCGCAGCGTCCCTCCCGCCAGCCCAGGCATGGCGGCGAGCCAGAAAAGCTGCATGGTGTCGAACTTGAAGCCCATACCCGGCATGCGCACGACGACCGCGCTCATCACGAACCAGGTGGCGAAAGAAGCGATCAGCGAGAACGTCGTGAAGGTGAGTGTGCGCCACGCGGTCGCGCCGCCGGTCTCCCGCCAGAACTGCGGATTCTCGGGTTGCCATTTCGTGAGCCACGTCATGACAGGTACTCTCCCTTTGCTAAGTCGATTGCGTCGAAACCGGCGCGCGCGGCACGTTCATACGTGGATCGTGGCGCGGCGGCGCGCGTAGAACCACCACGTCATCGCAATGCAGGTGAGGTAGAACGTGATGAACAGGTACAGTGCCGTCTCGGCCGCTCCGGTCATCGCGAGCGAGACCCCGTAGATCATAGGAATGAAAAAGCCGCCGTAGGCGCCGGTTGCCGAGACGAGGCCGAGCGCGACTCCGGTCTCGGCTTCGGCATCGCGCCCGCGCGCCTCGCGGAAGACGGCCGGGATCATGCTGAAGGTCGAGCCGTTGCCGATCCCCGCAGTCACGAACAGCACCATGAATATGGCGAAGAAGCCGAGGAAATTGTCGGTCGTTCCGGCCTGCGGCAGGAACGCCAGCACGCCAACTGCGGCCGCTGCCATGGCGATGAAGTTCCAGAAGGTCACCCGCGCCCCCCCCAACTTGTCGGAAAGCCAGCCGCCGAATGGACGCGCAAGGGCGCCGATCAGCGGGCCGAGCCAGGCGTACGCGAGCACGTCGGTTCCGGGGAAGAGATTCTTGCCGAGTAGCGGGAATCCGGCCGAATAGCCGACCCAGGACCCGAAGGTGCCAAGGTAGAGCCAGCACATGACCCAGGTGTGCCTGCTCCGGAAAACCGCGGCCTGCCTCGACATCGGGGCCCACGACACGGCGAGATCGTCCATGAAAAACCATGCCGCTAGCGCGCAAACGACGATGAAGGGCACCCAGACGAACCCGGCGTTCTGCAGCCACATCTGCTTCGCCTCGGCGCCTTTCATCCACGTCTGCGGCTCGCCGCCAAGCGCGCCGAAGATGCCCGCAGTGATCACGAGGGGCACCACGAACTGGGCGAGCGAAACGCCGAGATTGCCGAGGCCCGCGTTCAAGCCGAGCGCAGTCCCTTTCTGAGCTTGCGGAAAGAAGAAGTGGATATTCGCCATGCTGGAGGCGAAGTTGCCACCGCCCAAGCCGCACAGCAGCGCCAGAGCCGCGAGTGTCAGAAAGCCGGTCGAGCTGTCCTGCACCGCGAGTCCCAATCCGAGGGTGGGCAGGAGCAGCGAGGCCGTGGAAATCGCGGTCCAGCGGCGGCCACCGAAGATCGGTACCATGAACGCGTAGAAGATGCGCAGCGTTGCGCCGCACAGCGCGGGCAGCGCGGAAAGCCAAAAAAGCTCGCGGGTCGAGAACTCGAACCCGGCGTCGGGCAGGTTCACGACCACGACGCTCCAGAGCAGCCATACCGCGAAGGCAAGCGCTAACGCCGGGATGGAAATCCACAGATTGCGACCGGCGATGCCGCAACCCCGCGTTTCCCAAAACACCGGATCATTGAAATTCCAGCGCGCGGGCAAACGCGATTCCGCAGCCTGTCCGGTTCTTTTCAACGCCTCATCCATCTCTGGAACGTCCGATCGTGAAAGTGGCCTCCGTCGGACCGGCCGCGGAGCGCACGACCCTGCCCCCGCTATTCGCTCTTCGAATCGAGACGATCTCGGTCCAGTACATCCAGATCAGCGACACCGTGGTGACACCCCACATCAGCATGAAGACTGTGCTGTTAATGCCGGTGAGATCGACCAGTAGGCCGAACTGGATCGGCAGGAGAAAACCGCCCAGGCCGCCGAACATGCCGACCATACCCGCGACCGTGCCGAGCCTAGGGCCAGTGTACTCGTCTGAGATGTATTTAAATATCGAGGCCTTGCCAATCGCCCAAGCCACGCCCATCGCGAACATCAGGGCTGTGAGCAGCCACACGTTCAGTCCTATGCCGAAACTGAGATCGCCCCTGGACGTCTTGATCGTCAGCTCGATCTGCGGCAGCGACAGCACGGCAAGGCACACCCAGGAGAAAAGCATCACCCACCAGGTGACGGGGTGGGCACCGTATTGGTCGGATATCCAGCCGCCGAGCGCGCGCAGCACGCCGCCTGGCAGGGAAAACGCGGCGGCAAGCAGGGCCGCCACCCGAATGTCGAAGCCGTATTCCGAGATGTAGTGCTTCGTCATCCACAGCGATAGCGCGACGTAGCCGCCGAATACGATCGAGTAGAACTGGCAGTACTTCCATATGTTCGGTTCCTTCAGCACCGCAAGCTGCGCGCGCAGCGTCACCTTCCGGGTCTCTCCGGCGGAATGGGACGGGTCTGTGTAGGTCGTCATCCAAAAAAGGGCCGCCATCACGAGTAACGCCGCTGCGTACACCTGAGGCACCATCTGCCAGCCGAAAGCCACGACGAGGGACGGCGCGACGAACTTGGTCACCGCCGCGCCGACATTGCCCACGCCGAAGATGCCCATCGCCAGTCCCTGGCGCCGACGCTCGAACCAGTGCGCGCAGTAGGCGATACCGACCGCGAACGAGCCGCCGACGGCGCCGACGAAGAGGCTGAGCGCTAGGTAATGCCAGTAGGCGCTGGCGTGGGACACAAGCCAGACCGGAATCGCGAGCGAGAACATCAGCACGAAGAAGACGACCCGGCCGCCGTAGTAGTCGGTGAGCATTCCGAGCGGCACGCGGATGAGAGATCCCGTGAGCACCGGCATTGCGACGAGCAGCCCGAACTGAGTTTCACTCAAGCCGAGCGTCGTCTTGATCGGAATACCGATCACCGCGAACATCATCCACACGGCGAAGCACACCGTGAATGCGGTCGTGCTCGCCACCACCACCGACCAGCCCTTGTACTCCCGCGAGACCATCTCCCCGATCCCCCGCACGCACCCAGTTCGGGCGCAAACTTTAGGTGCACGCCGCGCTCCTGAAAACCAAGTGGCACCGCAGGACAAGAAAACGAACTACCCACTTGGGGGTAGAAAAACCGCCATATTAAGCTCGTGTTCTCATTGCCGAATCGTACGGTGCTCCGATCGCAGCGCGGCATGCAGAGCGTCCGATCGGCGCAGAGTGGGTAATCCCAACGAGTGCGTGCGCATGGCATCGCTTCGCAGTAGTTTCGACTGTATCGACGAAGGAGAGCGGAATGAGAGAAGTGCTGCAGCTATGCGCGGCGGCGTTGTTCGCCGGATTGCTGCCGATGTCCGCGCAGGCCCAATCCGCGCCGCAGGAAGGCGTAAAGCTCTTCCAAGAGAACTGCGTTTCTTGTCACACCATCGGCGGCGGGCGTCTGGTCGGGCCGGACCTGTTGGGGGTCGCCGAGCGCAGAAGCGACGAATGGCTCACGCGCTTCATCGCCGACCCCGAGCGAATGCGCAAGGACGACCCGATCGCGATGGCTAACGTCAAGATTTATGGCGCCCCCATGCCTCAGCTCGGGCTCACCGAGCCGCAGGTCGCGGCAATCATCGCCTTCTTCAAGACCGCGGAAGCTGCTCCCGACAGCCTGCCGAGGCAATACGTTTCCACCCTGCTCGCCAGCCTGGCAGCCATCGTCGCATTCACATTGATCGGCCTTGTCGCGGGATCCAAGAAGGCAGACGGAGGAGTGGTATGAGCAGCAGATGGTTCAACGTCACCGAGGATTCCCGCTCCTGGGAGGAGTTCTACCGCAACCGCTGGTCGTACGACTACTCAGTGCGCACCGGCCACGGCGTGAACTGCTCGATGGCCTGCAGCTGGGAGGTTTTCGTCAAGGACGGGCTCATCTGCTGGGAACTGCAGAAGACCGACTATCCCCAGATCGACGCCGACATCCCCAACGTCGAGCCGCGCGGCTGCCAGAGGGGCGTGACGGCCTCGTGGTATCCGTACAGCCCGTTGCGGCCCAAGTACCCTTACGTGCGCAAGGTGCTGTGGGATTTCTTCGCGCTGGAGCGCAATAAGGGCAAGGATCCCGTCGAGGCCTGGGCGGCGATCATCGAAAACGACGAGAAATCGAAGCAGTACAAGTCGGCGCGGGGCAAGGCCGGCTGGAAGCGCGTCACCTGGGATGAGGCGGTCGAGCTGGTCGCTGGCGCGCAGATCTACACGATCAAGAAATACGGGGCCGACCACATTGCGAACTTCGCGCCCATCCCCGCGATGAGCCTGCTCAGCTTCATCTCGGGGCACCGCTACAACAACCTGATCGGCGGCATCTACTGCAGCTACTACGAATGGTACCATGATCTGCCGCACGTCTCGGCCTCGATGTTCGGCGACCAGACGGAGAACTGCGAAAGCTCGGACTGGTACCACGGCACGTACTGGGTGATCGCTGGGGTGGACCTTAACATGACCCGCACCGCCGACTGCCACTTCCTTCCCGAGGCGAAGTACCGGGGAACGAAAGTGGTGGTGCTCTCGCCGAATTATTCGGACGTGACGAAGTACGCCGACACCTGGGTCCCGCTCGTTCCCGGAAGCGACGGCGCCTTCCTGATGGCGTGTATCCACGTGATCCTGAAGGAGTTCTACGCGGACCGCGAGACGCCCTATTTCACGAAGTACGCAAAGCAGTACACCAATCTGCCGTTCCTGGTGGTCCTGGATCGCGACGGCGACAAGCACCAGATGGGGCGGTTTTTGCGCGCGTCGGACCTTGCGGAGTACGCGAACGAAGAAAATGCCGACTGGAAGCTGGTCATGGCCGACGGCCAGGGCAAGCTGCATGTTCCCACCGGGTCGATTGGCTTCCGCTGGGAAAAGGAACCGACCGGCAACTGGAACCTGCAGTTGAAGAACGCAGTCACGAAGGAGGAGTTCGACCCGCTGCTCACGCTGCTCACAGACGGATCCGATAGGGCGACGGTCTCGTTTAGCGATTTCACCGACACTTTCAATATCGTCATCGGCAAGACGGACGGGCACGGGCAGAAGGCGAAGGAACTGCTGCGCGAAGTGCCGGCGAAGCGAATCAAGGGCAAGGCCGGGGACATCCTCGTCACCACCGCCTTCGACCTCCTGATGGCGCATGCGGGGGTGGCGCGGGGACTGAAAGGGGACTACCCGCGCGACTATGACGATCCGAAGCCCTACACTCCGGCTTGGCAGGAATCGCAGACGGGCGTGAGCCGGAACCTCGCGATCCAGGTGGGCCGCGAGTTCGCCGAAAACGCCGAGAAGACCAGAGGCAAATCGCTCTTCATCACCGGGCCCGGGCTGCAGCATTTCTACCACGGAGCGTCGCTCTACTACCGCAGTGAGGCCGTAATGCTCGCGCTGTGCGGTTGCAACGGCGTGAACGGAGGCAATTTCAACCATTACGTCGGCACGCAGCACACGCGCCTGAACGCCGCCTTCGTGAATCTGGGGGGCGCCCTCGACTGGCAGCGGCCGCCGCGACTGATGAACTCGACGTCGCTTTGGTATTTCCATACCGGTCAGTGGCGTTACGACCCCATGCAGCTCGATACGCAGTGGGCCGTTGGGGCGAAGAAGCTCCCTGGATACAACCACGCCGCCGACGTGAACGCGCTCGCGATCCGCTCGGGATGGCTGCCGTTCTTCCCACAACTGGACAAGAAGAACCCGATCGAGCTCTACCAGGAGGCGCTCAAGGCCGGCTGCAAGAGCGACGCGGATGTCAAGGACTGGGTGGTGCGGCAGTTCAAGGACGGTAAGCTCAATTTCGCCATCCACGACGTGGACGCCAGGGAAAACCAGCTCAAGGTGCTGACCGTGTACCGGGGCAACCTCATCGGAACCAGCATGCGGGGGCACGAGCTGGCGCTGAAGCACTTCCTCGGCACGCACCACAACGCGCTCTGGGACCACGAACCGGCGAAGGGCAAGGTGAAGGAGATCCAGTGGCGCGATCCCTCACCCGTCGGGAAACTGGACCTGCTGGTCAATCTCAACATCCGTATGGACTCAACAGCGAACTACGCCGACGTCGTCCTGCCCGCGGCCTTCTGGTACGAGAAATACGACGTCACGTTCGGCGACATGCACACCTTCGTCCATCCGCTGACGCCCGCGACCGAACCGCCCTGGGAGACCAAGCACGACTGGGAGGCGTTCAAGCTCATCGCCGCCAAGTTCTCCGAGCTGGCGAAGAAGCATTTCCCGCAGCCGGTGAAAGAAGTGGTGATGAACGCCCTCTGGATGGACAGCCCGGACCAGCTCGCCCAGCCGATGGGCGCGGTGAAGGACTGGCGCAAGGGGGACATCGAGCCGGTATCGGGCAAGACCTTCCCAAACATCGCCATCGTCGAGCGCGACTACTCAAAGACGTACGAGAAACTCGTATCGCTCGGGCCGCTCTTGTCCCAGCCCAAGGGCTACGGTTCGAAGGGCCAGTATTGCGACCTGACGCCGATCGTCGAGGAGGAACTGAAGAACAACGAGGTCCTGGAGGTGAAGAACGGGCGCGTGCACTTCGAGACACCGCAGCAGGCGTGCGAACTGATCCTGCAAATTTCGCCGGAACTGAACGGCAGGCTGTCGTGGCTCTTCTTCAAGGAGATGGAAAAGAAGGTCGGTCTGCCGCTCGCCGACATGGTGGAGGCGGTCAGGAACAAGAAGGTCCACTACAAGGACATCATTTCGCAGCCGCGCAGGATCAACACTACGCCACAGTGGAGCGCAATCCTCAGCGACAAGGACGGCAAGGAGCGCACCTTCGGGCCGTGGACGATGAATGTCGAGCGGCTAAAACCCTGGCATACGCTGTCGGGAAGGCAGGAGGTGTATTACGACCACCAGGGAATCCGAGAACTGGGAGAAGCGCTTCCGACTAACAAACCGCCGCTCGACATGGCGGCGATCGGTGATATAGATCTCGCCAGGGCGGAACCCGGATCGAAAGTGTTCCGCTTCATCACACCGCACGGCAAGTGGCAGATCCACAGTTCGTTCCGCGACCACTGGCCGATGATGCACATGTCGCGGGGCGGTCCCACCGTGTGGCTCAACCCGGATGACGCCCGCGAGATCGAGGTCGCCGACAACGACTGGGTCGAGATGTACTGCCAGAACGGCATCGAGGTCGTGCGGGCGGTGGTCAGCCACCAGGTACCGAAGAACATGGCGATTACCTACCACCAGGTGGAGCGCCATGTGAATATTCCGTTCTCGCCGCTCGCGAAGAAGCGTAACGCCTCCGATCTGCGCGGAGGAAACAACAACGCCACCACCCGCATCCTGATGAACCCGCACACGATGATCGGCGGATACGCGCAGTTCAGCTACTACATCAACTACTGGGGAACCAGCCCTTCCGAGAGAGACCACGGGGTGCTTATCCGCAAGATGCCCCTGGCGCCGGGCAAGAAAGGCGCGATTTACCAGGAACGGGACCTGGACAGGCTGCCGAGCGCCTAGCCGGGACAGGGACAGACGCGAAACAACAAGGAGCGGGCCATGAGGGTGAAGGCGCAATTTGGGATGACGTTCAACCTGGAGAAGTGCATCGGCTGCAACACCTGCACCGTCGCATGCAAGAACGTCTGGACGAACCGGGAAGGCGCCGAATACATGTGGTGGAATAACGTCGAGACCAAGCCCGGGATCGGCTATCCCAAGCGGTGGGAGAACCAGGATCTGTGGAAGGGGGGATGGGTCAAGAACGCCGACGGCTTGAGACTGCGCTACGGCGGAAAGGCGTACCGGCTCCTCAACCTCTTCTTCAATCCGCATATGCCGGAGATGGGCGATTACTACGGCAAGGACGTATACACCTTCAGCTACGATGATCTGCACGATTCGCGGCAGCTCACGCAGCAGCCCGTAGCGCGGCCTAAGTCGATGGTCACGGAGGAGGAGGACATCCCGCTCACCTGGGGCGTGAACTGGGAAGACAACGCCGGGGGCGCCCACGTCACTGGCAAGCACGACGTGAACTTCAAGGCGATGAGCAAGGCGGAGCACGACGCCTATCTGAAGCTGAGGGACGTCTTCTACTTCTACCTGCCGCGGATCTGCAACCACTGCATCAATCCCGCGTGCGTCGGCGCCTGTCCGTCGGCCGCCGCCTACAAGCGCGAGGAAGACGGGATCGTCCTCATCGACCAGAACCGCTGCCGCAACTGGCGCTACTGCATCTCCAGCTGCCCGTACAAGAAGCCGTATTACAACTGGATGTCGGGAAAAATGGAGAAGTGCATCCTGTGCTACCCGCGCGTGGAATCGGGCATGCCGCCGGTGTGCTTCCACTCCTGCGTCGGCAAGATCCGCTCGTTTGGCGTGTTCCTCTACGACATGGACCGGGTCGAGGAGGCGCTGCGGGCGGAGGACCAGGACTTGGTACGCGCGCAGCGAAGCGTCATCCTCGATCCCTTTGACAAGGACGTGATCGAGGCGGCGAAGCAGGGCGGACTGGGGGATGACTGGATCGATGCCGCGCAGCGCTCGCCCGTCTACCGCTTGGTCAAGAAATGGGAACTGGCGCTGCCGCTGCACCCGGAGTTCCGCACCTTTCCGATGCTTTTCTACATCCCGCCGCTCAGCCCGCTCATGACGAGCGCCGGAAAGGACTCTCCCTCTGCCACGGACGTCTTCGACATGGAAAAGTCGAGCGACGTGCTACTGGGGCTCGACGAACTGGACAAGCTCCGCGTTCCCCTCAAGTACCTCGCGAGCATGTTCGCCGCGGGAAACGAAGACGAGGTGAAGAAGTCGCTTTCCCGGCAGCTCGCCGTCCGGCACTACGAGCGTAGCCTGAGGGTGGATCGCAAGCCCAACCTCGAAGTGCTCGCGAAGGCCGGGTTATCGGAAGAGGACGCCAAAGGGATCGTGCGCAGCGTCTCACTCGCCTTCTACCACGAGCGCTTCGTCGTGCCAACGACCAAGCGGGAGGGGGCCGACATCAGCCCCTACACCGAACGCGGGCTCGCCGGTTTCACCGGCATGGGCCCCTGGGCGCCAGCGAAGCGCAGAAAGAGCTACTTCAAATCGCACCATACGCCGGACAAGACCTATGAATGAAGCGGGCGAAGTGCTGCGGGAGGCCTACGGCTGCATCGCCGAGCTATGGTGCAGCCCGCGCGACGTCGACAGGGCGGCCCTCGAAAAGCGCACCACGGGAGCGGTCGCGCAGTTGCAGGCTGCGGACGCTGAAGCGGCCGCCCTGCTCTCGCGGTTCCTGGGCAACCCCGTGTCCGAAGAAGAGTATGTCGAACTGTTCGAACTCGATCCCCGGTGCCCGCTCTATGTGGGGAGCCACGTTTTCGAGGAGCCGAAGACCTGCGCCAAGGCCGGCCTTTCGGAAAGGAACGGCTACATGATCGAGCTGCTCGGCGTCTACCGGCACATGGGGCTCTCCCCGGATCGCAGCGAGATGCCCGATTACCTGCCACTGATGGTGGAGTTCCTCTTCCTTTCAGCCGGTTCGCAGGATCCCGTCCGGGAGAAACTCATCAAGGAGTACATGTTACCCTACCTGCCGCGGATTCGCTCCAAGTTGGACCAATTGAATACGCCCTACGCGGGGCTGCTGGAGGCGCTGGAGCGGGTGCTGCGGATCGACATCGCCCAGGCGCGAGAGGTGAGCCATGTTTGACGTTTTCTTTTTTGTCGCACTGCCCTATGTCGCTATTCTTCTGCTCGTCGGCGGTTCGGTCTATCGGGCCTTCACCGGCTTCCGGACCATCGCCCGGGGCAGATGGACCTGGAGCGCGCGCGGCGATCTCTTGTGGACCACTCGGTCATCAGGGTTCTTCGGGCGAGCTTCCATCGGACCGGCGGCACTTGCGTTGCATTGGGGTCTATTCATCCTGTTTATCTCTCACATCGTGGGCCTGGCCGGAGGCGTCGCCGGGTGGCCCGCCTGGGTCGAGGCCTTCCGCTGGGCTGGCATGTTCGGCGGCGTGCTCGCTTTCTACGGGATGGCGTGGGCCCTGGTGCGAAGGTTTGCCATTCCCCAACTGCGTGCGATGAGCAGCGCGGAGGATTACATCGTCCTTGTGTTCCTGCTCATTATCGCGGGTCTTGGCCTCTATCACGCGGCGGTCAAGATGGTGTTTGGCGTCACGTACGCTGCCGCCCCGTGGTTCGTGAGCCTTTTCCTGTTGCAGCCCGATCCTCAGTTGCTTGCCGGCGCTCCGCTGACGATGAAGCTGCACATCATCGTCGCGTTCGTCTTCTTCGCGTATCTGCCCTTCACCAAGCTCGTGCACGCGTTCAGCTTCCCCTTCAGCTACGCCACGCGTCCGCCGATCTCCATGAGGAGTTACGTGGGGTTGAAGAAATAAGAGCGCCCGCAGGAAAGAAGCGCAAATAGCCGCTGGCGCTCTGCGATGATCGGCAACATACAGATCGCCGGCTCGTAGACCTTGCCTTGTTAGCTTTAGCTTATGGCACGGCACATGAATGGTACATGCTGGTGCGGCTGTTTGTGTATGATGCCATTCGCTGGCTTTGGCTTCCTGACCGGATCTGAGTCGGGAGCGAGGAAGCAATCAGAGCGAACTTCGCTCAAAGGCTGTCCCGATTTGACATCGGTCAAAGCGGCGGCAGGAGCGGCGCTGTAATTGTCTCATTGTCGCGCGGAAGCGGCATCGTAGAATGCCATTCGGCGACCGGTGGATGGGGTTCGACCATGGCCGACACGGATGCCGTTCGTCTCGCCGCCATTATTTACGAGCGCGGGTTTACCCTCGATTCCTTCCTTGCAAGCGTGTGCGGCCGGCTATCGGCGAAGGGGCTGCGGCTCGGCGGCCTGATCCAGGTTATGTCCGGTCTTCGCGGCTCGCGCGCGGGATCGATCGCGGCAATCGATTTGCGCAGCGGCCGGCAATTCAACATCTGGGAAGGCCCCGGCGCGCGCACGTCCGACTGTCGTCTTGACGAACGTAGCCTGGTCGATACGGTGCCGATGGTTCTGGCGGCCATCGAGGAGCGCGTCGATCTCCTCGTCGTCAATCGTTTCGGCCGGGCGGAATCGCACGGCGGAGGCTTGTTGACATGCGTTTCGGCGGCGGTTTCCGCCGGGATCCCTGTGCTCACGGCCGTGCGCGAGCCGTATCTCGCGCCCTGGCGGGCGTACCACGGCGACCTGGCGGCATCGCTCGGGCCCGAACTTGATGCCGTCATGACGTGGTGTGAATCGGCCGCGTTCGCGGCATCCGCCCAAACCGTGTTGCCAACCGAAGCACTCTTCCCTAAGCGGACCTAATCCAGGAGATAAATATCCTCATAATCATGCGGGGAGGAGCGTAATCTTGCGAGAGAACGTTGGATTTCAGATGTTCTCCCTCCGCCATTTCGGTTTCATCAAAACGCTCTCCCGAGCAATCTCCCCGCCATGCTTCATATCAACGACTTGGTTTACCGGATCGGCGGTCGCGTATTGTTCGACGGCGCGACAATGACCTTGTCCAAGGGCCACAGGGTCGGCTTGGTCGGACCTAACGGCGCCGGAAAGACCACATTGTTCCGGCTGATCGCGGGAGAAGCTTCGCCCGATGGCGGCAGCGTCTCGCTCGCGAGCCGGGTTCGCATCGGCCGGATAGCCCAGGAGGCGCCATCCGGTCCAACGAGTCTTCTGGACACGGTGCTCGCGG
>Ga0194127_10003347_pt1 | contig 20677 bp, 27 predicted proteins | sample TA2KigC100mmetaG_FD_148624 | JGI IMG/M metagenome (GOLD analysis project Ga0194127, IMG submission 148624) | Freshwater microbial communities from Lake Tanganyika, Tanzania - TA2015036 Kigoma Deep Cast 100m | ecosystem: Environmental > Aquatic > Freshwater > Lake | place: Tanzania: Lake...
CGTGTGCTACAGATACCTTAGCCTCGGGCACCAAAATTCTCAGTTTGTTGGCAACCGAAGCAATGCTCTGAACTCGATTGTGAACATAAAAGACCTGGCCACTACGCTCCAACTCTCTCAAAATTGCCCCACGGACCAGCTTATCATCATAAACACCAACGTGAGTCTTGATCGGCAGCCTCTCCTCCGGCGGCGTCTCAATAGTACTCATGTCCCGAATTCCAGCCAGCGACATGTGAAGAGTTCGTGGAATAGGTGTCGCACTCAGGGTGAGGACATCTACATCCTGCCTCAATCTTCTAAAATGTTCTTTGTGCACCACACCAAAACGTTGCTCCTCATCTATTATCACCAGACCAAGATCCTTAAACTTAACATCCTTCTGTAATAGACGATGAGTGCCAATGCAGATATCAATCGTACCTACGGCCAAGCCTGCGATTATCTCTGCCTGCTCCTTTTCACTACAAAACCGACTCAGCATTTCCACACGCACTGGAAAGGCTTGAAGTCTTTCACGAAAGGTGAGGAGGTGCTGCTGTGCCAGCACAGTGGTCGGCACGAGGAAAGCAACCTGTTTGCCATCCATTGTCGCTTTGAATGCAGCGCGGAGTGCCACCTCAGTCTTGCCATAGCCCACATCACCACATACCAACCTATCCATGGGTCTCGGTTTCTCCATGTCAGCCTTCACAGCTTGCGCAGCATCCAGTTGGTCGGAAGTCTCCACATACGGGAAAGAAGATTCCAGTTCCTGCTGCCACAGGTTATCGGCAGAAAAACCGAAGCCCGCTGTCACCTCTCTTCTAGCATAAAGATTCAGAAGCTCTTCAGCCATGTTCGCTGCTGCCTCCTTAACTCGCTGCTTTGCACGTGCCCACTCTTGGGTTCCCAATCGGCTCAGTGCAGGTAGTCGGTCATCAGCACCTACGTATCGGCTGACACGGTCAACCTGATCCGTGGGCACATACAGCTTATCGCCAAGAGCATATTCCAAGACAAGATATTCTCTTTCCACACCTTCCGCAGACATTTTGGCCAATCCCAAGAATCTTGCAATGCCATGTTCAACATGGACAACATAGTCCCCTGGCAGCAGCCCAGAAATAAACCTGTGATAGCGGACCGGCCTCTTGCGAAGCAGGCGCTTCTCCTTTACCCAGCCAAAAATTTCTTTATCGGTAAACAAGGTTAAGCTATTTCTGATAGCCCAGCCTTCGGCTAACGACCCCTGAACAAGTGTCACAGATTTTTGAGAAGGGATACGCTTTATAGACGATACTGGTTGAACCAAAACATCCACTTCTTGAAGCAACTCAGCAAGCCTCTTTGCCTGTTGGCTTATTATGACAACTCGGCAGTTCTCATTGAGAATCCCTTTTAGACCAGCCACAAAATTTTCCAGCCTGCCGCCATAGCCAGGTACAGGCTCTAGAGGCAAAGATGCGTAGCTGGAATCGCCAGCTTCCCCTGCATCCCACGAGCACAATGTTAACCATCGCTCAAATCCCTTAAGCTCTGCCTCAAAATCCGCCAGGATAGAGGAACCGACTAGACCAGAGCCGCCATGCTCCTGTTGGAACTCCTCCAACTCGCCTGCTAGCTTCGCGATAATAGCCCGCATATCGTCGAGGTCATCTGTGATTACAAGGGAATCCGCAGGCAAGTAATCAAGAATGGTACTGGTATCCAGCCACGTGTTTATTTCACCGGCCGGTACTATTGTTACCGATGTCACCAATGTTGATGAAAGCTGCGTTTGCGGGTCAAACAGCCTGATGCTTTCTATCTGGTTTCCCGAGAACTCAATTCTGGCAGGCTGCTCACTACTCGGAGGGAAGATATCGACTATGCCACCACGTCGGCTCATTGTCCCGGGTACTTCAACCAAGTTCTCTGTCTCATAGCCCATATCCTGCCAGCGCTTTATTAGCTGCACTGGGGCAAGCTCCATTCCCACCCTTAGGTTATGAGAGGCGGCAGCAAATCTAGCTTTAGGCAATGTCTTGCTAACTGCTGCTAAAGCCGAACAAACCACCAATGGAGGCTTGTTATCACTGAGAGAGCCAGCTTGTGAAAGAGCAGAAAGTGCCTGTAGCCTTTCGAGAATGACAACAGGGTCATCGGCCACGCTCTCTTCAGCCAGAAATTCAGTTTCGGGGAAAAAATACACCGGCAACGGACTGGGACACCAGGCCTGTATCTGTTCAAAAAGCCTCTTTGCCTCCTCAGGTTGCGCACCAACCACCAGAACCGGCAAGCCAAGCGCCTGATAAAGGGCTGCTATCACGTAAGGACGCGCCGGTTCAGACACCAGCAGCCTACCCCCATCAGCCCTTGCCCCAAGCAACATGGCCATCAGCCGCTTGAATTCAGGTAGCCCCCTGACTAACGAAGTTAAACAAGAGAGGTCCATCGCAAACACCTATAGGGCTAGCCACAACCCCATAGGGGAACAAGCTTAGCCCTGACCAAATTTTAGCACGCCAAGGAGCTACCCGACTAATTTGGTTTTGAATGCTTTTGACCAATTGAGAAAGATATAACACGTAGGTAAAACTTCTGGTCTCTATTTGTATTTCACCCTATCTCTGGTAGAATCAAAGAGAGATGATGGAACCGTTGGACAGCCAAACCAAAGAGCTCCTCGAACGAGCTCTGGCCGAAGACCTGGGGCAGGGAGATGTGACTACCGAGACACTGGTATCAAATGACCAGCAAGGCAAAGCCATTCTGCTAGCCAAGTCAAAAGGAGTAATTGCCGGAACTGAAGTTGCCAGAGAGGCCTTCCTCAAAGTCGACCCTGAATTGAAGGTGGATATCCTAATAGTCGATGGTACCCCTGTTGTACGAGGCGATATTATAGCAACCATAGAAGGCAGAGCTGCAAGCATACTGAAAGCAGAGCGTGTAGCCTTGAATTTCCTCCAGCATTTAAGTGGCATTGCTTCAGAGACAGCTTGCTACGTGGAAGCAGTCAAAGGGCTCCGAATTAGAATCACCGACACCAGAAAGACCCTGCCAGGATTGAGAACACTGCAAAAATACGCAGTGTGGATTGGCGGTGGGAAAAACCACCGCATGCACTTGGGAGCCGGTTTTCTAATCAAGGACAACCACCTGGTAGCGCTCCGCCGTCAGGGCCTGAGTATGAAGGAAATCATTGCCAAAGCCCGCCAGAAAGCCGCCGACAAGCTAACAGTGGAAATCGAAGTTAAAAATCTACAGGAAGCCGCAGAAGCTGCTGAAGCTGGGGCAGACATCATCATGCTGGATAACATGAGCCTGGAAGACATGCACCAAGCCGTAAAACTAATCGGAGGTCGTGCATTAGTCGAAGCCTCGGGTGGGATAACCCTAGAAAGAGTAAGAGCCATAGCCGAAACCGGCGTCAACCTTATCTCGGTAGGAGCCCTGACCCACTCTGTTAGAGCGCTAGATATCAGCCTAGAACTTGAGATAATCTAGTCACTACGAGGCGCTAGGCCATGTGCCCGGAGCAAGCCAATGTCCCTAAGAATCTCAGTGGTCTTGCCATCTGCCACCACTCTACCCCCATCGAGTACCACTGTTCGCTGACACAAGACACGAACCAGCTCAAGGTCATGAGTGGCAATTATCTTGGTCATGGACAGTTGCTTCAACAGTTCGATCAATGCCCACTTGCTCCTGGGGTCAAGATTACTCGTCGGCTCATCTAAGGCTAGAATATCAGGATCCAGCGAGAGGACAGTGACTATGGCGATCCGCTTCTTCTCCCCCAAGCTAAGATGGTGAGAGGAACGCTCATTGTAGCCCGTCATCGATACCCACTCTAGCGCCCGACCCACGCGCTGCCTTACCTCTGCCTCAGTATAACCCACATTTATGGGCCCAAAGGCAACGTCATCGAAAACATTGAGAGAGAAAAGCTGGTCCTCCGGATCCTGAAATACCAGCCCAACCTTCTGCCGTATTTCCCTCAAATTCTTTTCCTGCACCGGCAGACCACAAATCCTTACCGCACCATTGTTCCGTAGAATACCATTCAAATGGAGCAGGAGCGTTGATTTGCCAGCGCCGTTAGGGCCTATGACGGCTACATTCTCGCCCGAATAAATGGCCAAAGTCACATACTCAAGGCCACGATGACCATCAGGATAAGTAAATGAGAGGTCTACAATCTCGACAGTTTTTTCCATGTCCGAACCTACCACCACAAGATACCGGGGATAATAAGCGACAGGGCAAAGGCTACACTGAAATAAGCATCAGCCCAACTGAAACTCAGCGTGTGCAGTGTGCGGACTTCTCCATCAAACCCCCTGGCTATCATAGCAGCATAGACTCTTTCGCCTCGCTCATAGCTACGAATGAACAACGTACCGATCATGTTACCGATGGTTCTTAATTGATGCAGTCGTCGACCCCCGAAATTTCGGCTATCCCGCGCCTGTTTCATCCTCATCACCTCGTCTGCCAACACGAAAATGTAACGATACATAAAAGAAAGAATTAACACAATAACCTGGGGTACTTTGAATTGCTGCAAGCCTTTGAGCAAATCCACAAGCCTCGTAGTCGATGAAAGCAGTATCAGGCTAAGGATACACAACCAGGCCTTGATAACCACATTTGCCAGTACTAGCAAACCACTATAAGTCACCGAAACCTGCCATAGCCCGATATTGTAGCTCCCAGCCACCTCACCCTGCTTAAAAAATGGAATGAAAAGAGCAATCATCAACACAAAAGGAAAAACCACCAGCGACCTCTTGAGCACATGGGATACAGGCAATTTGGAAAGCGCAAGTAAAACGGTGATAACACAAAAATAGGAAATGAACACCTGCCAACTGGTTATCGGCGTTAGCACCACGGCAATGACAAAAGCCAAAGCGAAAATCAGCTTTGTCCGCGGATCAAGCTTATGTATCAGGCTGTCAAGCTCGCTGTATTCGTCGATAAAGCTATGCTTCATTCTTTGATCGTAGCACTTTGGCTAATCCATAACCGATGCCAAACAATATAAGCACACCTATCACTCCAGCCAAAATAGTGGCCAGGGCATTACTCCGCATACCAGGCACTACATAATCGGGAATAAATTGATAAGGTGTACCAACAGCTTTTTCGGCAAATCCCTTGTCTTCGGCCACCCGCTCTAGCCCATCTGGCCAGGAAGATGCCAATGGAGACAACACTGCCAACAAAAGGGCCAGTGCCAAAGCACCATACCACCATTGTAACTTCACGCTTATGTGTTCCCTCCCTCAGCCTTCTGCAACTTCAGAAGGTCAACTCTAGTAGCCAATATAAGGCTGAGCACTGCTGTAGTGATTAAAGCCTCACCAATGCCTATCAATGCATGCACGCCTGCCATCGCCAGAAGTGCCACCCCATAAGGCACTGTGCCTGATATCGCTAACTCAAGCGCTGCCATCGTCGCAGCTATCACAACCGAAAACCACGCTGCGATTCCGCCACCCAATAGAACACCAGTTCTGCTACCCCTAGATAGTAAGAACACGCCTCTGTAAATATAGTAGCTGGCGAGGCATCCTACCACACCCATATTAAGCACATTGACACCCAAGGCGAGAAGCCCGCCATCCTGGAAAATCAGGCTTTGCACTACCAGCACACAGGTCATCACCAATATGCCTGCCCACGGGCCAAGTAATACAGCAGCCAGAGCAGCTCCCAAGACATGCCCCGAGGTACCACCAGCTATAGGGAAATTGAGCATTTGAGCCGCAAAGATGAAGGCAGCCAATACCCCCATGAGCGGCACCTGCTTTTCCCCCAACTTTTTATTGGTTGCCTTAACTGCGTAGGCCACACAACCGGCAGATACCGCTATGCCAGCACCAGCTACAGGCACAGTAACAAAACCATCTGGAATATGCATAACAGATTCGCTCTACGCGAAAGCTAGACGCAAGCCCCGAAATCCATTTGCAGAACTAATTCCGGCATTCTGCGCATAGGCCAAATATCGCTAAATGTCGCAAGTCAGCTAAAAATCCGTACTCACGGGACAGCACATCCCCGAAGTCTGAGATAGCAGTTTCAGGAAGGTCAAAAACGACTCCGCACTTTTGGCACACAAGATGGTGATGATGGCCCTTTTCCGCCGGGTGGTAACGAACTCGCCCATCACCCAACGCAACCTCGGTGACCAGGCCAAGTTCTTTCAACAGGTCTAACGTTCGGTACACCGTGGAAATATTGGCATAGGGGTATCGAGCTCGAACCTGCTCATGAATTTCCTCCGCACTGATATGGTCAGCACCACCATGTAATGCATCCACCACCATCATCCGCTGCGGCGTTAGCCGATAGCCTCGTTGCTGAAGCTGCATAATGCAACTCATGATTATAAACTGTATCAGAAAACAGTAGAAATTGCAAACAGTTGCAAATGCAAGCAGTCAGAATTCAGGAGACCCTGTCCTTGCTACCGAGGGCTATAGTCACAGGCCCATCGTTGTGAATCTCCACCAGCATATGCTGCTGAAATCGTCCTGTCTCCGCATTCAGCCCAGCGTCACGCACGAAGCGAACAAACAGGTTGAACAGGGGCTCAGCCTGCTCCGGTGAAGCTGCCTCGGTAAAACTAGGTCTTCTGCCCTTCTTAGCATCGGCCAGCAATGTAAACTGGCTAACAACCAAGAGCTCTCCGTCGATATCTAGCGCAGAGCGATTAAATCTGCCGGCCTCATCAGCAAAGATGCGCAAATTGCAGACCTTATCCGCCAGGTAGCGTGCATCCTCCTCCGTATCCCCTTGGGCTACGCCAAGAAAAACAACAAGCCCACGACCAATTTTCCCCACCACCATCCCGTCCACCATGACCGAGGCTTTCACTACTCGCTGCAATAATGCCTTCACAGTATTACCGAGATGAAAAAGCTTGACCCATCCACACCAACCCACCACGATTATATCACATAATAATCCAGTTCAACGGCGACGAATCTCTCCGTAAATTCAAATTGACAGTCAATAGCTGATACGTTAGAATGGCAGTGTCGCCGTCAGATACGGGGGGCCACCATGATAGAGATGATAATCGACAGTATTCGAGTGAGCCTTATGAACTACCAGCACGTTGTCATCCTCAGGGAAAAGAGCTCAGACCGTTACCTGCCTATCTGGATCGGGCCGGCAGAGGCAGACGCGATATCAATGAAACTGCAGAACCTCGATACCGCGCGCCCCATGACACACGACCTGCTCGACTCGGTAATTTGCACCCTTGGCGCTAAAGTCAACTTTATCGTGGTCAATGACCTGCGCAACGACACGTTCTTCGCCAAAATCACCCTGAACACTAATGGAAAACAGATAGAGGTCGATTGCCGCCCCAGCGATGCCATAGCACTTGCGGTCAGGGCTACCGCGCCAATATATGTTGAGGAATCTATTCTGGAAAAAGCTGGCATCATACTGGATAGGGAAACCGGAAAACCTATACCAATAGACAAAGGCCACGAAAAGCAGACAGGCGACAAAAAAGTAGATGAGCAAGAATTGAAGAAACTCTCTGCTTTCTACGACTTCATTAACACGCTCGACCTGGACGATCTGGGGAAACACAAATCATAGAAACAGCCAGAAATGGACGGCAAATTCTTAAGAGAGATAATGTCTGGCCTGAAGTGCGGTGCCTGCGGACAACACTATGACACAGACAGAGCAAATGTCCTGGGATACCAGTATAATGTCTGGATAGATATACATAGCTATCTCCGAGAGTTCGATGGCGACTTCGCCAAACTCTTTAATAGAAGTTAAGCCTTAGGGTAAAATACGCTTGCTCACAGCTGGCTAACTAGAAAACAATCTGCCACAATAATTGTCGCATGAGGGCAGCGCCGGAGATAGTACGTCGCTTTGGTTCAGAAAAACACGCGTGACGTAAAACAGCAAGACAAACCAGAGAAGCCGCCACGAGTGGAATGGGCGAGGCCTCTCTGGTTTCTCACTACAGTTGGGTGGTACGTGGCTTTGAGTATTGTTATACCAACAGGGATAGGTTACTGGCTGGACCGTCCAAGCCAGTTTGATACCCATCCGCTATTTACCCTGATCGGGTTCGGGCTGGGTACCATTGCCGCCTTCTACGGGCTGTACCAGATGCTCCGCCGCTTCCAGCGCGAAGAGATGGAACGAAATAACAAAATGAAGGGAGCCAAATAGCACCATGGCCGCGAAAGGTGGTTGCTCCATGAAAATCGCGGCCCTAGTCGGTATTTTCATCCTCGCCTTGTTCCTTACTGGCCTCATTGTCGGTCCACTCGGCACCAGCCTGTTAGGCATTACACCCCCCAAAGCCCTAGCCGTCCCCAAACCTCACGTCGAACTCCCCTCAGAGGGTGTAGCCCACCTTGGTAGTTTCACCATTACTAACACTTTAATCGCTTCTTGGCTCACCATAATCGTATTAGCAGGGCTTTTCTATGCCTGCACCCGAAAAATGACCCTGGTCCCAGGAAGGCTCCAGAGCCTCGCTGAGATGGTCGTGGAGACATTGTTGAACTTCATCACCGGCGTGGCAGGGCAGAAAAACGCTCGTACTCTCTTCCCTGTAGTAGCTACCATATTTCTCTACGTTATCACTAATGCTTATATGGGACTCCTCCCCTTCTATGGCTCAATCGGCATCAACGAAGTCCACGAGCATGAGAGCGTTTTCGTGCCGTTGCTCAGAGCTGCCAACACCGACATGAACGTGCCGCTTTCCATTGCGCTGGTATCATTCATCTTTGTCGAGTACCTGGGATTTCGCGCTATTGGCGTTCCCAAGTATATCAACAGCTTTTTCAAATTCGACCAACTCCGAGACGGCGTAGTCAGCTTGTTCAAAGGAAAGTTGCGACCGGCCATAACAGGAATCCTCTTCGGATTCATCAATATTTTTGTCGGCTGCCTGGAAGTATTCAGCCACTTCATCAGAATTATCAGCTTTACCTTCCGTCTCTTTGGCAACATGACCGCAGGTGAAATACTGCTGCTGGTAGTCTGTTTTCTAGTCCCACTGATAGCTACCATACCGTTCTATGGACTCGAACTTCTAATCGGATTCATCCAAGCTCTTATCTTCGCTGGGTTGACTCTAGTATTTGGCGTAATCGCCTTAACACCTCACACCGAGGAAGAACACGCGTGAAAGGAGAATGTAAATGGACGCAGAAGCAATGAAAATGCTGGCGGTAGGACTGGTTGCCGGGCTAGGCTTTCTCGGTCCAGGGCTGGGCCTGGGGCTAATCGGCTTCGGGGCTATGCAAGCTCTAGGCCGGAACCCTGAAGCCAGAGGACCGATTCTGACTAACATGATTCTGATCGGAGCCTTGGCCGAAGCCATCGGTATCTATGCACTTATCACAGCGATAATCCTCGCCATAGTAGTGTAGATAAGGAGGAATGACCAATGCAAGACGATGGTTTGCCGATTTCATTCGGCGTCATTATCGGGGCCATCATACTCGGCCTATTTGTAGTAGCCGGGCTTATCCTGATGGCAATACTTATTGGTGCCTTCCTGCCACCGGCGGCGGGCTAGGAAACCAAAATTAACGTTGGCAAGGTAACATGGAAGGTTTAGGAATTAACCTACCTCTGCTTATAGCCTTCGTCGTAAACTTCCTTATCCTGTTCGGCCTGCTCACGCTGGTCCTGTACCGGCCAGTGCTAAGGGTGCTTGATGAACGACAAGCCAAAATAAAGGAGAGCATTGAGCAAGCGGAGAGAATCAAGGAACAGACAACACGTAGCGAAGAGGAGATAAAAGCACACCTGGAAACAGCCAGGAAAGAAGGTCAAACTGTAATAGCACAAGCAACACAGATCGGCGAGAGACTCAAAGAAGAAGCGAAGGAGAAAGCCCGACAAGAAGCCGAGACCATTCTGGCTAAAGCACAAACTGAGATCCGGCAAGAACGAGATAAAATCATCGACGACCTGCGTAAGGAGTTTGTGGGCATAGCTATTCTGGCTGCAGAAAAGGTGACCAGAGAAACACTGGATAAAGAAAAGCACCGCAAGCTAATCGACGAAGTGCTCAAAGAGAGCGCGACATTTAAACGAAAATAGAAGGCCACAATAAATGCCAGCAACTGTTTCTAGCAAACGTTATGCTCAGGCTGTCTTCGAGATTGCCAAGGAAAAGAACCAATTAGAGAAATGGCAGCCTGAATTGAAGAGAATTACTGGGCTAGCTCAGGATTCTGAGGCGATGTCTTTGTTGGAAAATCCAAAGGTGCCTTTTGACCTCAAGGCCAAACTAGCGCAGGAAAAACTGGGCAAGATAAGTCCGCTGGCACTGAATCTGACCTACCTTCTAATACTCAAGGGGCGTCTCAGGAGCATTCCCCAAATTGCAGACGAATACCAACGCCTACTCGATGAACACCGCGGCATAAGGCATGCTGAAGTCACTACAGCCATCCCGCTAGATGACACAGGCAAAAAGAAAATCGCCCAGAGCCTGGAGGCCATGATCGGCAAGAAGCTCAGCCTTAGCCTCAAGGTTGACACTGACATCATCGGTGGGTTCGTAGCCAGAATCGATGACAGTCTTATCGATTGCAGCATACATAGCAAATTGGAACAAATGAAAAGGAGCTTGGCTGAAGCCGCCACATAGTTACCTGTAAGGGGGTAAGCAGCATGACTACTGCAGGACGAGACATAGTATCAGTTATAAAAGAGCAAATCCAGCATTTCGGCACCACCGTCACCATGGTGGATATAGGCTCGGTGATAGAGGTGGGAGATGGCATCGCTCGCATCCATGGATTGCGCGGCGCCAAATACAACGAATTGCTAGAATTTGCCAACGGGACAATGGGTTTAGCCCTCAACCTGGAAGAGGATAATGTAGCTGCGGTCATACTGGGCGACTACAGCCATATCAAAGAAGGCGACGAAGTCCGCTGCACCGGAAAAGTCGTCGAAGTGCCTGTCGGCGACGAACTCATTGGCCGTGTGGTCGACCCTCTGGGCAACCCCCTGGACAACATGGGACCAATGAAAACAACCAGAATTAGGCCTGTGGAGAGAGTTGCCCCTAACGTAGTCATGAGGGAACCAGTGAGAACCCCGGTACATACCGGCATCAAAGTAGTTGATAGCCTGATTCCGATTGGTCGTGGCCAGCGCGAGCTCATAATCGGTGACCGCTCCGTAGGCAAATCTGCCATAGCCCTCGATACCATTATCAGCCAGAAAGGCGGCGACCTAATCTGCATCTATGTGGCTATTGGCCAAAAAACTTCCAAAGTAGCGCAGGTCATAGGAACCCTGAAGAAATACGGCGCCATGGCACATACCGTAATGGTGGTAGCCAACGCCTCTGACCCAGCCCCTCTCCAATACCTGGCACCATACGCCGGCTGTGCCATAGGAGAAGAATTTATGGAACAGGGGAGAGACGCTCTGGTTATCTACGACGACCTGACCAAGCACGCCTGGGCCTACCGCCAAATGTCATTGATACTGCGCCGTCCACCTGGCCGAGAAGCCTACCCCGGTGACGTCTTTTACCTCCACAGTCGTCTCCTGGAGCGTGCTGCCAAACTGGCCCCCGAGTTCGGCGGAGGCTCACTGACCGCGTTGCCTATAATTGAGATCCAGGCCGGTGACCTCTCAGCGTATATACCAACAAACGTCATATCCATCACCGATGGCCAGATATATCTAGAAACCGACCTATTCAACACCGGTATCCGCCCGGCGCTGAACGCCGGCCTATCAGTATCCCGCGTTGGCGGCAACGCCCAGACTAGAGCCATGAGGCAAGTGGCCGGAAAATTAAGGCTAGATATGGCGCAATATCGCGAGCTGGCCACCTTCGCTCAGTTCGGTACCTCAGACTTGGACAAAGCCACATTGTCACAATTACAGCGCGGACAGCGCATCACCGAGATACTGAAACAACCACAGTACAGTCCAATGCCACTCGACAAAGAGGTGACCATCCTCTACGCCGTCACCAACGGGTATCTGGATGATATACCTGTAGACAAAGTCGCTGCCTTCGAACAGGGTTTCCACCGTTTTATAGAGACCAACTATCCTGATATAGGGCAGCGTATCATCAAAGACAAGGAGATAAAAAAGGAAACTGAAGAGATGCTGAAATCAGCGATTCCGGCATTCAAACAGACCTTTACCTACTAAAAAACTGCCATGATTAGCCCACGCCTTCTTCGCCGGCGCATCCGTAGCGTCCAGAATACAGCCAAAATTACCAAGGCCATGGAAATGATCGCCACGGCTAAAATGAGGCGTGCCCAGGAAAACGCCATCGCTGGCCGACCCTACAATGACAAGATACAACAGGTAATCTCCGACCTTGCTGCTGAGACCTCCGGGGGTGGCCCCCTGCATCCCCTACTAGAGAAAAGAGCCAAGATAAACAGGATAGCCATAGTCCACATCACTACAGACAGAGGACTCTGCGGCGGCCTTAATGCCAATATGAACCGACTCACCGGCAACTTCATCCTACAACAAAGCATGCCGGTTACTCTTATTACTATCGGACGCAAAGGCCGCGACTTCATGCTCCGCAATCAGCGTGACTTGAGAGCAGAGTTCACCAAAATCGGCGACCGCCCTAAGCTACTGGACACTATCCCTATATCGCACATTGTCCTTGATGACTATGCCAATCACTATGTCGACCAGGTTTACATTGCTTATCCCAGGTTTATCACAGTCATGGTACAGAATCCGACTATGGAGCAATTGCTCCCTATAGAACCTACACCTATCCCCAAAACAGAGACCACCGAGTATATCTACGAACCCAGTCCCCAGTTCGTACTAGGAGAGCTTCTACCACGCTATGTGGATATGAGAATATATCATGCCATCCTCGAGGCTATTGCCAGCGAGCAGGCAGCCAGGATGGTGGCTATGCGCAATGCCACTGAAAACGCCAACGAGGTTATCAACGGGCTTACTCTCATCCTGAACAAGGCCCGTCAGGAAATGATAACCACAGACCTACTCGACATCACCGGAGGCGTTGAAAGTCTGCGCTAGAGGAGGTGACAATTTGAACAAAGGCAAAGTAGTCCAGGTAATCGGCACTGTCGTCGATGTGGAGTTCCCTCAAGAGAAACTGCCAGCGCTCTACAACTCCATAGAGATCAACCAGGACGGCAGCAAGATCGTCCTGGAAGTTCAGCATCATATCGGCAATAACTGGGTACGTTGCCTGGCTCTCTGCCCCACCGATGGGCTGGAGAGGGGCATTGAGGCTATAGATACCGGCGCACCCGTTGCAGTCCCCGTAGGCCCAGCAACCTTAGGCCGCCTGTTCAACGTCTTCGGCGAACCCCTAGATGACCTCGGAGAGGTAAAGGCAAAAGAACGTTTCCCTATACACCGTCCACCACCTCCGCTTGATGAACAGGAGACCACATCCCAGATGCTGGAGACAGGGCTTAAGGTCATTGACCTCATTACACCGTTCACCAAAGGCGGCAAAATCGGCGCCTTTGGTGGCGCAGGCGTAGGTAAAACAGTCATCATCCAGGAGTTGATACACAATATCGCCACCCAGCACGGCGGCTTTTCTGTTTTCGCTGGCGTAGGAGAAAGGTCCAGAGAAGGTAATGACCTCTGGCGAGAGATGAAGGAATCCGGTGTTATCGCAAAGACGGTGCTCGTCTTTGGGCAAATGAACGAGCCGCCGGGTGTCCGAGCCAGGGTCGGACTGACAGGCGTCACTATGGCCGAATACTTCCGAGAGGTGGAAGGACGCGACGTCCTCCTATTCATCGATAATATTTACCGCCACATCCTGGCCAACATGGAGGTATCGGCCCTGCTGGGACGCATGCCCTCAGCAGTTGGTTATCAGCCTACCCTATCCACCGACGTAGGGGAATTGGAAGAAAGAATCACTTCCACCAAGAAAGGCTCCATCACTTCTTTTCAGGCCATCTATGTACCTGCCGATGATTATACAGACCCCGGAATTGTGACCACATTCGCTCATCTCGATTCCGTAATCGCACTAGACCGCGCCATTTCCGAGCTGGGCATCTACCCTGCCGTAGACCCCCTGTCTTCCACATCCCGAATCCTCGACCCCCAAATCGTGGGCGAAGAGCATTACCAGGTGGCACGTGGCGTACAGATGGTACTACAACGCTACAAGGACTTGCAGGACATCATCGCCATATTGGGCATGGAAGAGCTTAGCGACGAAGACAAGACCACCGTAGCCAGGGCACGTCGTATTCAGAGATTTCTCTCTCAGCCTATGTCCGTGGCTGAAGCCTTCACCGGCAGACCTGGCAAATACGTACCCATCAAGGAAACCGTACGCAGCTTCAAGGAAATCCTGGAAGGTAAGCACGACAGCCTTCCAGAAGCGGCCTTCTACATGGTAGGTACTATTGAAGAGGCCGTGGAGCAAGCCAAGAAAATGGAGACAGCCTAGTGTCCCCTATAAAGCTAGACGTCATAACAGCCGAACACCAAGTGATGTCCGACGAGGTTGATGTTGTGGTTGCCCCGGGTATTGTTGGTGAGTTGGGCATATTGCTTCACCATGCCCCACTGATGACCACACTCCAGCCCGGTGAGTTGCTCATCAGAAAAGGGCACGACGAAACCTATCTGGCCGTTACCGGCGGCTTTCTCGAAGTCCGCCCAGACAAAATAATAGTCCTGGCCGATGCCTGCGAACGCGCCGAGGAAATAGACGTAGAGCGTGCTGAAGCTGCAAAACGCAGGGCTGAAGAACAGCTAAGAACACACCCCCCGGGCATAGACGAAAGGCGCGTTGAAGCTGCGCTCAGACGGTCACTGATTCGCCTCAGAATAGCCGAAAGACGAGCCAAAAGAGCACCAAAACTAGGTTTCTAGGTGCAACTTCGGCTTTACTCTGGATACCAGAGAATGTGTGGTCTGCCTCCCAGACCTTATGGCTGCGGGGTCCGCGTGGCTATACGATTTCCAGCCTGACGCGGACGCCTTCCTTTGTGGCAACCACGCGGAGTAAAGTGCGCATTGCCTCGGCAACACGCCCCTGCCTTCCTATGACTCTGCCCTTATCATCCGGGGCAACTTCTAACTTTACTACGACGCCGTCATCGTCGTTCTCTTGAGTAACCTTCACCTCATCTGGTGCTCGTACAATGGATCTGGCGATATACTCTATTAGCTCCTTCATCACGACGTCTCCTCGCTGGTTGATTTGGTCTTGCTAGTTGCTTTCGGTTTTCGTGACACCGGCTTAGGCGTTGAACCTGGTTTAAACTTTTCCATAATGCCAGACTTGTAGAGCAGCCTGGACACAGTCTGGCTAGGCTGAGCGCCCTTCTTGAGCCACTCCAACACCTTCTCCTCATTAAAAGAGAAAACCTCTGGGTCCACCAGCGGATTATACTGGCCGATGATCTCGATAAAGGCACCGTCGCGAGGCGACCGCCTATCGGCCACTACCACACGATACATCGGCTTATTCTTGGCACCCACGCGTCTCAATCTTATTCTGACCATGTTGTTAGATGTAAATAGAACCCCCTTTACGAATTTCAGCGGCTATTATGCTACAAGCAACCCCCACTGTCAACTTGATGCATATTGCCAGCAGCACGTATTGCCATTATAATCAGTGCATGAAATTCCAGGAACCACATAGCTGGCAACTCAGCCCGTCCCAGGCACAAAAGCTTCAACTAGAACTGGCAAGCCGTATATCAAAGAATAACGAGGTCAACAAGCCGCGCTACATCGTCGGCGTCGACATATCCAAGCCAAACTCAGCAGGCATCGGCCGTGCCGCAGCAGTTGTCCTCAGCTATCCCGATCTCCAGTTGGTGGAAGTGGCAATAGCCGAAGGCAAACTACCCTTCCCCTACATCCCCGGGCTTCTCTCCTTTCGCGAAGCCCCGCTGATATTGGCCGCCTGCCAGAAGCTATCCCAAGACCCAGACCTCGTCTTAGTAGATGGACAAGGCATCGCCCACCCCAGACGATTTGGCATCGCCTCACACCTGGGACTGATATTGGATACGCCCACTATAGGCTGCGCTAAGTCTCGACTTTGCGGTCAACACCAGTTGCCAGCCAGTAAGACCGGCTCTTACGCCTACCTTACCCACGAGGATGAAACTATCGGAGCAGTACTCAGAACCAAGACAGATGTCAGCCCTGTTTACGTCTCCATCGGCCACAAAATTGACCTGCCCACCGCAATATACTGGGCCTCACACTGCTGCCGCGGTCATCGCCTCCCCGAGCCTTGCCGATTAGCCCATCTTGCCGCCAGCGGCAATCCAATTGCTACAATGAAAGTACCTGTATCAGTCGACCTGAAGCCATTTACCTAACCTTGAAGCCACAGAATTGGAGATAACATGCAAGAGACTATAGACACGCTAGAATCCCTACACCGCCGAATATCAGACTTAATGGTGCGTCTTTGACATAGCCGGAAAGGAAAGGGAAATCTCTAGATTAGAAGTGGAGACCAGCCGCCCCAATTTCTGGCAGGACGCAACCAAAGCTCAGACTACCATGCGCCAGCTAAGTACCACCAAAAACACTGTCCAGACCTGGCGCGGACTGGAGAAAAAAGCCACCGAACTTCGAGAAATGGCTACACTGGCCCTGGAAGAAGAGGAACATTCGCTCCAGGATGAGCTGGAACGAGAGACAGGGAAACTGGTCAACCATCTGGATGAGCTAGAGCTTCGCCTCATGATGAGCGACGAATACGATTCAAGAGATGCCATATTAGCCATCCATGCCGGCGCTGGCGGTACCGAATCCCAGGACTGGGCAGATATGCTGCTCAGAATGTACCTGAGGTGGGCCGAAAACCATAAGTACAAGACAGAAGTACTGGATATATCCCCCGGTGAAGAGGCGGGCACTAAGAGCGCCACTGTAGAAGTCCGTGGAGAGTATGCCTAAAACCATCTCAAGTCGGAACACGGCGTACATCGCCTGGTGCGCCTGTCACCCTTTGATGCAGACCACGCCCGCCACACCTCGTTTGTCCTAGTAGAGGTACTCCCCGAAGCCGAAGGCGAAGAGGATATCAAGATAAACCCTGACGAACTGAAAATCGATACCTTTAGGTCGAGCGGCCCCGGCGGGCAGCACATGCAGAAAACCAGCAGCGCGGTGAGGATAACCCACATCCCCACAGGCATAGTGGTCAGTTGCCAGAGCGAGCGGTCTCAATTCCAGAACAAGGAAAGCGCCATAAAGGTCCTCTATGCCCGCCTGCTGCAGCACGAAAGAAACAAGAGAGAAGCCGAAAAGGCGCGCCTCAAGGGAAAACGCATAGACGCTGGCTGGGGCAGCCAGATTAGAAGCTACGTCCTCCATCCCTATAAAATGGTAAAAGACCACCGCACCGGATACGAAACCAGCGATACAACCGGCATCCTCGATGGAGAGCTTGACGAGTTCATCACTGCATACCTCAGATCCAAAGTAGGAGAAGAAAAATGACAAAAAGGTTCTTGCCTTTAGCGCTGATAGCAATACTTCTTGTTGTTACCTCGCTCGCTATGCCTGCGCCCACTCGCGCAGCAGAAGGAATAGAGCTGCTCGATAGCTCCACTCAGATAGCCTTCCCTGGTTTTCTGGCTTTCAAAATCAAGGTGGCCAGCACCAGCGAAGTCACCAGGATACGCCTGCACTACGAGGTCGAGAAAATGAGCTATGCCCGCGTGGTTAGCGAAGTCTGGCTTAAGTTCACACCAGGCCGAACCGTAGTCGCACAGTGGCCATGGGACATGAGGAGAGCCAGCCTGCCCCCGGGCGCCACCGTTAAGTACTGGTGGACAATCGAAGACCAGGCCGACAACAAGCTGGTCACACCTATCCAGAAGGTAAAATTCGACGACATCCGCTACTCCTGGCAAGAACTAACCGAAGACAAACTGACCATACTCTGGTATAAAGGCAGCCAAATCTTTGCCCAGAAGCTCATGGCAGGTTCCCAGGAAGCACTGGAAAGATTAGCCAAAGACACGGGCGTTTATCCCGAGAAACACATCACCATGTACATATATGCCAACAGTAAAGACCTGCAAGGGGCTATGGTTTTCCCGCGTGAATGGACCGGCGGCACTGCCTACACCAAGTACGGCACTATCGCCATCGGAGTTTCACCTGACAACCTGGGCTGGGGCATCAAAGCCTTGGCTCACGAGCTGGGACATTCCGTAATCCACCAGATAACCTTCAGCCCCTACGGCAACATCCTGCCCACCTGGCTGGACGAAGGCTTAGCCCTCCATGCCGAAGGGGAAATCGACCCCTACCTGGAAGAATGGCTTAAAAAGGCAATCGAGAAGAACAGGCTCATCTCGGTGCGTAGCCTTTCCAGTCCCTTTTCAGCCATCCCTGAGCAAGCCTACATCTCTTACGCCCAGAGCCAGAGCCTGGTTGATTTCCTCATCACGAACTACGGCAAGGATAAGATATTCAAACTGCTCATGATATTCAAAGAAGGCGCTACTTGCGATGAAGCCCTGATGCAGGTTTACGACTTCAACCAAGATGGCCTGGAGAAACTGTGGCTTCAATCCTTGCCCGCTCCCGGAAAAGCACAGGTCGAGCCAGCCTACGATGTCATCATTATGTCAGTCGCCCTATCGGGAGCTTCTTGACATGACAAAGTCCTTCACCGTTCATGACTTGCCCCTGTCCGAGCGGCCTCGGGAGAGGCTGCTGAAACATGGAGTGACAGCCTTATCTCAGCAGGAGCTATTAGCCCTGATACTGGGACGAGGCACCAAGGGCAAATCGGTGATGGTCACCGCCCAGAATCTGCTTAGCCAATTCGGCAACCTCAAGAACCTCGCCGCCGCCTCGGTGGAAGAGCTGACCAAAGTCAAGGGCATCGGTTTAGCCAAGGCTGCCCAAATCAAGGCAGCATTAGAATTAAGCAAACGGCTAGAGGAGCACGAAGACATAAGGCCCAGGATGACGGTTAAGTCTCCAGAGGATGTAGTCAAGGCAATCAAGAATCAGTTGAGAGGCAAAAAGAAGGAGCACTTCTACGTATTGTCGCTGGACACTCGCAATCACCTCCTGGAATCAGAAGAGGTATCCAAAGGCAGCCTCGATTCCAGCATCGTCCACCCCCGCGAGGTGTTCAAACAGGCCATCACCAATTCCGCAGCTTCGGTCATCTTCGTCCATAACCATCCCTCCGGCGACCCCACACCTTCTAACGACGATATCCAGCTCACCAAACGACTCAAGGAGGCTGGAGAGCTGGTGGGTATCGAAGTCCTGGACCACATCGTGGTCTGCGACCACACCCACCTCAGCATGAAAGCAAGAAACCTATTGTGAGGAAATATGTCACGGCCCTTATGGTTCGTTGAACTCCTGAAAATCGGCTTCCCCGGCCGCTTCCTCATCGCCGAGCTGACCAAGCTGCCTCTCATCGGCAAATCCCTCGACCGCTGGCTATTCGACGGCGACGACATGATGTACCTCCCCAAAGACCAGGTAATCCAGCTTAACCAGCGAATTGACCGTCCGGAGGAGATGGTACTGCCATCACAGGTAGTGGAGCACTTCATCGAGAAAGCCAGCCACCACTGGATTATGAACAAGTGCATCTGCCGCGATGCTTCCAGGTGCAAGGATTACTCAATAAACCTGGGTTGTCTCTTCCTCGGAGAAGCAGCCGAAGGCATCAATCCTGAGCTTGGTCGCCGCGTCACCAGAGAAGAGGCGCTGGAGCATGCAAAACGCTGCCGCGACGCAGGATTGGTTCATTTAATCGGTCGCAACAAGATAGACACGGTCTGGCTTGGTGTCGGCCCCGGCGACAAACTGCTCACCATCTGCAACTGCTGTCCTTGCTGTTGCCTCTGGCGAGCTTTACCTCATATCGCACCGCAAATCGGTGTCAAGATTGGCAAGATGCCAGGCGTCACCGTGGCCGTCACCGACCGCTGCACCGGCTGTGGCACCTGCACCGAAGGCATTTGCTTCGTCAACGCCATCAGCGTGGTAGATGGCCATGCTGTCAAAAGCGATGCCTGCCGCGGCTGCGGCCGCTGCGTCTCCACCTGCCCCCATCAGGCAATCGAGATATCAATTCATAACAATTCCCTGCCAGACTCCATCCATCACCTCTCCCAACTGGTTGCAGTTTCATAGCCCGCTCAGGTTCTTCCTCAAACCTCCATCCCATCACCCGGAAACCGCCCATCTGGTAGGGCGGGTTTCAACCCGCCAGCCTTGCAAATCAAGATAGAGTAGAGGCATTTTCCCTCTGTCATCGCGAGGAATCCCGATTGTATCGGGATGACGTGGCGATCTTCCTGGTCACATCATCATGACTCCCTGCCCCAGTCATTGCGAGACTGAGCGCAGCAAGGGCGAGGCAATCTCCCCACCATCGTCCTTCTGACACTGTGCTCCATCCTCCTGAAAACCATAACAAACAGGCCGAGGACAACCACGCCCACCATCGCACCCAAACCCAGCACCACGCCAAAGCCTCCCCTGTTGATTATCACGCTGCCTATTTATCGGAGGGCTTGAAATTTGTCGACTGCCACTAGTATTGTTCATCTATTCCTAGACCCTAGTTTGGAAAAGCAAGCCCGCATTACACCTTAAAACACCCAGACAAGCGGCTATCAGCAAGCGACTGCTACCCTGTTACTGAACAGTGATTACGATT